>TARA_R110002074_G_scaffold109365_1_pt1 | contig 13139 bp, 24 predicted proteins | sample TARA_R110002074 | Tara Oceans TARA_R110002074 (sample SAMEA4397215) | marine metagenome | biome: Polar Biome; feature: [MIX] marine epipelagic wind mixed layer (ENVO:01000061); material: water (ENVO:00002006), including particulate matter (ENVO:01000060) such as... | depth 10-100 m
TTCATCTTCAGCTATGTCTTTATCAACAGGCTTTCCAAATCTATCTATTATAGGTTTTTCTTTCTCTATTTCACCACCTATTGCTACTTTCAGGCGGGGATTAATAGAAAGCATACTTTTTTTGATTTCATCTTTAGCTATATCTTTATCAATACGCTTTCCAAATCTATCTTTTTTATCTTTTTCTATTTCACCACCTTTTGCTTCTTTCTGTCTGTCCTCACTAGCTTCTTCTGCAGAGTCCATCATGTTCTGTAAATTATCAGAACCAATTTCATCTGTAGCTTGAGCTGTCATGACAAACTCTCCATCCGATAACCTTGCGGGTATCGAATCGGATTCTTCAGTGCCTAAACCTTCTACAGGTCCATCCCCTGAAAATTCTGAAGCTGTGTCCATGACCTTATCAAAGATCATGCTTAACCTATCATCAGCTTGTAATATTTCCATCAGATACGTTTCTTCTTCTGCATCTAATGATTCGTTAATTATAAAATCTAAATGGTCTTGTTCCATTTCTTCGTCTGGAACCATATCCATTTCTTCATCTGGAAGCATATCCATTGCTTCTTCGTACTCAGCGTGTGTAGAACCTGCCATTTCAGTTCCGTCAGGCATTATATGTGTTCCTACTTCTTCGCCTTCAGCGTAAGCCATGCGGTCTTTGTCATCACTTAACATGCCGCCACCATATTTTTTATCTCTTTCTATTACTCCATCTATATCTTTTAAAGAATTTTCTATTTCTTCTATTTCTATCATTATTTTAAGATCTTCTTCTGTAGTATCTTTAACTCCTGATTCAGCTAGTCTTTCTCTATCGCTGTTTAATCTTTTAAGTTTATCTTCTAGTGCTTCTCGTATATAAGTACCACCTTCTGTTTCTAAGTTACCACTATCTTCATTTAAGTTATAAATTATTTTTTTTCTTTTTACTTCACCCGCATCTTGATAACCTACTCTGGCTTTATCATCGGCTAACATACTTTTTTTATTTTTCATTATATATTCTCTTTAACTATTTGTTTAACCGACTGGGGGAGCTGGAGCAACCGTTCCAGAGAACTGATCTTCCCCTGACTGCGGAACATTTCCAGTTCCGATGTTGCCACCGCCAGTACCTGTAGCTCCAAGTTCTTGAGGTGCTTGAGGTGTTCCTCCAGCGGCTCCCATTGCTGCGGGTTGTTGACCAAGAGGTTGAGCTTCCTCGCCTGCGTTTTGTCCATTGTTTTGCATACCTATTATTTGAGCCATAACAGCCGCTTCTTCAGGATCGTTGAGTATTTCATCGGGATCTAAATCTAAGCTGTAGGCTAGTTCACTTATAAGTTTAGAAATTTTAACAAACGGTGCAATAGCAGGACTTTGTGCGGTTTGAAGGAACATTGTCAGTCTTTGACTCCGTACTTCTTTTTGCATCAAGCTATTTGTTCCCGTAGCTTTAACTTCTAAATCGCCTTTAACATCTAAATCACCTTCAAAAAACTGCATGTTCCATTGGAAATATGCTTCACCTAGCGGTTTCAATAAGAAATCATCTAGGTTTTTAACAACTGTTTTAATATTTAAACTAGCTGCTCCTAACAACATTGACATACCTGACGCTGTTCTAGTCATACTTTGGACACCTGTTTGTCCGTGACTATAGCTAGGTAATCCTGTTTGTTCGTCTGCAAGTTGTCTAAACTTGTCAAACATCATCATATTTTCGTTAGCCGTGTTAGGAAACTTTAATCCGTAGATTGATTGTCCTGCCATTCCTGCTTGTCTGCGGAAAACTTTTCCCGGATATATTTCCATTGACTGTCCGCCTACAAGAGCAGACTCGTCTATATCAAAAACAATCGAACCAGACAAAGCTAAGTTATCAATAGCCATCCGAGCATGTCCGTTCATTATCTGTTGACTATCATCCATGTTCTCAGCAATGCCAATACCAAAGAAGTTATACGGGTTTCTTTCGTAAGGAAAAGCATGATAAGGAATACGGAACGGTGTAAACGGATTGATAACGGCTCTTAGCAATTTATCACCCGTTACCCACGCATTAATTTGTACTTCGTCTAAATCATCTACTGAGTCAGGTAAGTCTATTCCTACTTCTCTTGCGTATTCGGCATCCATGATACCCCAGTACTCAAGAACTTCATAACTAGAACCTTGTTCTTCTTCTGTTCTGGAATTGTCTTTTAACTTCTGTTCAAAATCTTTTTCAACATAGTTAGAACCCATCTGAATACATTCACGTATGGCATCTTTGTCAAAGTAAGGCATGTTTTGTAGCTGTCTAAGCTGACTACGATTCATCTTGTGTCTATGGATTACATACTCACATTCATCTATATCAGTAGCTGAAGGATCAGGATAAAAATCCCAACAACTAACAAACTCTATGCGAGGTACTCTCACTTCGAGAGGATTGTATTCTCTTTCACCTTCTTCGTCAGTAGTCCAACGGCTAAGTTTTTTGTTAAAGTTAAAAGGTCCTTTAACAATGCCTGTGCCTAATAACGCAGACTCTAGGAGTGCGTTTCTTATTTCAGACGAACCATTAGACTCTTCTATCTGATCGTGTATTAATTTTTCTAAACGTCTTGCTGCTTCTTTTGCAGGAGTTACTTCTAATACTTTAGGATCAGCACTATAGCCTTCTTTTAAAAAACCTTTATCTTCAGCTTGGTTTTCAAGACTGTCTGTAAAGACACCTTTACTAAACGTAGCTCCAGCTTTTAAAGTTTTACCGTCTCCGTCATAACCAATATCATAAGGGTTATCTGTTTCTTGAGGCTCGTCTTCTACACGATTACCTATGTTGTCAGGAACCCCTTCGTTTGAAAGAGACATTTCAATCCCTTGCATAGGGTTTTGAGTATCTAAGTGTGCCGAAGCATACTCACCTTCGGGTACTTTAGTTTCGTTTATACCTATAGGAAACTTACCAGTACCAAAGATAACATCAACTAACTGTCCAAAGGCAGCCAGTACTTTTGTTTTAGTAATTTTTACAAAAACTCTAGATTTTTCAGACTCTCTAAACTTAACATTCTTAGCATAGAGTCCTCTGTAGTTTTCATAGGCTTTTAACCAGCGTCTTTCGTCTACTTGACGACCTTCTTCTGACTGTTCAAACCTATCTTTAACAATACCAACAAGATTGACACGTTGAGAAAACTCTAAATCTAAAACTTTTCCAGACTCACCTTCAACATCTTCATAAATGTTATTAGCGGTTAAAAATGTATTTTCTTTTTCTGCCATGTTCAATACCCAAAGGTTGTATCAGAAGGTGCGTATAGTTCTCGTTTCAGTTCTCGTATCCGATCATAAGGACTTGCTATTCTAGGTCTGCCCATTATCATATAACGCAATGCGTCATAAGCGTGATCCGAAGCGTGAGTATCTACATCCTCTGGATTTGTTTTAGATAACGGTATACCCTGTAGTTCTCTTATTAAGTTAGGACAAGTATTAAATATCTGTAACTTAGGTCTACCATTTTCTTTAATTTTTAAAAATTCGTGTACTTGAATTTTTCCTTGTACTCTGTTTTTATCTGCTCTTCTTAATTTATGTCCTTGCTTTAAAAGAGCTTCACCAACAGTCGGTCCTGAAGATCCTGTCTTAGCCCATGCTGCACCATCTAACACGCCCGAAACCGCAAATGGATCTTCAAGTTCCATATCAGTTATTATACTGCCTAATTCCTCACCTGTCAAGCCTTTTCTGTATAATTCTCGATAAATTATTAAGGTTCCGTCATTACTATCTATAATTCCCCATAAACAACAGCTTTCAGCCGCATATCCGTAGTCAACTCCTTTCGTTCTTTCCCACCCTATAGGCATCTCAAACGGAGGAATTACATGGACTTGCGTATCAAATTCTACAAAGGCAGCACCTTCTGCAACATCCCAGTTACCTTCTAGGAGTTGTCTACGTTGAATAGGCGGTAAAGACATAAGCATTTGCTCATAAATACCGTCTTGCGCTAAATAAGGATTATCTGCAAGTTTTGCGGGAATAAACTTCCGTGTTAGTCCATCTTTACCTTTAAACCCAGTATTGTGTTTAGAAGGTTCAATGTATCTTTTCTTTACCCAATGCGAACCTACACCACCCGGATTTGCTGTACATCTTAAATAAGTCTGTATTTCAGGATCAGTAGTACGCAGTCGGGAAGCTAAGTAGTTCCAACTAAATTCTGTAGGTAAGTGAGTAATTTCATCAAAGCCTATCCAACTATAAGCTTGACCTTGATAACGGTAGACATCTGCATCTCGTTCAAGGAATCCAAACTCTATCTTTGCACCACTTGGAAAGTTCCAAAGCTTTTCTACTTCTCGGAACTTAGCTCCTTGAAAAGCTAACGGGTATAGTTCGCGTGATTTGTCTATCATCTCGCGCAGCTCTGGCATAGAACGCCTTAGAATGAGTGCGCGGTGTGCTTTTTTATGTGCGTAGCGTAGTGGATCAATTAACATTGCGTAGCTTTTACCACCACCTGCAGCACCGCCATACAAAACATCTTTCTCGCCAGCAGCAAGAAAGTCTGTCTGTGGTCCTTCGTTAGCATGAAACAAAACATTCTGTTCTGGAATAATGTCTTGTACTGCTTTGGGAAGGTTATCTAGCTCGGAAGGCGTAACAACACGATCTGTCTTATCGGAAAGCTTATCTATTGTGTTTGTTGTGGCTTTGTAAGATTTTCTAGCATTGTTAAGCTTTTCTTCAAGCTTCCTAATGTTTTTCTTTTTACGAGAGATTTTACGATGAACAGCGTACTTAGCTTTTTGAGAAGAGGATACGTTATAGCTTGAGCCTGATCCCAAAGGTCTGCCTGCTTTTAAACGTGGTGTACCGTCTTTCTTACGGACAAAGTTACCTTCGTTATCTTGCAAGTAACGATCTGGGTTCAGTTCCCAATCTTTCGCTTCGTTTTCCATACTTTTTATCTACATGTTTTTTAAGCCCTGCACGAGTAATTGTTCTTTCAGTTTTATATTCTAACCAATCCACTGCTTCTTGAAGAGATATTTCTTCGTTAACAATCATTTTCTCTACGAACTCTAGTGCTTCTATCTGCTCTGTTATAGGCTTTAGGTATCTAGATTCTAAATCTATTTCATAGCCAAAAGGAATAGTAGATGAAGCACGTTTTATATATCCATTTTCTATCTGCATATCACGTTATCAATTTAGTTTTAGTTTTTCTTTCAATGTTGCGTATAGTTCAGGCTTAGTTCTTTTTAAAACTAAAGTGACTATAACAGCTACTACAAGTAGCCCGATTAAGTAATCCATATCTATTCCTCCTTATCTGTAGTTATATCTATATATTCTGCATCTTCTACTACCACTGAATGTTTCTCAGGCAATATAAAGATACCTCCTTGTACGTTATGATCTACCTGTACACGTTCTGTCTTAGCAATACCTACCCGATCAAGTATAGTTTGTGCTGCGTTTAACTTTTGACTAGCTTGAGGAATAGGTTTGTTACTGTCTATCATCTCAACTAACTTGAACGCAGCTTTAGGTGCGGAACGCGCAAGTACGTCTGAAGCTAAATCGACTACTTCTTCTTTTAATGATTTGAGTACTTGATAGTGATTGCCGCCTGAGTACCCTGCTAGTTCTGCTGATTTCTTAAAGTCACCTTCGGTAGTGACTAGATTATCTAGGAAAGACTGTTGTTTATCGGTGAGATTACGATTGGTTTTTTTATCGGGCAGTAAATTCATAATAACTACCATTATAAGGGTACTTTGAAAGTTTGTCAAGCTTTAAATTAAATATATATAACACTTGACAAATGGATAAATTGTATGTATAATGAATGTAATGGTCGGGGGGGTTCAATATCTACATAACCTACCCAGTTTTATTTCTCTTATAGCGCCCAGTAACTCTTGTAAAATATACCAATATAATGATAATTTATTATATAGGCTTGTCTATGTGTTCGCGGTACTGGTTAACACTTGAAAAGCTTGTGAAATGTATAACATTTACATTATAGCCCACCCACCCCCACTGGCACACTGCCCGCTCCCGCTAGATAAGAGTGATTCTCATTCTCATTAACACTTTGATTCTCATTACCATTTGACAATCGTTACCATTTGACAATCTTTACCATTTGACAATCGTTATCATTTGGAAAATCCCTAGCACAATTTGACCAGCTTGTAAAGTTTTTGATCATATTGTGAAAACTTGTAAAATCTGGTGAACGCTTTTCCAAAATAAGATTAAAAATTGTAAAGTTATTATAGAAATCAATTCTAAGGCGTCTATGTGTCGATTCTAACGTACTTTAAAAGCTGGCTATGCTTTGCCATTGGTTAAAAGAGATCTCTTCAAATCACCTGAAACCGTTGGTATCATTGGGCTACAACTTTCCTCCAAAGGAAAGATGATTATATATATTTAAAACAGCCATACTTTACCCAGTTTTTAGCACACATTATTTATTTTCATTTATTTTACGAAATCGCTTGCAATCACTTTTTTTTTCATGGTAAAATGAACCATGTTCGTTAGATGGCGAACTCAAAACCGCAAGGACTGCAACCAAAGCATCAATATTATCAAGTCTAGGATAATACCAAATATTAAAATTAGTCGTTTCAATATTGTTATTTGATATGGCGTTGATTGATTGCTTAATCAAAACATGAGGGCAATTTCTAGCAATAGAATTGTTTAAAAATATGAAAACAGCAAAACAAGCAGCACCTAAAAAGATCGCACAAAAAATAACTGTAATGAAAGATCAAGAAAATACAATGAGTCAAATTATTACAGGCATTCAAGAAGCTCTATTGTTTGAATCAAATTCAATGCATCAATATGGCACTGAAAATGGTTTGTTCAATTTAATAAAGCAAGCTTTTAGAAAACTTAGTAATGAAAAAGATATAGAAAATGCACGCGTTGCAATCTATGACACTCATTATGAATTTCCAAGTGAAGGCAAATTTATGCTTGGTAGAAAAGGTAACGGCACAACATCAAAAGAAGCAAATCGAAAGCCAGCACCTAAGACTCTATCGAATGTGTTTTCTTTATGTAATCAGGCAGTCAGGGATTGTGTCACTGGTAAAGATGGGCAAGAGACACAATTCGGATACAAGCAATGGCTACCTGCTAAAGGACTACACGCTTTTGAATCTATCAACGATGAAGAAAATTCAGAGCTTGGATTAAAAGTAATTCTTCGAGATAAAAAGAATGATCCTAATAGACTGTTAAGAAATCAACTAATTGCAAAACGTAAAAAAGCATTGGCTGACGAAGTAGCAGAAAATAAGGAAGCAATGAAGAAAGATGATAAAGGTTATGCAAAATACATAGCTGAAAATTTTAGTTAAAATCAATCGCAATCTTTCAGCGCCATATCAAATAGCAATACAACTTTCCTCCAAAGGAAAGATTAAAAAACTTTTCAAGACTTGGCAAGATTACCCCCAATTTTGCTGAGTCTTTTTTTATTTTTTTTATTTTTTTTTATTTTCGATTGAGACTGAGACTGAGACTGAGACTGAGACTGAGACTGAGAAAACAACTACCTCCAAACGCTTGACTTAGTAGGCTATATATGAGACTATAATAGTACAAGCACCAGTAATAACAACAACAGCAACCAACTTTCCCTCAGAGGAAAGATAATAAAAGAGAGAGAGGTAAAGGCAAGATGAAATTTGCAGAATATATGGAAACATTTGGTGTAGTTCGTAATGGTTTTCAGCCTTTGAGTAATAGCATGATGCATATTAAGAGAGGCAAGAACGGAGTGAAGCGAGAGAAAAGATTATTAAAGGAACGCACGTTCAAGATAGAGGCGAAGCGTTACCCTTTAGATAGTGAGAACATAGAGGTACTAAAGAGTTTACGAGAATAGGTGGTTGGATACCTAAACCAACACACAAGTTTGGTAGTTGTTAGTGATAAAGGAGGAAAAACTACCGCTTTTGTTAACAAGCAAAGGGAAAATAAAAATGAAGCAGTTGGTAGTCTGCTATATCAAAACTACCACAGTTTTTAATAGAGAGAGAGAGAGGAGTGTGATGTATGGAAAATGAGTATGGTAAAATTAAACTTATCAGCGCATGGAACGATAGAAAACTAGAGGACAGGCTTAGACTTGAGATAGATTTGTTTATAAAACAACTACCGTCTTGTTCGATAGGTCTTATAGGTAATGTTGCAGACAATTTCTCGGCTAGTTTTGACAAGCTAGGAAATATTGAGGTAGATTATTTTGTAACAAATGAGACTAAACTATTTAAGCATCCAGTTTTATTACAAGATGTTGAGCCTGTGATTGGTGAAATTGCAGATTGGATTTTAGAAAGAGAGGAGTGATGTATGAGTTGTAAAGAGATACCAATACAGCAACATTGTCTAGCTACGGCAGGTAAATATAAGCTCAAGAAAGTCAGCACTTGGAACGTAAAGACTGCATCAGCAGAAGTAGGTGGACTAAGTGCGCCAAGTAAGATGCCTAGTTTTTCTTACAACACACCAGCAGAAGAGTGTAACGTAGGCAGTAAGCTACGCTTAGTTAAAGGGAGTGTTTGTTCTATGTGCTATGCACTGAAGGGCAGGTACATGTTTCCTAACGTACAGAACGCATTGTATAGGAGACTAGACCTGATGAAGAACAATCCTAACTGGGTAAGTGCAATGGCATGGCTCGTTAACTGGTACGGTAAGAAGATGAGTTACTTTAGGTGGCACGATAGCGGAGACATACAGGACATGGAACACTTGCAAAAGATGATAGAGGTTGTTAAGCTAACACCATCAGTCAAGCATTGGCTACCTACAAGAGAGGCTAAGATAGTTAAAGACTACAAAGAAAAGTACGGAGAGTTTCCTAGTAATCTAATTGTAAGAGTGAGTGCTACGATGGTTGATGGTAAGCCACATAAGTTTCATAGCCATACAAGTACAGTTATTACAGACAGTAAGAAGGCGCTAGGTTGGGTATGCCCTAGCAATCAGCAAGACAACGAGTGTAAAGATTGTCGAGCGTGTTGGGATAAAGATGTTAAAGACGTGGCTTACATAGCACATTAAACGAGAGGAGAGTAGTATGTTAGAAATGAACGCAGAAGAATGGGAAGATACACCAGAAGGACAGGTCTTAAAGCATAAGATGGGAGGCGCACAATTAGCTACCGCTTTGATAGGTCTTAAGTTTGAGGTTCAATCAGGAGTAGGAGGCATGAAGTTTACTAGAATCTCTAGTCTTGGAGTGCTGAAAAGATACTTTCATGGACTGAAGAGAACTAAAGCAGGTGCGTATCAACAGTTGAGAGACGCAGGAATATACAAACACTTTGTAAAAGAGGAGAGTTAAACATGGTAGATTTTAGTGATGCACTTGATAAGGTGCAGAAAGTTATGGATAAAGATACTGAGTATCAAGATGAGTGTGATGTTCTGTTAGATGTAGAGGGCAATCCAGTACCAGATAAGTACGCTAGTATTACTAGTGACAACGCAGATTACTTTGAACAACAACAAGATGAGGAGTGAATGACAATGAAGACTGAAAGAGTATCAATGTTCCACACTTTTAATAGTGAAGAGGAGCTAGACAAATATGTATCGAAGTTTAATGGCTCAGAAGGAGTGATAGCTACGGCAGTAATGATGATGACTAAGAACACAATGAGACGAATAGCGAGGAATAACAATGATTAAATCAGAGAACGATTACTATTCTAGTGGTCAAGACACAGAAGAAGCCAGAGTGTTTGACGTACTTACAACAGTGGTAGTTAGGGTTGAAGCAGATGATGAAAATGATGCCGAGAGTATGGTTGATAGAGATTTGTACTGCGGTGATATAGATACATGGACTGCGAATACAGCAGCGAGAGTCTATGAAGATAAGTAACCCTAAAACTAAACAAGTGTTAGTAACTTACTTAAACCATGACAAGACTTGGTATCCTGCAAAAGTACAGAGCTTACTAAGCGTACAGTTTACTGCTAATTTTAAGAAAGGGAAAGAGGTAAAGCATGGGTATTATTTTTATAAAGATCGTAACATAACTTGGAAAGATAAGGAGAAGTAATGTGAAACATAAGTACGAAAGATTAATGCACATTGAACAAGTGTTAAGTAAGTTAGAGAGATGTGTACCTATGGGATTGCGTAGAGAGGTAGAGATTTCACAAGCGTTACATAACGTAGGTCAGTTGATAGAAGATTGTATGGAAGCTGACACGAAAGCAGGTAAGCACATCATACCTAGCTATGCTGATGGGAAGTATCAAGAGATAGAGTTTGAGTACAACGCAATGCAACAAGCTATTGATGATGAGGATTATGAGGAGGTGTCTGATGATCTATGAGATTTTTAATATTGTCTTACTTATAATTTTAGGCTGGGCTGTATGGGAAAGCACTCTTGTAATTTCTGAAAAGAAAAGTAGACAGCGAGCAAGGACACATGATTATTATGATAACCCGATTGAAGAGGAGGAGAATAGCTGATGAGTGAACCGACATACTCTGAGCAAATGCAAGAAGAACTAGAGCCTATAAGAAACAACGATACTAAAGATAAGCAATATCTTGTGCATTTTTTACCGATCATAATAGACGAGGAAGAAAAAAATAACATGAAACATATTGGGTTTCGTGCTTGGGTTTTTGAGCAAGCAGAGTTGCGCAACATTGAATACGATTGGATAGAGGAGATGGCTGATGAATGATACCGACTGGCAAGAAAGAACAGATGCGTGGGTAAAAGCACAGCACACTGAGCGCAGGGATAAAGAGAAGAAGAGGCGCAAGAAGAATCCAGTTAAGAAGAACATGGATAAATTCCACAGACCACAGACACATAGAGATAAGACTAAATATTTAAGGAAAGACTTTACATTAAAAGAGTTGAACGCTACACTAAAAGAGAAAGAGGATGGGTAAGATGAACAGACAATCAAGAATTGCAGAGTATGTTATGCAGATAGAGCTGGAAGATGAGATTACTATTAAACAAATAGCTTGTCTTTTATTAACAAGGCTTATGAATCCTATGACTGCTGAAGAAACAGCGGGTATGATACTGGGATTAGCAGAAGCAGAAAGAAAATTTAATAAAGCAAAGGAGATATTACATTGAACAGACACATACAAGAACTGACAACAGAGCTTACTAAGTTAAACGAATCTCAGTTAGCGCAAGTAGCTATCACGATATTAACTATGAGACTTACTGATAAAGAGATACAAGAAGTATTAAAAGAGATAGATTTTTACGAGGGCTGATTGTAGTTGCCTATATAAAACTACAAACATAAGAAGAAGGAGAGATACAATGGTTAGAATATTTGACGGAAGTGCTAACAAGAAGTTCTATCACTTTAAAGTATTGGGATGGAAGTTCAGAGTGGCTACAAACACTAGAAGCTTTAGTAAGTTTGGCTCTTACCTAACAGGTAGAGGTCGCGTGTTTAACTTTGGTAGACAGTACCTATGTTTCATACCTAAGTCGTAGTTTGTACAGAGTTGGCAGACCTCTACTAAATACTGCCATATTTTTAATAACACAAGAGGAAAGTAAGATGGCTACACAAATAAGAAAGTTTGAGCAAGATGCAATCGTTGATACTATTGTTGATACAGTAAAAGAAAACTTAAAAGAAAAATCAAGAGACATGGTTAGTAAAGATAAAACCTATGCTTCTATGCTGTCAAATGCTAACGAGGTAAAAGCTATTGACAAACAAATATTAGGCATAAAAGATAAGAGAGATAAACTAGCTGATAAAATTGCAACACAGGTACATACATATAATGCGGGATGTGATACCTATGAGCTAGACTTTAATCGTTATAATGCAGTTATAAGGCTTGACCTGACAAACAAATATAAAATAAGAAGATCAGTAACTAACCAAGTTGCGATAGCACTATTGCCTAAAGATTCAATAGAGAACATGGATACTATTATAGATAGTATTGTTAGGAGGTTTGTATAATGCAAATAACATTTGATTACCATGACATACAAGAAGCGTTACAGTTACTCATAAAGAAAAAGATGGGTACAGATTTAGACTTGGAAGAAATTTCACCACATGATTATCCAAGTGTTGAGTACAGAGAACGTGTCTATGTATACAAGAAACATAAGAACGGTAGAGAAGTTAAAGATGAGAACGGCTTCCGTAAAGTAGACTGGGATAAATCTGAGCATGTTACTAAACATATACAGTTTGATGACAGTGCTGAGTTAACTGTTTATGTAAGTGTAGATCAACAATGAGTATAGATATTAAACAGTTAGACATGGTACTTAAAGACTTTGATGAACAGTTAGAGAGTGAAAACTTTGGACTGTATATTGATGCTTATGTACCACCTAAAGAAGAAGCTAACACAACAGAAGATGAACACAAGTATACAGTTAGAAAGCCTTTAATTTTTTAGGAGTTGCAATAAAAATCTAGCTGTGGTATAATCTTATAATAATTATAAGGGATTATAAAACAATGATAAATAATATTGATAATAATGTTATAGACTTTAAAAGCTTTAAAAGCTTTACAAGAGATAACACAAGTAAAGATAATAACAAAGAATATATTGTTACGTTATATGAGAACAAACAATATAAGTTTGTTGTTAGTGCTAACAGCGGAGAAGAAGCAGAGAATATAATAAGTAAGCAGTACGAAGAAGAAAGTTTAAACTTAAATGAGATAGATGTGTTCACGTTTGAAACATTAGCAGTAGAAAATAATGTTTGACATTGAGGGAGACATACTGTATAATACAAAGTTAAAATTACAAACAAGATATTATAGCCCTCATGTATCACCTTCCTTTTTATCTTGTTTGTTCGCTTATTGTTAGCGAGTAAGTTTCTGGTCTTACAATTATAAAACCAGCCTTAATTTTTAACAGCAATAAGAGGTAAGCAACAATGATGTACGCAACAGGAAAAGCAATGTGGGCTAACGTGTCTGTACCTAACACACGTTTTGAACCACATAAATATATGGTGACTATCTTAACTGATGAAGATACGGCTTCTGATTTAGAAGCGGCAGGTCTTAAACAGTCCACAGATAGAGCAGGCAATGCTAAGTATGATGAGCCTGCGTTCATGTTC
>TARA_R110002074_G_scaffold51598_2_pt1 | contig 13137 bp, 17 predicted proteins | sample TARA_R110002074 | Tara Oceans TARA_R110002074 (sample SAMEA4397215) | marine metagenome | biome: Polar Biome; feature: [MIX] marine epipelagic wind mixed layer (ENVO:01000061); material: water (ENVO:00002006), including particulate matter (ENVO:01000060) such as... | depth 10-100 m
ACACCGGGCAATGTTGGTACAGGTTCTACATCCACTGGTAATAGCGATGGCGATGGCGGCGGCAAACCCTCGCACTTTGATGTAGATGCAAAAGCCAAAATGAATAAATTCAGTAAATTATCCAATTCTCAGATCAATTCAATATTTGGAAAATACTCCGCGAATGCGTTGGGCTTGCATGGTGATGTGTTTAGTAAAGCGGACATTGCTAACATGACACCAGCAGAGTTTAGTGCCTTGAGTTCCAACCCCGCCACTAGTGTTATTGGGGATCCAAATTCCGTTTTTGGACAGGCTGTAACGGGACTTGTGCCCGGTTTGCTCAGTTTAGCTGTTCCTGCATTATCCCTTCCACTTGGTCTTATGGGTCTGGCAATGAACGCTGCGGGAGTTAAGGGTATGGCTTCATTGGCAGGCGACGCATTTGGCTATGCTTCGGATAGTATTTTCGGTGAAGCCCCTTCCGAAACCTCCGTCGCCTCACATGCAGAAACGCCGGATTCTGATTCCACGGTTGGTCAAGTTAGTGACGCCATAAGCAACGCCTATGGTTTTGTAAGTGATGCCGTAAGTGATGCTTATGGTTATGCAGGGGATGCCGTAAGCGATGCCGCGTTCTCCGCTGCCCAATCATTAGGATTAGCGGATGCGGATGGAAATGTTGCGCAGGCGTCACCCTTTTCTGTCACTCCTGGAAACATGGGTGCCGAACTTGAACCAATGGAAATTAACGCCTTGGTTCCGACAACCTATCCAATAGATAACATTGGCCCTCTTGGAACGGTCACCCCGGAACCTTCAACGGGTATTTCATATACGATAGACGAATTAAAAAACCTTGGCATTGGGCAAATTCCTTCGACGACCTCTATCTTTGCGCAGGGTGGTCTTGTTGATAAACCCTTGTATTCGAGAAATTAGACATGGAAAATCGTACCTTGCCACCATCGTCTTACCCTATATGTCCAAAATGCGGCTGTGATAAGCCCAAGATTTTTGTACACGGGCACTATCAATGCGAAGATTGTAAATGCGTTGCTGATGGAGATTGCTGCCAGGGAGAAGTTGCGCAAGGGTCTCAGGATGCCCATTCGTAAGGTAAAGGGCGGCTGGACCTTTGGCGGTGCTGTATATAAAACATTGGCTGCGGCTAAAAGATCCTATAAAGCTTATTTAGCGAAGAAACATAGTTCTAAACACAAATAAGGACTTTTGTAATGGGTATTAAAGTTACCGATAAAAGGAATAAAGGGCAGTCGATATCTAAAAGACGTGCGGACTTCCGGAGTATGAATACGAAGAAGACGCCGAAGAAGAAGACTACTACAACGAGAAAGAAGGGATGAAGTAACATGCCTAATGTAGCTGGAGTTCAGTTTCCTTATACCCCGGAAGGGCAACAGGCGGCACAACAGTATCAAATGTCTTTGTCGCCCGCACAAGGGTTAGGTTTTCGTCCTCTTAGGATGGAACAAGGTGGTTCCCCGGAAGCAATTAATATTGCCAAAGGTCTTTATGCTCTTATGAGCAAGGGGTCCACTTCGGAGGTCGAGGCCTACATAAACAAAAATCTATCCGACCTTGAGCAGATAGCCCAGATAGATGATCCGAGGTTTAATATGGTTCGTCAGGTATTATCTCAGTTACAGATGCCGCCGCCGCAGATCGGTGAGGGTGGTTATCCGGCCATTGACTTTTCAAAGGTTCAAGAAGATTTTTATCCGCCTTTGGGGGAACAAAATCAGGGGGACCCTGTACCTGGAGAGCCTATGACGTTGCCGGGGCCAGACGATTATTACAATACAAGCCCGAGCGGGATGCTGGACCGAGAAGACCCCATGGCGCACCTTCAAGATCCTGTTTTGCTTCCTGATCCACCAAAGCCACAGACAACGCCGCAGAGCTACATGGGCGGTGGAACCGTTCACCAGAACTACATGGGCGGTGGAACCGTTCACCCAGAGAACATTCCTTATGGCTATAAAAATGCTAAACAAGCCGGAGATACTATGCGGCGGATTTTACAATCCAACGCAAATCCCGGTGGAATAAGGTCTCTTTTAGGTGTGGTTAGATAACTATGGTGGATACACCCCTTCCCAGAAGTAATTTTGGAACGGCTTCTCTTGTAGAGCGGCGCGACCAGATACCTCCCGTAGAACTCGACGTTGAGGAAGGTCCGGGGGCCATGGTCCCTGTAGACGGCGAAGCTATAATTGAAGCTCCTGGCTTGTCTATTGAGATGGAGGATGACGGGGGCGTTATAGTGGATTTTGATCCACGAGCCACGGCCCAAGAACCTGGGGAGTTTCACGACAATTTAGCTGAAGAGCTTTCTGACGCTGATTTATCTAGTATCGCGTCCACTGTTCTTGAGGAATATGAATCGAACAAATCTGGCCGCAAGGACTGGGAAGACACTTACGTAAACGGTTTGGAGCTTCTTGGTTTCAAGTATCAGGAGCGGACGGAGCCTTTCCGTGGCGCAACGGGTGTTACGCATCCTTTACTGGCGGAAGCTGTCACACAATTTCAAGCGCAGGCTTTTGGAGAACTTTTTCCTTCGGGGGGTCCGGTTAGAACTGAGATCATAGGTCGAGTGACCCCTGAAGTTGAGGACCAGTCGGAGCGCGTTCGTCATTATATGAATTATCAGATTACGTGTGTAATGAAAGAGTACACGCCTGAATTTGATCAGATGCTGTTTTATCTGCCGTTGTCGGGTTCTACTTTTAAAAAGGTTTATTATGATGAGTTTTTGGGCAGGGCTGTCAGCAAGTTTGTCCCTGCTGAACAACTGGTTGTCCCGTACACGGCGACGGACCTTGAGACGGCTGAAAACGTTACGCATGTTATTCAGATAAGCGAGAATGATTTACGCAAGAAACAGGTTGCAGGTTTTTATAGTGACATAGAAGTCACACCTTCTCAGACCGACCCTTCTCAGGTTAGAGAAGAGATGGATGACATTTCCGGTGTAGAGCCCTCGTATTTGGATACGGAGATAACTTTATTGGAGTGCCATATTCACTTGGACATTCCAGGTTATGAGGATGTCGGGGACGATGGCGAAAACACCCGGATTAAACTGCCTTATATTGTAACCGTATCCGAGAACAACGGGAAAGTTCTGAGCATACGGCGGAATTGGAAAGAAGAAGATACGAGCCGGAGCAAAATTCAATATTTTGTTCACTTCAAGTTTTTGCCCGGCTTTGGGTTTTATGGTCTTGGCCTCATCCATATGATTGGAGGGCTAAGTCGAACGGCGACAGCGGCGCTACGTCAACTAATAGATGCCGGAACTCTGTCCAATCTCCCAGCAGGGTTCAAGGCTCGCGGACTTCGCATCCGTAATGATGACGAGCCCCTGTCGCCGGGAGAATTCCGTGACGTTGATGCCCCTGGAGGAGCCATTCGCGATTCCTTAATGCTTCTTCCATATAAAGGGGCTGACGCCACCTTGTATCAGTTGATGGGCTTTTGTGTAGAGGCCGGTCAACGATTTGCGGCGGTTTCAAACCTACAAGTTGGGGATGGAAATCAACAAGCTGCCGTTGGTACGACGATTGCTATGTTGGAGCAAGGTGCCAAGGTAATGTCCGCTATTCATAAGCGGCTGTATTATGGTCTTAAAGAAGAATTCTTCTTACTTGGTCATGTATTCGGAGAATTTTTGCCCCCGGAATACCCGTACAACGTTGTAGGTGCGGAAAGAACCATAAAAGCGGAAGATTTTGATAACAGGGTTGATGTTATCCCATCAGCGGACCCCAACATCTTCTCCATTGCGCAACGTGTTACGTTGGCGCAAACGTCTCTTCAACTGGCGCAATCCGCCCCTGATCTTCATAACATGTATGAAGCATACAGGCGCATGTATAAAGCTATTGGTATTCGTGACATTGATACCATTCTGAAGCCCATGGAACAGGGCGAGCCTACGCCTAAAGACCCTGCCGCAGAAAACGCGGATTCTTTGGAAAGCATCCCATTAGAAGCTTTTGAGGGGCAAAATCACGAAGCTCATATCATGGCGCATCTGGTATTTGGATCGTCTAGTATGGTAGGTCAGCTACCTCAAACGGTTATGGCGCTGCAAAAGCATGTAATGGATCATCTTGCATTAAAGGCAAGAGAGCAGGTTATGGCTCAAATGGGTCCCCAGATGCAACAAATGCAGGGGCAGCAAATGCCTCCAGAGCAGTTTATGCAAATGGAGGCCATGGTTGCAGACTTAATTTCTCAAGGTATGCAAGAAGTTAAGCAATTGAGCGCTCAATTAAGTGGTCAAGGAGAAGAAGACCCCTTAATAGCTCTAAAAACGCAGGATCTTGAAATTAAAGCTCGTAAAGACCAGCAAGATACAAACATTGATTTGCAGAAACTTGAACTAGCGAAGCAAAAAAATGCTAATACAGTTGATTTAGGTAATAAACGCATTCAATCGAATGAGGGAATAGTAGATTCCCGTATAGAAGCGGCCCGAGAACGTGAAATAATGAAACTTAGAGCTAAGTAGGAGACTATAATGGATTTGAACAAAAAAGGCTCTTCTGTGGGCGTAATTGCTAAAGGTCTTGTTATTAAGGGGCAGGGAAAAGTTCCTTATAATGGTCCAGAAGTTGTTGATACTCCACAAGTTGCTACAGGTAAGACTACAAAGGGCACTATTTCAAAGGGTGGAATGGGCGCAATGCTTCGTGGCGGCACATTTACTTATTAGTAGGAGATTTTAAATGCCTAAATGGTTTATTGAACGTGTTAAAGAGCCGTCTACATACGCTGGTGTGGGAATAGCGGTTATGGGTGTTGGAATGTTAATAGATCAGATGTACTTAATTATGGCTGGCGTTGCGGTAGCTGTTATTGCCTTTGTTTTAAAGGAAAAAGGTACTTATTGAGTACTGGATATGTTGGCTTCTTTAATCCCCAGTTTAGTTCCCGTAGTAGGGGATGTTCTAGACCGCTTTTTTCCGGATAAAGAGAAAGCGGCCCAGGCTAAAAGAGAGATTGAATCTCAGCTTACGGATCATCTTGCTAAAATTGATCTTGCCCAATTACAAGTCAACAAAGAAGAAGCCAAAAGTAGAAATGTTTTTATTGCCGGATGGCGTCCTTTCGTCGGATGGACCTGCGGCCTTGCATTGTGTTGGACTTATATTTTACAGCCAATAGCTCAATTTGTTTTAGCACAAACGGGTAATTTAATTGATCTTCCGGCTCTTGATATGAGTACGATGATGCCCGTGCTTCTTGGTATGCTCGGATTAGGCGGCTTACGTAGTTTTGAAAAGTTTAAAAAGGTGTCTAAATAATAATGCAGGATATTCATTTATCGCAGCATATATTTAAAGTTATAAAAGATAGGCGAAGCTCCATCATAGACATGCTGGAATACGGGTCTCCCGATAACATGGAAGAATACTGCCGTTTAGTAGGATGTTTAGAATCTTTAAATTTTATTAATTCTGAATTAAGAAACGTTTTGGATAAACAGGAAGAATAACATATGAGAATATGCAAATGACGGACCAACGTAAAAGCGCAAAAGTAGTGTCCTTGGAAAAATCATATCTAAACCTTGAAGATAAGGTCTTAGATCCGACTAAACTTGATCAAAGCTCCATGGATCGTTTACCAAAGCCTACGGGATGGAGAATCCTTATCCTCCCTTATAAAGGGAAGGGTAAAACAGCGGGCGGTGTTTTACTTCCAGATCAAATAATAGACCGCGAAGCTGTAGCGACAGTATGCGGATATGTATTACAAATGGGACCCATTGCTTATAAAGATAAGAAAAAATTTCCAGAAGGGCCGTGGTGCGCGGAGAAAGACTGGGTAATCTTCGGTCGTTACTCTGGCGCACGGTTTAAAATAGATGGTGGAGAAGTTCGTATTTTAAATGATGATGAAATCATTGCCGTTATACAGGATCCGGAAGATATCCTGCACATGTAACATGGAGGAAGACCATGCCCGAAAATGCTGAAGAACTAATTGATGTCCCTACGGAGGGAAAATCCATAGATGTTGAGGTATCTTCATCTATGGAACAAGAAGCCGGTGAAGCCGGTGAATCGGAAGAAGAAGAACACGAGGGCTATAGCCAAAAAGTTAAAAAACGAATTGATAAGATGACGCGCAAATTACGCGAGGCTGAGAGACAGCAAGAAGCAGCTTTGCAATTTGCTCAAGGTATACAGAAAGAGAATAATTCGCTCAAAAGTCGCGTTCAGAATTTGGATGCCGGGTATGTGAGTGAATATGGGGATAGGATAGCGTCTCAATCTGCGGCGCTTGAAAAAGACATTGAGATGGCTATCGCCACAAACAACACCTCAGAGCAGGTTAGTTTAAATAAAAAGATGGCTCAATTAGTCATTGAAGAGGAGCGGGTTAAGGCTGCTAAACTTCAACAATCCCAGCAGCAGCAGCAGCAGCAGCAACAACCCCCGCAGCAGCAACAACCACCGCAGCAGCCCCAGCAATCTAAAGCTCCGGTAAGAGCGGACCCCAAAGCAGAAGAATGGGCAAATAATAACGCATGGTTTGGCGAAGATGATGCTATGACTTTTGCCGCATTTGGAATTCATAAGACATTGGTTGAAAACGAAGGCTTTGACACCAATAACCCAGACTATTATGATGAGATAGATAGACGATTACGTGAAGCGTTTCCCCATAAGTTTAATGGTAGTTCCAACGGGGAAACAGTAACTATAACAGAGGGTCGTAGGCCACAGCAGGCCGTAGCCTCTGCCGTTCGCTCCAGCAATTCTGGGCGCAAAGTAGTAAGGCTCTCACCTAGCGAAGTAGCTATTGCTAAAAAACTAGGTGTTCCACTTGCCGATTACGCAAAACACAAGACTTCGTGATGGAGAACGAAAATATGACTGACCAACAGGAAAACATTGATCGAACTCCCCGCGCTTCTAAGGTCCGTGCTGCAAAGCCGCGTCGCGCCCCTTGGAAACCTCCGTCTTTATTGGACGCTCCTGATGCACCCAAAGGCTTTACTCATCGTTGGATAAGATCCGAAGTTAGAGGCTTTGATGACCGTAAAAATATTTCCGCTCGTATGAGAGAAGGGTGGGAATTGGTCCGAAGAGAAGAATACCCGGATTTTGAAGCTCCAACGATTGAATCTGGCAAATACGAAGGCGTTTTTGGTGTAGGAGGACTTTTACTGGCCCGTATTCCAGTAGAGATCATTGAAGAACGTACTGCTTATTTCAAAACGCGAACTAGTGAAGCAATGCAGGCCGTGGACAATGATCTTTTAAAAGAGACGCAGCATCATTCGATGGCGATTCAGAAGCCTGAACGACAATCGCGCGTAACGTTTGGTGGTCCTAAGAAATCTTAGGCTTACTATTTTTAAACCCTTTTGCTTTAAGGAGCAAATAATATGGCAAACTCAAATGGAAGTTTTGGCCTTCGCCCACTTAGTAAATTGGGCTCGGCCACTAACTCCACTGGGCTTTCCAGCTACTCGATGTATGAAATTGCTAATGGCAACACTGACAAGATTTATCACGGCCAACCTGTCATTCCGCTTTCCACTGGTTTTATTGGTGTGACTGCGAATGCGGCTGGTGGCACGGTAAGCCTTCTGGGTGTTTTCATGGGTTGTAAATACGTCGCTAGTGGCACTGGGAAACCTACCTGGAGTAATTACTGGCCCGGTTCTGGAGCAGACAGCAACCACCCGATTGAGGCGTTTGTTGAAGATGATCCAAACCAATTGTATGTAATTGCAACTGACGCTACGTGGACTAGTGAAGCCACCGCTCGTGCGGCAGTTTTTGCAAATGCTAACCTTTCAACAGGTGTTACAGGCACTGATGCAACTGGTCTATCGCTAGGCCGTTTGGCTATCAGTACAATCAATACCACCGCATCTCTACAGTTGCGGATTATGGGTTGGGTACAAGACGCCGCAAACGAAGATTTTGCGGCGGCTGGTATCGGTGCTGTAGTACGACTCAACAACAGTTTCAATGCCCCAACTGGGTCCATTGCTGCTGGTACTGTTGCAGTAACCGGCGTTTAGGAGGGTTGAATAATGGCTATTAGTAGATCACAACTTGTCAAAGAGTTGGAACCTGGACTGAACGCCCTGTTTGGCCTCGAATATGACCGCTACGACAGGGAGCATGAGCAGATCTTTTCTATGGAAAGCTCAGATCGTGCCTTTGAAGAAGAAGTCATGTTGTCTGGTTTTGGTTCGGCTCCCACTAAAAGTGAAGGTACTGCCGTGTCTTATGACGACGCGCAGGAAGCCTACACAGCCCGGTATACCATGGAGACTATCGCACTTGCGTTCTCCATTACTGAAGAAGCCGTAGAAGACAATCTTTATGATCGTCTAGCTTCTAGGTATACGAAGGCCTTGGCTCGAAGCATGAGCCAAACCAAGCAGGTCAAAGCGGCAGCGGTTCTAAACAACGCTTTTGACAGCGCGTACACAGGCGGTGACGGTCTTGAGCTTTGCTCAACTCTTCATCCCTTGGTAAGCGGCAACACTTTCCGCAACGAACTCGCAGTTGCTTCGGATCTTAATGAGACAAGCCTTGAACAGGCCCTCATTGATATTTCAAGCTTTGTTGACGAGCGTGGCCTGAAAGTGGCGGTTAGCGGTACTAAACTAGTTGTTCCAAAAGAACTTCAGTTCACCGCAGATCGTTTGCTTGAATCAACCCTTCGCGTTGGAACGGCAGATAACGACATCAATGCTGTTCGTAACATGGGTATGCTTCCGCAAGGTTATGATGTTAATCATTTCCTGAATGACACGGATGCTTGGTTCATTATGACAGATGCTCCAAATGGTCTTAAAGGTTTTAATCGCAGTGCGATTAGGACTTCCATGGAAGGCGACTTTGATACCGGAAATGTGAGGTATAAAGCCCGCGAACGCTATGCGTTTGGTTGGTCTGATCCTCGGGGTATCTTTGGTTCTCCTGGCTGATGACTAATATACCGGGAAGGGGAGACCCCCTTCCCGGTAGTTTTTGGGATTACATATTCCTAGCGACTGTCCCAACAGACGCTTACACGACGCTAGGGAATAAAACCTTTGTAAGGAGGACGCCTCATGGCTAACACGACATTTAACGGACCCGTTCGTTCTGAGAACGGCTTTCAAGATATTACCATTACCGCTGCAACGGGTGCCGTAACCACCAACAGCACCTACGGCACCAATGCTTCAATAGCGGGTAGTATTTCTAACCCCACCGGCATGGTTGGCGCTACGGGCGCTAAGACGCAGATGGCAAACGCCTTTGCTGCCGTTATGGTCAAAAACACTCATTATATTGCTCCCGCAGATGGGAACGCTTGTACGGCGACATTGCCCACTGCTGCAACCTCTACTGCTGGCGACGTGATTATTGTTGATTGGCACGCTGCCATGTCTAACGGCCAAACTCAAAAGTTTGGCACGGCGGGCGAGTTTTTTGAGGTTAATTCGGTAGTGTACAAAACAACCACCGTACTTGCCTTTATTTTTGCAGCGGATGTTGCGGACGGTAGCGCGGACGATTTCCTGAACATGGTTGGTCTGACCAACGCTGGTCCGGGTATCGGTAGCCGCATCGTATTCTCCTTTAACGGGACGGTATGGCGGGCTGACGCAGTCTCTACGACCTCGGGGACGGGCGCTGCTGCGGGCACTTCGGTCTTTGCCACATCTTAATCAGTTGAGTGGGGGCCTGAACGCCCCCACTCCTTTAGGAGGAGTTTGATATGGCTGATGCCGTAACTACCACCACAGTGATAGACGGCGCTAGAAATGCCGTAATTTACTGCACTAATACCAGCGATGGAACTGGTGAATCGGCTGTTGTTAAAGTGGATGTATCGGCCCTTTCGTCTCTTCAAAACGGAACGGCCTGCACCGGAGTAAAGCTTGAAAAAGTAGTCTTCTCTACTGCCGGTATGGCGGTAAAACTGCTGTGGGATGCCACGACGGACGTTATCGCTGTAGAATTACCGGCTGATTATTCCGACACGCTAGATTATTCAGATCTAAGTGGTCTTCCCAATGTTGCAGCCGCTAGTGGTAAGACTGGTGACATAGTGTTAACAACTATAGGACACACGTCTGCTGATACTTACTCCGTAGTCTTGTACTGTTTAAAAGAGTATTAGATCCGTGGCTGATGTCGAGATAAAAAACCAGCTCGATATTGTTGAGATCCGTGGGGAATTGAAGCTTTTGTCCCAAAAGCTGGACGTTATGAAAACTAACGATCTTTTTCATATTCAGAAGGCTGTGGACGGAATTAACAGAATTCTATGGGCCGCAGGAATTTTACTTTTAGGACAACTAGCTTTTGCTATTAAAACAGCTCTTTGGAGTTGAATTGTGAGGAGCATTTATTGTCATGGCTGTTTCCGGATCAAAAGATTTTGAACCAGACGTTGCTGAATATATAGAAGAAGCTTTTGAGCGGTGCGGCTTAGAGCTACGGACGGGCTATGATGCCAGAACGGCTCGACGTTCTCTTAACTTCTTGTTTGCAGACTGGGCAAATCGAGGTCTTAATCGTTGGACTATTGGGCAAGTCACTCAAACCGTTGCCGCAGGCGTGACAGAATATCCTTTAGGCACAATTACTTTATCCGTCGCGGCAAGCGGAAGTTTTTCCCTCGCAGAAACTATAACCGGTGGAACAAGTGGCTCTACCGCCTATGTAATAACAAAACCTTCTGCTACCAGCATGACTATTACAAACCCTTCCGGAACTTTTGCCGCTACAGAGTCCATAACAGGGGGAACAAGCGCAGCCACTACAACAGTTTCTTCGACGCCCTCTTTAATAGATGTTCAGTCGTCCATAGATATTTTATCCTCTGTTATTCGTAGAAGCGGGCAGGATATCTCTATTCAACGTGTAAGCCGGGATGGTTATCTAAATATTCCAGATAAAACAACCACTGGAAGGCCCATTCAATTTTACGTTGACCGTCAAATAACCCCCATAATCAAAATATGGCCTGCCCCGGAAAACAGCACTGATCAACTGATTTACGACAGGTTGGTTAGAATAGATGATGCGGACACCTCCGTTAATACAACCCAGGTTCCGTTTCGATTTTACCCTTGCCTAGCAGCGGGTTTGGCTTATTACATAGCTTTGAAACGCGCGCCAGATAGGGTACAGCTTTTAAAAACTCTTTATGAAGAAGAGTTTGAGAGGGCCGCATCAGAAGACCGCGATAGAGCTTCTTTTTTCATTGTTCCAACGGAGTCTAGCTTACGGGTAGCCGGTTAATGGCTAGGTATGCGTCGAATAAATACGCTATGGGAATATCAGATCGTTCCGGTGCGGCATATAAATTACGGGATATGAAAAAAGAATGGACAGGCTTTTTAGTTGGAAAGGATGAGTGGGAGGCGAAACAACCACAACTTAATCCGGAAAAAATAATTGGTGATTCGCAAGCTTTGAAAAATCCAAGGCCGGATAGAACGGAGCCCCCTGTAGCAGTTCTTTTAGCCTTTAATAGTTTTTTATCATCAGGGGTAGGAACAACATTAATAACTGTGACCGAACCGGGCCATGGTCGTTCTACAGGGAATATTGTAAGGTTTAGAGACATGGCTCCTTTTGATGGGTTTAGTGAAAGTATGCTGGAAACGGCGGCGGGATTTTCTATAACAAAAGTAAACTCAGATACGTACACTTTTGTTTCTACCAGCGGAACGGCGACAATAGGAAATATCAAGGGTGGCGGTGAAATTTCTTCAGCGGGACCCGTAACGGTGAGTTCGTAATATGGCTTTTACATACACAACCTTAAAGACCGCTATTCAGGATTATACTCAGAATACGGAAACGACATTCACGAATCAGTTATCCCGATTTATTGTAAATTCCGAAGAAAGAATTTTAAAAGAATGTCAGTTAGATGTTTTTCGTAATAATGTTTCCGGAAATGTATCTGCCTCCAATAAATTTTTATCAAAGCCCGCAGATTTTCTGGCTCCGTTTTCTTTGAGTGTGGTTGTGGGGTCTGAAAACAAGTTCCTTTTGTATAAACATGTGACTTTTGTTCAGGATTACACGCCAAATCCCGCTACAACGGGGGAACCTTTATATTACGGGGATTGGGATGATGAGAGTTTTTTATTGGCTCCGACTCCAGTCGATAGCTACGTCTCTGAGTTACACTATTTTTACCGGCCCACCTCTATCACCACAGCGTCTTCCGGTACTAGTTGGCTAGGCGATAACGCTGAGTTGGCCCTTCTGTATGGCGCTCTAGTTGAAGCGTATACCTTTATGAAAGGCGAAACGGACCTTCTTCAATTATATAACGCCCGATTCCAAGAATCTTTACAGTGGCTCAAGAATCTTGGAGAGGGCAGGCAAACCCGCGATGAATACCGTTATGATAGTCTTAGGAAAAACGTGGCGTGAGTGATCTTAAAGGAGCTTCTGTAGCTTTAGTCGGATTAGGCGGTTCTCAACGGGAGTATACATCGTCTGTTGCTAACGGTGCCGAATACGATGAGGTGTGGGCGATAAACTCAATGTTAGCGCCAATTAAGCATGATCGAGTGTTTATGATGGACCCCCCGTCTAGATTTTTTGATACCGATTTAGCCGGTAAGCAAACTTCGGCTCTTAGACGAGAACTTCCCAAGCATCCCGGTCCTATCTACACATGCGAGCTAGATGACCGGGTTCCTGGAGCCGTTCTTTTTCCGCTAGAGAAAATTATTGAGAAGACCGGGCTCTGTTATTTTAATAACACCGTCCCGTATGCCATAGCTTTTGCCATATACCATGAAATAGGAAAACTTTTCCTATACGGGATAGATTATTCCTACAGAACTAATCTGCATATGGCTGAAGCAGGTCGCGCGTGTACGGAATTCTGGCTTTCCGCTGCTGTAGCTAGAGGTATGCATGTGGATGTAGCGTCATCATCTTCCCTCCTGGACACAGATGTCCCCATAGAAGAAAAACTATACGGGTATCACAGGCTGGAGGATCCCTTAATAATGAATCTAAACAACAATACGCTTACGTTAATACATAAATCAAATATTGAGCCGCCGGAGCCTATGGACAATCAACCCGTTCTATTTGAGAAAAACGATAAAGTTGTTTCGTTGCA
>TARA_R110002074_G_scaffold45306_2_pt1 | contig 13136 bp, 14 predicted proteins | sample TARA_R110002074 | Tara Oceans TARA_R110002074 (sample SAMEA4397215) | marine metagenome | biome: Polar Biome; feature: [MIX] marine epipelagic wind mixed layer (ENVO:01000061); material: water (ENVO:00002006), including particulate matter (ENVO:01000060) such as... | depth 10-100 m
CTCAGTATTATCAAGTAGAACCTATTGGGATGACAGATGAAGAGAGATTAGGTCATATGTTAGCAGGAGGAGGACGTAGGAGACCACTGTATATTTTTCATCGTAAAGACCAATGGATATTAAGAAAAGGATTTAGAAGAGGAGAAGATTTAAATGAAACAAAAGGAACAGCAGCACATTATTTCCAAGGTCAAAATAATCTGACGTTAACAACTCCAGAATTAGAACAAGATTTAAAAGCCTTCCATGGTTTAGAAATAGATGAAGAAGAAGAACTAGACGAATTTTGCCCAATGGGTAATCCTAATCAATGCACACCAGTTGATTATGACAATTTACCTGATATGTTACATGAAAATACTGGTGGGTCATTAAACGAACATACAACAGGTAGAAATATGAAAGGGTTTACACCCAAACTTATAGGGTACCTTAAGTTTATGTTTGAAAGTGTAGACATCCAGAGCCTTCCCCAATTTGAAGATTCAGCAAAAGAATATCTTGATACTAGTGGTGGTTACTCATCAGTACTTTACGCAATATTAAAATATAATCAAAAAGAAGCAAGAAAAGACTCCATTCTTCATATGTTAAACGTAATGCCTATAGGTGACTACGTCATTCCAAAAATTTGGGAATATGAAGTTACACATTATGGTTCAGAGGATTCTTGGAATGAACAAGAAGATTGTGATAGTGATGGATTTGGTGAAATGACCGGTGAACCTTGTGATTGTATAAATGCTCAAAAAATGGTAAAAGATGGTGAATATTATACTAGTGAAGACTGTGAAGACCATGAAGAAGATGATGAGTGTGAGTGTGAAGAATGGGATACTAAACATTATGAACTTTTTTCTAATGAGATATGTACAAAAATTATATTGTCATATGTAAAATTAGAAAGAACTCTTAAAGGTTCAGATGGTGCTTACGGATATGAGGACCTTTATGATTTAGAAAGTGAGTTGGGTGACGATTATGTTGAAGAAAGTATTGAATGTGATGTTGACTATGATGAGACTAGTACTTGGCAATATTTTAACGATAGAGCAGGTCGGATATTAGGTTTAGATACTGATTCTTGGAAACCAACAGATTTTGATAGAATGTTCACATCAATTAATAATAATATTTACGGAGTTAAACCTATCGAGGAACAATATGATATGGTGTCAACTAAAGATAGTAAAATGAAAGAACTAACCGACCAAATTTTTAACATATTAGATGAAAACTTTGGTCTATTCGAACACCCAGAAGGTGAGATAGAATATGATGGTAAGAGTATGGGGTTATATTCTTATGAAAATGATAATTTTGTTCCTTTTGAACATGTATACAACCCTATTATGCAAATGCTTGAACATGGAATACAACAAGAAGATATTGAAGTTTTTGTAGAAATAATAACCAACTGGGTAAGTAAAAGTATGTCAACACCAGAAGAAAAACTTAACGAAGAAGTCAACATAAAAAGTAAAAACTCAAACTATAGTCAGGAAGAGTATGATGATTTTGTAGACTTTGCACACAAAGAATTAAAAATAAAAGATGATTGTACTATTGATGTTGAGGTAGAAAAATCAACTGAATATACAACTGGTAATTATCATATACAAGATAAGAAAATACTGGTATTGGATAACGGAAGAAAATTAGCAGACATACTTAGAACTATAGCACATGAATTGGTTCATCACAAACAAAACGAATTAGGTATGTTAGTTGGTGATATTCCAGAAATAGGTGGAAAGATAGAAGACCAAGCAAATGCATATGCTGGTAGATTGGTTAAAAAATATGGTAAACAAACACCTACTTTATATACGGAGTCTGAACAGAATTTAATTTCCGAAGAAAAAGTAGTTGGGTTTGACAATCCAAACAACAACTTTGTTGTGATAGCTGGAGGTCCTGGTGCTGGTAAAAGTTTTATTACTAAAAACTTAGTTAATTTAAATAATGTAAAAGAATTTAATGTGGACCAAGTTAGAGTGATGACAGCAAAAAAGTTATGGGGTGATGAGTGGGAAGAAAACATATCAACAGAGGAAGGGTATGATGAAATATTAAGAAGAACTTTTACAACCTCAGACCCTAGAAATTTAACAGTTAAATTTTTAAAACAATTTTTACAATCAGAAAGAAACCAACCAGTTAACGTAATTTATGATGCTGGTGGTGGACAAGAAGAAGTTATGAAAAATATACACACAATGGCCAAAGAAAATGGGTTTAATACAACATTAGTACATGTTAGAACACCTTTAGATATTGCACAGGAAAGAAATATAGAAAGACCTAGAAGTCTGCCACCAGAAATGGTGGCACAATACCACCAACAAGTTAAGAATAATATGAGAAATATGATTCCTATTTTTGATAATGTTTGGACGGTAGATAATAAAGATATGATTGATTTATCTAATAGGCCTAGTGATAATATAGAAAAGATAAAATAAAAAGTATTTATAGTAAAATAAACAATTATGAAAAAACATCTTATTAAAGAAATAACTAGACAAAGAGAAATAATGGGGTTAATAGGGGAACAAAGGGTGATTTACACTGACGATTCTGACTATGGCGATTATCTTGATAATTGTGCTCGTTTTAAGTTTGACAGTGGTAGGTCTGAAATAGACCCAGACGGAGACATCAATTTTGAGGAAATTAAGAAAAGTTTAAGTGTTGGTATGGAAACTGATAGACCATTTCTGAAAATAACGGTTAGTACTTCAGGAACTGGAGGTGCTAGTGATAACCAAAGGGTAATGGACGCAAGAATTAATGAAGCTTTAAATTTAATACTTGACCAAATGGATGGTATAGAAGGACCTAATGGTTTACCATATACTGCAGAACATATTAAAAGTAAAGCTAAGATAGAAAGAGTTTATGGTACTGATAATCCTGAAGAGGAATTAGATACGGGTGAAATGGTACCAACAGACCCAAACCATTCATATCATAGAGACCAACAATTTATAACTATGTGTTTTTTAGATGTTGGAGACACTCCAGGTTATGGGAGTCTAGCAGACCAATTTGTTAAGGTAACAATGGAAAAAACTGGGACTAATGAAGATGTTGTTTACGACATATTAGACCAACTAAGAGATGAACGTGATTTTATTGAGTTCGATGACGAGTTAAGAAGAGATTACGGTATGGGTTTTTATGAGATAGCTTGTGATGCGATAGAGGTTGATTTAAATCCTTTTGCTAAAGGAAACACTAAAGGACCAGCAGAACTTGGAATGGGTGACACTACGATTAATGCACATCTAAGAAGGTTGGGTGTGAAACCTATTGAGTGTTAAATAGTTTTAATATAGAAAAGATAAAACAGAGAAGTATTTATAATAAAAAAGATTACAAATGAAAAAGAAAACTAAAGTATTAGAAGAAATAAGTAGACTTAAAGAAATGATGGGACTTCTTAAAGAACAGGAGGAAAGAATGGATTTAAAAGTTGACGAACCTGTAATGGGTGACGATATGGTAAAAACTGATATCTCTATTGTCGATAAAGAGATAGTACCATCAGATGATGAAGGGCTACAACAATCTCAAATGCCTGCACATTATCATGCATGGAAATGGTGTCATCAAGGAACGACTATAGTTTACTACCTTCCACCAACACAATATGGTATTCAAGGAACACAACTACAAAATGCAAGTCAACAATTTTATAACTTAATGGGTTCACCCGCTGTAGGTGAAATAATTCATATTACTTATAATCCTAGTTTACCACAAAGAAGAATGTGTTATGAATATTTAGGTCAATTAATTCGTACTACAGCACTTGATAATTCAGCTACATCATTCCCAAGTGGGGGTAATGGACCTATAAGAGACCCTGGGTCTTACACAACATGTCAAGATTGTGAAGGAGCAACAGGTAACCCTGAAGGTTATTGTATAGATTGTGTTAATGGACAAATGACATACTACCCAGGACCTTCAGGCCAAAACTGGACTTCATGTCCTCCTGGCTATTCAGACATAGGTCCAAACCCTACTCTACCACAAGGTCCATGTACTGAATGTGTACAAGGTGTTTGTACAAATGTTGGTTGGAACTACGGCCAAGGTTTATTTAATTCAATGACGGAATGTCAAAGTTCACCACAATGTACACCACCAACTAATTATACTTGTAACAATGGTACTCAATGTCTACCGGACCCTAATGGTATATATACTTCGTTATCAGATTGTCAAGTCAATTGTCCACCACAACAAGGGTCGTATAATTGTACAGATTGGACAAGCACTACTGGATGTCAACCAGTACAAGGACCTACAGGAGCATACGCTACATTAGATGACTGTTTAACTTCACCATGTCAATGTGACCAGTGGATTGTAAACTGGCCGATGTATACAAATAATCCTAACTATAACGCTGGAACTCCTTGGTCTAACTTTACGGATGGACCATCAAATACAAACGCTATTTCAAACCAATTAAATAATATACAAAATAGTCCTGCTTACACCTCAACTAATGTAAATCAAAACCAAAAAGCAAAATGTAGAGAAAAAGCTTTACAAGAATGGTTATCAATAGCACAAGGTGGGAATTGTTATACACCTAACGGAACTTGTAATAGTTCATGGGCTGTTGGACCTGGTGACCCATATGGTTGTGTGGCTCCAGCATTAATTAATAGCTCCAACGGGGCAAATGGTAATAACTATGGTTGTCAATGGTTCTGTAATGTGTTAGCTAATAAACATAACGCATTATCTAACACTCAATCACCGGTTGCTATGTGTAAACATCAAGGGGCTATCGATTTCCTAACAAACTATATGACTACAGGGGTTAGTCCATATATGACATCAACCGTATCTTTCCAAGCACCGTGTCCTAATATTCCAACAGGTCCTGGTCAAGGAAGTATGTGTTAATAAAAATTTTAAACTGGAAAGAGATAAGGTGACTATCTCTTTTCTTTATTGCAGATGTATTTATTATTTAAACGATAATATATCATAAAACAACAAAAAAAACTATGAAAAATATATTTAATGTATCAGACGATGAAAAAAATAGAATTAGGGGGTTACATCTAACTGAATCTGATAATAAAAAATTAAGTTCAAGATTAAATGAACAAGAGGATATGGACACATCTCCTCGTCAAGAACCACTTGGACCGACAGATGATAAAGCTGCACCTGATTTTGGTGTTGCTGAACCACAAAAATCCGTTAAGGCAAGTGGTTCATCACCTTGTCCACCAACAAATGGACAATCACCTTACTACCAAAATTACCCAGAATTTTGTTATGAACAAATTCCCGGGTCACAAATATACTACCACCAACAACCAGGTATGACTTACCATAACCATCCAGATGGTCATTGTTGTCATAATGGACCTAGTAGTTTTAGATGTCATCCTGTACAAGGATGTGTTAACATCAATCAACAAGGTGGTCAATTTCTTACAATGCAAGATTGTTTAAATTCAGGATGTCAACCACAAGGTACTACACATTATTGTGTAAATTGTCAAAATCAAACAATGGCTACTTACAACACTTCGAATGCACAAGGGTGCCCTCCAGGGTATCTTGATGTGGGACCTAACGTTCCACAACAAGGACCATGTGTGGATTGTACTTCCGGACCTGGAAGTTGTCAAGTTGTAGGGTGGAACGGACCTTACAATACAATGCAACAATGTCAACAACAATGTGCAGCACCAACTAATCATGAATGTGTAAATAATAGTTGTATGCCAGACCCTAACGGTCAATTTCCTACTTTACTAGATTGTCAAAATTCTGGTTGTGGTCAACCAACGTCAACAACATATGATTGTACTGACTGGACAGACCCAAGTGGATGTCAACCAGTACAAGGTAATGGTGGTCAGTTCCCTTCATTAGATGATTGTTTAGCTTCACCATGTCAGTGTGACCAACATATATTATCTTGGGGATTCTATACTAATAACCCAAATAATCCACAAGGTAATTGGGGTTCTTCAAGTCATGATGGGCCAAGTAACCAAAATGCTATAGCAAATCAATTAGCCAATGTACAAAATAGTAACGGTTATCAAAGTGGTATTGTTGGTAACATACATTATCAAAAAATGAAATGTAGAGAAAAAGCAGCATTGTGGTGGCAACAAAATCAAGGGGGTGCTAGTTGTTCATCATTCTGTAGTACTTGGACTAACGCGGTTGATGGTAGTAACCAATATGGTTGTGTAACAAACGGTTGGATTAACACCATGAATAATTTTATGAACAATAGTTCAAACTGGCCAGGTCAAGGATGTCAATGGTTAAACAACGCTTTATCTAACGCGGTAACTGGACAAGCAAACTTCCAACCAGGACAACCAGGTTATTGTAAATACCAAGGTAAAATAGACTTTATAAATAACTTTAAAGCTACAGGACAAAGTGCTTATGTACCAGGACAAGCATCATTCCCACTACCTTGTGTGTAAAAAAATTAGTTTATTAATAAAAAAAAGGGTCTTAATTGACCCTTTTTTTATTTAAATAGTTTTAGTAATCTCTAATTTTATATCTGGATATTCCTCTAGAGTTTCAGTAACAGCCTCAATCCATTTATCTTTATCTTCCCAGTATTTGATATTAGTACATCCTGGATACTTTTTTAGTATTTTTTTAATCCTATTACCTTTATGTCTATCCTTACTGTCAATTAAATAATAGTCATCAAAAGTATAACCAAACGTACTAAGAATTTTTTTAAGAGGTTCTTCAAGTTCTGACACTCTGTTAGATAATAAAAATATAGGACCATCATTTTTTTGTACTGCTTCTAAATAATCTTTTTTAGTTCTTTTTATTAATCTAAAATCAAAAGAGGGGTTTAAACTCTCTTCTTTCATCATATAGGTTAAAGAATCTTCATATGGTAGTCTAGTTATTGTATCATCGAAATCGAATAGGTATATTGTCATATTTTATTTTTTATTGTTAGTACAAAGATAAGAAATATATTTGAATTAAACTAATTACATTGATAGTTTTTACATGGGTCATACAAAGTATAATTTAAAGTTAATTCCTCACCTTTTTTTATTTGTTTAATAGTTTTCATCTTTAGATACGAACCACATTTATAAACAGTACAATTGGGATTATCACTGTCGTGATTAACGAACCCACCTAAAGGTGTTCTAATGTAGTCAGAATGAAAATCACCACTATCATATGTTATGTGTGAAATACCCAACTCTTTCCCATCACTTAATTCTTTTGAGGTAAACAAACCATTGCCTTCTATAGGTGACATTCCTATATATAATTCTTTTGGTAGTGGTCTATAAGGTTCTGTTTTTTTCATAGTTTAATTTGTTATAAAATAAATAAATAAAGAAAAAATTAAAATCATTGATGTAAGTAACACCCAATAAATTTTTTTGATAGTGTTTCTAGGTTTATTTTTTATAACCATAACATCTATTTTATGTTTATTTCCTTTTTTTGTTAATAAAAAATGAGACCTAATATAACCATCTATAATAAAATTTCTATTATTTACTTTTATATAATCAAATTTTTTAGGGTCATACCCATGTAAATCCAAAGATTTTTCAATACCTAACCAATAGCTAGATTTTAATTTTTTATACCCATTATAACTTAAAGAAATATTACTATTAAATAATTTAATAGAATTTTTATTTCTTATATTAATTTTTGAATTTAATTCTGATGTTGTAATTGTTTTAATTTCACTATCCTCTTTATTAAGGGATAAAAATCTAAAATCAAAAACAAGAGATTTCCAAATAATATCTTCTATATCAAACTTTTTCATCTTTGACTATCTCCTTTCTCAACACGATACGAATCCTCCACTGCGTCATATGTAGATGTTTCAAATATAACACCATCTGTTAAAGCCTCTAATTGATGGGCTATGCCTTGATATATTGTTACTATGTCACTAGTTTTTAATCTTTCAGTAACTCGAGAAGCGTCTGATGGGTCTATCCAAGTAAATTTAAATTCTCCATCCCTGACATACCAAGTCTCATACTTATCCAAGTGGTAATGCATAGAGAACTTTTTACCTCGGTGGAATACTAATAATTTACTACAATAATCTTTATTGTTCTCAATATGTAATTCATGTCCCCATCCTTTAGATACAAATTTTGGGCCTGTTATTCGTGGTGTTTTATTCATAAGGTATAAACTTTTAATAAAATATAACATTTGTTTTTCTTTTATTCAACCGATATTTATAATAAAAGTTATTAACTTGGAAAGATTAATTAAAAAAATATTAAGAGAGACAACATCGTACACTAACCCAGTTCCTACCACAGCTACAGGTTTATATGGGAACGTAAAACCGGGATATAATTTTAAATCTAGAGGGCCAATTCCTGGGAGAATGTATTCACCAGGATTTAATTATGAATCAAAAGGTCCATTAGGTGTTAATTATTTTATGGAAGATGAAGATGAGGGACCAAATCCTTGGGCTGTATGTACTTCTTCATTAGGGTTAGAAGGTAAGAAAAGAAAGGACTACACCTCAAACGAAAAAGATAAGTATGAAAAATGTGTACTAAGTATGAAAAAAGAAATTAAGGAAAATGATGTAAGGCGAATGGTAGATAGAGTCATCAACGAAGAAAAGAGTAAAGAAGTTAATGAATATAGAGTTAAAACTAAAACTATTGTTAGTTTTCCTATGTGTTGTTTATGGTTTTGTGGTGGTTGTGATTGGACTTGGGGTGGTGGCCAATGGAACCCACCTGCTGGTAGTGGTTATGTAAGTGCTGGTAAGTATGCTAATGTAGCTCCGAATGTATCCTACAAGAGACTTTACAATAATATTAAGGAGTTAGGTGAAGAAAAAGTTAAGAAGGGAGATTGTGGTTGTAATGGGTATGTCCACCAACCAGGTGTGGGTAAGAGAAAAGCAAAGGTATGTTGTGGTGATAAATCTCACGAATGTAAAAAGGATAGAGATTGTAGAAATGTAGGTAGTAAAATAGATATTGGTAAATCCTACAACATAAGAGAAATAGTCGATAGAGTTTTGTATGAATCTTCTCATGGTGGTTCTTATATGGCAAAGAAACAATTATGGGGTATAGCCGAAAAAGCTCAAGAAATGGCAAAAAGATTACCAGACGACACTCAGTTAGAAGATTGGATGGAATCTCACATAGCAAAAGCCGATTCTATGATAGATTCAGTGTACGATAGTTTTGACTACGACAATCAAACAGAGATGCCTGGATTTGAAGGGACAATGGACGCTTTAAATAATTTAACTATTAGAGAACAAGAAACAAAGTATAGAGATTTGGAATCTGGTAAAAATGTAGAGAGTTCAGTTCAATTAGACTACATGACTGATTATATAGAGGATATTCACACAACGGTAATAGACATCCAAAATAATCTTAATCAGATAATAGACTTACGATAACCACAACCAACACATAAACATAAATGGTGACGAGAATAAAATTATCATCATAAAATTCAAAATAGCTAAACTCTTCTTATATTTTTTAATAGGGATTATATGGTCAGGACCATATTCGTATAACAATATAGAAGTTCTATGTGCCCCATCAAACAATTTACCGTTGTGGTAACAAAGTATATATTCTTCTTCACTTCTTGGGTAATTTTTCTTTGTGCTTTTATAAAGTTCGTACCAATCGATACCCTCACAAGTCTCACTTCCTTTTAAATCTGAAATTTTATTAGCATTTTTTAAAGTCGTATAATTGTCTTTAACATCATCGTTCCATAAATCACCACACCTTACTTTAACTATTACCCCACCCTTTGATAATACACCCCAAGGAGAATTTTCAGGACTATCTTCTTCTTCTTCAGTTAAAGACCAATATGATAGTATACAAATAAGAAGGAAAGGGAGTAAGAATGGAAATAATAATATAAATATAAACGCACCTATTGGGTTAAAAAAAGGTAGATAATATATTAAAAAAAATAATTTACGTATTAAAAAAGTTTTCATCACACAAAGTTAACCCTAATCCGATTAATAATCAAATACTAACAAAGTGTTTCTAATTACAATTTATATTTATATTAAGGTAATTAACTTAAAATACATTTTATGAAATTAAAACTAAAAGAAACAGAACTAATAAGACTTATACATAAAGTTATTAATGAGGATAGGGAACTAAACCCTGGTGAAATGAAAACTAAACCTATTGGGTCCTTTACGTTATGTTGTTTATGGTTTTGTGCTGACTGTGAGTGGACTTGGGGTGGTGGCCAATGGAGTCCACCTGTTGGAACAACTGGTACTGCTGGAAAATACGCTAATGTAGCTCCGAATAAATCCAACAAGAAACTTGAAAAGAGTAACATGAAAATGGATATGAGGGAATCAAAATTAATAAAAATCATTAGAGAATCAATCAAAGGATTAACGAATGAAGGAACTGTCAGAAAATGGTGTTGGAGTCCAAATTCAGGAGGAGGCAAAAATGGTGTAAAATGTTGTACAAGAACTGCAAATTACTCAGGTCGTATGGGTGTATGTATGGGATATTTTGCATGTCATAATGAGAGTGATTGTGGATTAGATAATGTGTCTAATAATAAGGATTTAAGAAAAAATTAAAAAATTTAATAATTAAACATGAAACAAAATTTAAAAGAAGAAATAAATAGAGCAAAAGCAATTTGGGGATATAACACCAGTTTAACACTTAATGAACAGACAACAGGGGGTAATACACCAATTTGTATGAAGATGACAATGCAAGGATGCCCAGGAACATCAAATGCGAATTACACAACAAATTCATCAATTACCAAATGTGCTACCATTGACAATGTACCAGTTACAGCAAGTGACGTTGGTAGAACTATCATGCAACCTATGGGTGGGATGATAGTAGTTCAATCAGTAACTACAAATGTCAATGGTAATGGTAGTATGAATTATTATTCAGCTCCAGGACCTTGTCCAAGACCAAATACTTCTACAGGAACAACTACAGACCCATTTTACTGTTTAGGTGGTGTCGCTGGGGTTACTTGTGTACAGACATCAACACCTCCAGGAGGGATAACAGCGGCAGGACCATTTAATACTCTTGCGGATTGTCAAAATTCAGGTTGTATAAATTCAGGAGCAACAGCAGACTGGTGGTGTGACCCAACAGGTGCTTATGTTAATGCTAACGGTGGTAATTGTGCACAATCAACAAATAAACCCCAATCATATTTTACGGGACCTTACCCAACTGAATTTGATTGTGAACTAGCATGTGATGATACCACACCACCTACAACAGGAAGCAGTTGTAATAAAACATGTCAACAACTAGTTCCTGGATTTAAAAATAAAGCTGGGAACAAACCCTGTAATTGGTTAAATAATAGACTTAATGCTTTCACTAATAAATTAGCTACTAAAACTCCAGGTTCTTGTCAACACAAAAGAATAGAGTGTAAAATAGGGGTGGTACAAACATTGTTACAACAAAACGGTTGTTAATGATTTATATGACAACTTAAGTAGAAGATGGAATTAAAATATTAAAATATAAAACTTATGAAAAAACTTAGACTAAAAGAATCAGAATTAATTAACTTAATTAAAAGAGTCATCAATGAACAATCTACGGGACAACCAAATACACAGCCCTTTTTTGATTTAGTAAACCTCTACACACACAACCATGCGGGTGAGCCAGTAAACACACCACCTCAATTTATACAAAACATAATAACAGCTGTTCTTAATAGACATCAACAAGGTAAAGGATGTCAATTTGTTTGTAATAGATTAGCTCATCTTGTAAACAAATTTCAGACTAAAGCTCAAGCATCGTTACAGAATACACCCATTAACTACTTCGGAATTACCAACCAAGGTAAACTTTTAGGGGCTAAAATGAATTATTTAGCTAATTTAGGTAATAATTATGAAGACGTAATGGCTCAAGTATATGGTCAATCAACTAGTACTACCAGTCAAGGTGGAAATTGTGGTTGTCCTACTCCACAATTGACTTAATAGAATAAATAATATATGATAAGACCCTACAGAAATGTGGGGTTTTTTTATGATATAAACGGAACGTTTTCGGTTATTTTTCGTATAATAATATAGACAAACAAACTACTAACCTTTAATACTAATACCATGTACAAAGAACTAATCAAAATCGGACAAAAGAACATACAATATTTAAAAGCTTGTCTATCAATTTGTGAAGCTCACCTATGGGGTGGGACAAGACAAACTAAACAAAAGTACTTACAACAGTTAGGTCGATTAAAGGTTAAGGTCAAAGAAGAACAAATATATATAGAATACTACACTAATAAGATTAAAGAAGACCAAGAGTTAGAGACTAGAATAAGTCAGATACTAAATCTCGAGACCAGTTAAACAAAAGTTTACAGAGTCCTTTATAATATGTCCCCTAGATACCTCACAGTAATATGTGGGGTTTTCTTTTATATATGGTTTAAGTCTTATAACTCCTCTCCCATTATCCCCTTCACTTCGTTCGTGGTCATTCTCTCATTCCCCTATCGGGTCATGTCGTTCATTTAATGTTCGTGAAGTTAAAACCCTTAAACCCTTTAATGGTGTAAGATATATTTATATCATATGAAAAGAATACAACTAACCGAAACAGAACTAACAAGACTTATATATAGAGTTATTAATGAAGCAGAAACAGCTAATTGTAAATGTTGTGATGCTGGAGTACAAGGACCTGAGCCAGGTCTAATCGGTCGATTTGGTTCAGAGTTTGCTGAAGCTGTTGCGAGAGAAGTGCATAGCACGTGTTGTAAAGGGTGTACATCTGAACAAGGTGGCATGATTTCAAATGATGGTATAAGAAGAGTTAGCCGTTAACAATCCCCCATTAGATTAAGCTGTAATACAGTTATAGTCAGATTCAATAAATCCATTCCAACCCTCACTACCATACTTTTCGGTTATATCAAACTCCATATACATTAGATAACCAAAGAGGGACTCATTAACGGTAATAACAAAATAAGTAACCCCATCAACATTATCATCACCCACACCAAGGATAACCTTATCCTCCGGGACTCCGTGAGTATCACACCACCAACCC
>TARA_R110002074_G_scaffold294455_5_pt1 | contig 13133 bp, 9 predicted proteins | sample TARA_R110002074 | Tara Oceans TARA_R110002074 (sample SAMEA4397215) | marine metagenome | biome: Polar Biome; feature: [MIX] marine epipelagic wind mixed layer (ENVO:01000061); material: water (ENVO:00002006), including particulate matter (ENVO:01000060) such as... | depth 10-100 m
AAAAAAGTATAATTTCTAATTAAAATTTATACACAATTGCGTTGATATTCATTCCAGAACCAACAGATGCAAAAATAACTACATCTCCTTTGTTAACCTCTTGATTTTCTATCTGCCCTTTTAAAACCAAATCTAATAATGTTGGAACTGTTGCAACAGAACTATTACCAAACTCATGAATATTCATTGGCATTACTTTATCTGGAACTTGCTTTTTAAACAGTCTGTAAAACCGTTTAATAATAGCTTCATCCATTTTTTCATTTGCTTGATGAATGAAAACTTTTTTTACATCATGTATATCAACTCCACTTTTGTCTAAAGCAGTTTTCATAGCAGTCGGAACATGATTTAATGCAAATTCGTAAATCTTACGTCCTTGCATTTTAATATATTTTTCATCATCATTTGCATTTGCTGCATTCGATTTTCCAAAATATAAATAATAGGCTTCTTCTTTTGAAAATGTTTGTGATGCGTGACTTAAAACTCCTGTTTTACTATCTTCTTCTGTTGCTTCAATAATACAAGCTCCTGCTCCATCACTAAAAATCATAGAATCTCTATCCGATTTATCTACAACTCTAGATAATGTTTCTGCACCAATTACCAATGCTTTTTTAGCCATTCCGGCTTTTATAAATGCATGTGCTTGGATTACTCCTTCAATCCAACCTGGACAACCAAATAAAATATCATATGCAACACAATTTGGATTTTCTATCTTTAAACTATGTTTAACTCTAGTTGCTAAGCTTGGTAAAATATCGCTTTGTCCTGCTGGCTTTTTTACATCTCCAAAATTATGTGCCAAAATAATATAATCTAATTCTTCTGGATTTACACCTGTGGTTTCAATTGCTTTTTGAGCTGCAAAAAATCCCAAATCTGAAGTTGAATAGTTACTAGAAGCGTATCTTCTTTCTTCTATTCCGGTAATAGATTTAAACTTTTCAATAATGATATCATTACTTGTTTCAAATTTAGATCCATCTTCATTTAAAAATTCGTGTTCCAGAAATTTATTATTTCCTTGAATAATTGTTGGAACATAACAGCCAGTACCTGTAATTTTTGAATTAATCATTATACATTAATTATCATTTTGTTTAACCTAAACAAAGTAACACTTTTTAAATTGTAAAAATAAAAATAGTACATACTTTTATCAATTTTTATGGATTCTCTAAAAATGATAATTCATTTTTAATAAATATAAATTTTAAAAGAAATAATTTAAACTAATCGTAAAGTTTAAATTTTACTTGCATTACCATTGCTATAGAATTTGCTCTATCTTTCATGTTTTGAGCAACCTGACCTTCAAAAGAAGCATTAATTGTAGTAGTTAAATAACCTAACCATTTAGTAAAGTGTTCTTTTTTAAAACGAACTTTTTTATTAAAATCTAAATGTTTTTGTAAAACATTATTATTATAAGTGTTTGTATATAACAAAATGTCTTGCCAAAAATATGTAATAATATCTATGTGTTTTTCTAAATGATTTTGTTGAACTATTTTTTCAAAAAAAGGAAGCATTTCTGAATCAGAAATTAACTTTTTATAAAATTCTGTAATAATAAAATGAATATCTTCTCTAGAAGAAATATCTTTTTTCATTATAAATAACTACTATCAAATGAAAATGGCAATAAAGACAACAAAGATTCTGTTTTTACAATTTTACCAACTTCTCCCATAAAATAAATTTCTATCGGTTCTTTTTGATTAATTTCGTATTCTGATAATGTTTGTCGGCATGCACCACAAGGGCCAACGGGTCTATCTACGGTATAATTTGAAGAACTTGCAGTAATTATCAATTGTTTTACTTTTACGCCAGGATAATCTGAACCAGCTTTCCAAATGGCAACTCTTTCTGCGCACATCCCAGAAGGATATGCCGCACTTTCTTGATTATTTCCTAAAATAATTTTATTATTTTCTAACAACAATGCAACTCCAACCTTAAATTTAGAATATGGCGCATAAGCATTATTACGAGCTTCTATAGCTTTGTTCATTAATAGTTGAACATCTGAAGGCAATTCTGAAACGGTATCGTAAATAGTTGCAGAAGCTACAACATCAATTTTTTTCATATATCTTGTTAACGAGTGTACAAACGAAGGTACTAATAATCTTCATAAATTTCACCTAAATCAAACGATAAAGAAAATCGCAAGGTGTTTTCTAAAGGATGATTTACATCTGAAGCATTCATTAAATAAGATAAATCTAACGAAAAAGATCTTGCTTTAAATCCGCCGCCCATTGTAAAATATTGTCTATTTCCTTTCATTTCACTTTCGTGATAATATCCTGCTCTTAAAGCAAAGGCATTATTATACAAATATTCTGCACCTAAAGCATAGGTAAACTCTTTTATTTCTTCGCTAAATCCGCCTGGAGCATCACCAAAAGACGATAACATTCCGGATAAAAACCCTTTATCCTTATCAGAATTATCTGGCTGTGGAGTTGGTACTAATAATTTTGAAGTTTCTAAATTGATTCCAATAATATTATAATCATCTAAAATAAAATCAAAACCTCCACCCAATCTTAAATTTGTTGGGATAAAATCTTCTTTCCCCGGAACATAAGAAACTTTTGGACCAATATTAGAAATATTAAACCCTAAACGGTATCGACCATTAAAAGTTCCGTAATTTTCTTCAGTTGATCTATAATAACCAGAAACATCTACAGAAAACGAGTTAATTGCTTTTATATCTGTATTTTGAACATTTAGTTTAAAATTAGAATTGATAAACCTTAAGCCAACACCCATAGAAAAAGTTTCACTTAATTTTAAAGCGTACGTTCCAGAAATTGCCAATTCATTTGGGTTTTCTGTCCCTGTAGGGTTTCCGCTAGAATCTGTAAGCTCTATTTTACCCAAAGAAAAATATTTAAAATCTACAGCCCAAGCTGCATTTTCGCTAAATCTATTTACATAAGATAACCCACCAACAAAAATATCATCAACCAAATTACGCAACCAAGGCGTATAATTTACACCAATACTAATTTGGTTTGTGTTAAATGCAATTTTAGATGGATTGTGAAATAATGAAAATGCATCTGATGATGTTGCAACTCCAATATCTCCCATTCCGCCCGCTCTTGCATCTGGAGTAATTAATAAAAATGGCGCTGCTGTTGTAATTGCATTAGACTGACTTTGGATGGTGTTAACAAACACAAAACAGAGTACTAAAGTAGATAATAAATAACTTTTTTTCATTTGTAGTTTTTAGCTTTTATTGTAAACAAGGTTAAGACTAAAGTATGACTAATTTTTCATACTTCTCGGAATATTGATTACTAATTGTTGATTTTACTTTTAATTTATAAACATAAACTCCTTTTCCTAATCTATTACCAAAATCGTCTAAACCGTTCCAATTTATACTACGAGATAAATTCCCAGTTGTTTGAATTGTTCTGTTTATTGTTTTGATAATTTTACCCGAAATGGTAAAGATTTGAACTTGCACTTCTAATGGTTCGTTTGGCTTGTTATGATTGAACCAAAACTCGGTATAATTTACAAACGGATTTGGGTAATTTAAAACATTATCTAACACCAAACCGCTATCGCTAACAACCATGAAATTTAACGTTGTTTCTGATGAATTATTATACGTATCCCATGCTTTTATTTTTAAGGTGTGATTTCCTACAGACAAATCTCTTAATTGATACACTGCTTTTCCTTTCGTAAAATCATTCAATTCGGTTTCGTAAAAATCGTTTAAAATAATTGGATTTGCTTGATCATCATCTAAAATTGCAACAATATCATGATCTATTGATGTTATTGACGTATTTATACCGCTTACATCTGATAACGAAACAATTAAATTTGGAGAAGTATTTGTATTTCCGCCATCAATAAAAGATTCATCATTCATGTAAATTGACAATTCTGGTCCAACGGTATCGTTTGTAGCATTCGGATTTATTCCACCAACAACAATATCAAAATTTGCTCCAGACTTATCTTCTTTTGCATTTGATGCATAAAAACTCAATTTCCCATTACCGAATGCTACTTTAATGTCTTTTGGCACAATAAAATCGAACTTAAAAGCACCATTTGTAACACTAGATTTTCCTCTAAACAATTTACTCTCTCTAGAATCAAAATTCATTTTAACTCCAAAATTGTCATTATCTAAAGTCGTTTTTTGGATTGGTTTATCAAAGATTGTTGTAGATAAAGTACCATTAAAATCAGTTAAAATTTGATTTGAATTATCAGTTACCACTCCTTCAAAACTTACTTTAGACAACGCTTTTAATGTATCTAAAGATTGTGCAATGTTAATGCCATTCATTTTGGTTATTTGAACTTTTGGTTTCGGGACTGCTAATTTCATTGCTGGATCTCCTAAATAGTAAACAAAGAATTTTTGAAAACTAAAAAATCCGTTTTTTGTCTCCATTAAAGATTCTGAGATTGATACATTTTCGTTATTAAATTGTAATAATATTTTTAACAAACGTTCATTAAAGTTTTGTCCGACAGAAATAAAAATTTGCCTTGTTGTGGTAATTAAACTTGCTGCTCCACCATTTTTATTCCAGAAGGTTAATTCGCCAGCAGTTACCCTTAATGGGTTATCAAACCTAGAAAACTCACAAGTTACTGTAATAAATAACGGCAACGTTTTAGGATTATTAAAAGATTGTATTTGTGGAACCTCTAATATTCGTTCACTTGCTAAACCATCTTCACCTCCATGACCAAAATAATCCACAATTAGAGATCCTTTTTCTATAGCGTTTGTAAATGCTAATTTTACTTGCGGATAACGTTCGCCACCTGAAGAAGTTTCCTGTTTATAGGCATCTGCATAAATTTTATTGACATTAAAAATGGGATTATTTTTTTTAATTGAATCTGCAATTTTTTCCACTCCAGATTGAAGTGTTATATCACTTGTTTCATCAATATCATCTGCAATTAACGTTATTGTATTTCTCCAATCACCAAAAGAAGCTGCATTGTAATAACTTAAAATTTTATCAACAACTTCTGTTGCTTGCTGAACTGTTGAAACAGGAATTCTACCAGAAGCAACATCAACTGTATCTGATGTAAACATTAATCCTTCATTTGGATCTAACATTACAAAATAATCGTCCGTAACATAAGAAGTTGCCAAATTAAAACTCTGATTCGATTCAAAAACAGGAACAATATTATTATTATCTGTAATTCTATCTTTATAATCATAAGAACCATCACCAAAAAAACAAATATATTTTAATTTACTTGTGGTGTTTGTATTTGTATTATAAACACGTTTGATAAAATCTCTAACAGCTGTAATGTCTGGAGATCCAGAGCCAAACTCATTATAAATTTCTGAAAGCTGCACCACTTTAGTAGTTAAACCAGAATTAGTTTGATGATAATCTGCTAACCTTTGCGCTTGACCTGATAATTCATCATTTGTAATAACAATATAATTTACATCTTTTAAAGCGTGTAAATTTTGATTTTTCACTAATGAATTTTCTTCTACTTCTGGAGTAAAATAATCTGATTGATTTAGCGCAATATATTCGTTTAAAATTCCGCCATTTGCTTTGAATACAAAATTATTTCCGTTTGATGAATTTGAAACTCTCTTTGGATTAATATAATCGGTTACATCCCAAAGTTGAGAAATATTAGTTGCCGTTTGTATTTGATACTCTACAATTCCGTTTGTTTTAAAAGCTTCAAAACTTCTAAAAGAAAATTGTTTTCCGTTAGCTATTAATTGTTTTTTTCCGACGATCTCTATATAATCTAAATATGCTTTTGCACCAGGATTTCCATTGTTATTATAAGTTATAGAAACATCTAAACTAGAAGAATTTACATTAATATTTGAAGAATTAAAATTAGGGTAGCCCAATGTTAACGAACCACTTGTAACACTTGGGTAACTAATAGAAAAAGCATTCTGAGTATTTACTTTTACTTCCATTGAAGATGAAAGTGCAGAAATTGCTGCGCCGCCAACTTTTATTTTTATTGGCGAGTTTGTATCGATTGTATTAAAATTTATTTTAAAATTCTGAACATTTTCAACACTAAAATCTTCTCCAAACCATTGAGTTCCTGCAGCAAATAGATTTCTGGTTTCTTTTTCATAAAATACAAAATCATCAAAAATAGTAATCGTTTTAGAAGCTGCATTTATATTATCTGGTAATTCTGAGATTCGTTTTCCATTAGTTTCAGCAACTGTTAAAAAATAATACGCTTTATCAGAAAAAATATTTTGACGATGACTTGCCGTTTCTAAACTCGGATTCAGAATCCAATCATGTGATCCTTTTGCATAAAAGAGAATAAAATCTTCCGAATTAAAAACTCCATCATCTTCTCCTTTAATATAAATAGCATTTTCTTGCAAGTCAGCATATCTAAAATCATTATTTTTTTGTGATAGCATTGCGCCACCATTCCCGTAAATTCTAATGTTTTTTGGATTTAAATTTGCGGTGTTTATTCCCATTTTTTGTAACAATGAAACATCAATCTTAAAAACACCAGTTGTATCCACAGAAAACTTATACCAATTGCCGTCAGATAAGACAGAATTTGTTGTTTGCGAAAAACTTAAAGTCGTTAAACTTATAAGTACTAAAAAAAGGAATTGTTGTTTTTTCATTTCTTAATCAAAATAACGTTATATTAATTACGATATTTTAAGCTAATGCAAGAATACTTATAATAAAGCTAAAAAACAATCGTTTATAATTTGAATAATCAATATAGCTTGTAAAAAAAGTTATTTATCTTGGTAGAATACATAATTATTGTAAATTGCAAGGCAAATAAAAAACCCTAAATAAATTTAAATAAGATTCATGAAAAACTTATTGAAATTTTCTTTATTAGTAATTGTTAGTTTAACACTTACTAAATGTCAAACGTGTACGGATTGTACTTCTTCGTTAACTGGTTGGAAATTTAACAATCCAGCATACGGGAACTATATTAAAGGTAAGTCTTTTGAAGGCTCTAAACCACCAAGTGGAATGGTAGCAATTGAAGGTGGAACTTTTACAATGGGACAAGTACAAGACGATGTAATGTTCGAGTGGAATACAACTCCTAAAAAGATGCACATCCGTTCTTTTTATATGGATGAAGCAGAAGTAACAAATGCAGAGTATATGTTGTATATGCAATATACGAAGAATGTATTTCCTCCAGAAGACCCAAAATACAAACACATTTATAACTCAGTTTTACCAGACACCTTGGTTTGGAGAAAAAGCTTAGGAAATACTGATTTGTTATCAGAAAATTATTTACGTCATCCTGCGTATGCAGATTATCCTGTTGTTGGTGTTAGTTGGTTACAAGCAACTCAATATTGTAAATGGAGAACAAATGCTGTAAACTTAAAAATCTTAATGGATAAAGGTGTTATTAAAAACATCTGGAAAATGGATTCAATAAATTTTAAAGGTAAGAATGTTTTTGATACAGATGTTTATTTAGACAATCCAAAAGCGTTGTTTGATGGTGATTCTACAATTTACAAAAAAGGCTTACCTAATAACATTAAAAGAAAAAAAGGAGAACCTAGACCTCCAAAAGGTTCATTTACCGGAAGACAAGTAACTTCTTCTGATGGTATTTTAGCTCAGAAATATCGTTTACCAACAGAAGCTGAATGGGAATATGCCGCAAAATCAATTATTGAAACTAGAGAATACAATAATTTAAAAGGTAGAAAAAAATATGCTTGGGCAGGTAAATATACAAGAGACAAATCTAAAAGATATAAAGGAGATCAATTAGCAAACTTTAAACAATCTAAAGGAGATTATAGTGGTTTAGCAGGTTGGAGTAGTGATGGTTCTGATATTCCTATTAAAATAAAATCATATCCTCCAAATGCCTTTGGATTGTATGATATGTCTGGTAATGTAGCAGAATGGGTTTCTGATGTTTACAGACCACATATAAATGTTGAAGCAAACGATTTTAATTATTTCAGAGGTAACATTTTTACTAAAAAAATGATTAATAAAGATGGTAAAGTTGTTATTGTTGATGAAAACTCTATTGAATATGACACCTTAGATAATGGAAAAATAATTCCGTTGTATTTACCAGGAAGCATTAAATATGTTCCAATTACAAAAGATGAAATTTACATGAGAAGGAATTATACCGTTGCAAACAATTCTAATTTGGGTGATGGTGATAGAAATTCTTCAAGATTCTATCAGTCAGATCTAACACAGTTTGCAAATGATCCTGCAATGTATAATTCTCCTAAAACACCAAGAGATGAAAGAGATAGTATTGGAAACATTGTAAGAAAATATGATTCTACATTTAGATCTACTTTAATTGGAGATAACACAAGAGTTTACAAAGGTGGTTCTTGGAGCGATAGAGAATATTGGTTAGATCCAGCTCAAAGAAGATATTTACCAGAATATATGTCAACAAACTTTATTGGTTTTAGATGTGTAACTGATAGAGTTGGCCCGATGACATATAAGAAAAGAACAGCAAGAAACGCAAGAAGATAATTTTTACTTTTCAAAAAAATAATACTGCCTCATTGTTAATATTTCAATGAGGTTTTTTTATATTTAAAAAATGAATATTGAAGCATTATATAATATCTATTCTCAACATTATCTTGTTGATACTGATTCTAGAAAGATCAGAAAGAATACTATATATTTCGCCTTAAAAGGAGAGAATTTTGACGGCAATGTTTTTGCTAAAGAAGCCTTATCTAAAGGTGCAATACTTAGTATTGTTGATGAAAAAAAATACGCAACAAAAGATACTATTATATTCGTTGAAGATGTATTAAAAACGCTACAACAACTTGCAAGTTTTCACAGAAAAAAACTAAACATTCCTATTATTGGATTAACAGGAAGCAACGGAAAAACTACTACAAAAGAATTAATCAATACTATTTTAGAAACTCAATTAAAAACTACCGCTACTGTCGGTAATTTAAATAATCATATTGGCGTTCCTTTAACATTATTATCTATGACTCCAAAAACGGAAATTGGAATTGTAGAAATGGGCGCAAATCATCATAAAGAGATTAATTTACTATGTTCAATTGCAAATCCAGATTTTGGTTATATAACAAATTTCGGAAAAGCACATTTAGAAGGTTTTGGAAGTATTGAAGGCGTAATTGAAGCTAAATCTGAATTATATGATTATTTAAAAAGTAATAATAAGACTGTCTTTGTAAACACAAATGATGATATTCAAGTTGAAAAAACAAAAGGAATTAGTTCTATATCGTTTAGTGATTCTATACAATTTATTGATACAAATCCTTTTGTTAAAATAAAATTTAAAAATCAAATTATCCAAACAAATTTAATTGGCAACTACAACTTTAGTAATATCTCTGTAGCAATTACAATCGGACAACATTTTAAAATTAATACCGAAAACATTAAGAAAGCTTTAGAAAATTATAAACCTACAAATAATCGATCACAAATAATTAAAACAAAAAACAACAATACTATTATTTTAGATGCTTATAATGCAAATCCAACTAGCATGAAAGCTGCTTTAGAAAATTTCAGCACAATTAAATCTGATACTAAAATTGTTATTCTTGGAGATATGTTTGAACTTGGAAATGAAAGTGAAAAAGAACATCAATTTATAAGTAATTATTGTAAAAAGTTAGATTTAAAAAACACCTTTTTAGTTGGTAAATTATTTCAGAAAACAACAACCGAATTCACTAAATTTAAAACTTTTGAATTGTTACAAGAATATTTAAAAAACTACCCATTTAAAAATCAACACATCTTAATTAAAGGCTCTAGAGGAATGGCTTTAGAAAGAGTTTTGGAGGTTATTGATTAACTCTCTTATATGTTTTAAACTCTGTCAGTTCGAGTGAATTTCACGATTGAAATGAGTGAAATTTATATCGAGAACATCGGTTTTAATTCTTAAAATTAGTTCTCGATACTATTCCGATGAAAAATCGGAATCACTCGAACTGACAATCATACTACTTTTTTAAAGTATCAATACTTAATAACTTAAACAATATTATTTTTATGATACTCCAAAAGATTATCAATTGGTCGTTGAATAATATCAGTTATTTTTAAATTATATTTATTAGCAACACCTTCTAAAATATCTCTAAAATAAAATGCAATTGAGCCAATAAAATAAATTGGAGTTTCAGATGATTTATTTAATGGTAAGATTCTATACTTAAAGAAGGTTTTAAATCCTTTCTTAATAATTTTTCGAATGTATTTTTCTTCTTTATGCTCAAACATAAACTTAGCAAAACTAGCTAAATACATATTCGGATTTTCTTGTCTATACAAATGAAACTTAACCGTATCTACATCTAAATTAAATTCGTTTTTAAATTTTTTAGCAATTGTTTTTGGCATTGTTTCGTAATAAAAATCTCTCAATAAAATTTTGCCAAAATAATTACCGCTAGCTTCATCCATAATTGTATAACCTAAAGAAGCCGTTTTCATTTCTAAGTTTTCACCATTAAAATAACAACTATTAGAACCTGTTCCTAAAATACAAACTATTGCGGGTTCTTTTCCAGAAGCTGCATAAACAGCCGCTAACATATCTTCTGCAACAACAATTTTCGCATTGCTGAAAATAGATTCTAAAATACCCTTTAAAATTTTAACCGGAATTGGTGTTCCACACCCAGCTCCATAAAAATGGATTTCAGTAATTTCATCTTTAATCGTTATTAATTGAGAAATAGTTGAAATTCTTTTTTGTAGTTCATTCTCTGAAACCACAGCAGGATTTAACCCAAGCGATTTAACTCTAAAGACTTCTTCTCTATTTGTGTTAAGAGTAATCCAATCTACTTTAGTAGAACCACCATCTGCAATTAGTATCATAATAATTTTAAAAAAGTATCAAGTCTAGGATAATAAGCTTAATTAACAGAAACATTATCTAACTTTTCATATACTGAATTGTTAGAAATATATTCTGGAACTAATTCTTTAATTAAGCTTACTGTTTTTTGATTTTCTATTTTTTGATTCTCTAAACACAATTTCTCTATTAAAAGTATTGTATTTGATTTATCAAACTCTTGAGTTCTTGCTATCATAATTTTATTATGATATGTAGGAATTGTATTCTCACCAGTAGCGAGTAACTCTTCATACAGCTTTTCACCAGGGCGTAAACCTGAAATTTTAATATCAATATCTTCTGGGTATTTTAAACCAGATAAATAAATCATTTTTTTAGCTACATCAAATATCTTAACCGATTTACCCATATCAAAGATATAAATCTCACCTCCATCTCCCATTGTACCAGCTTCCAAAACCAGTCTACATGCTTCTGGAATTGTCATGAAATAGCGAGTAATATCTTTATGTGTTACAGTCAGGGGACCACCATTTTCAATTTGTTTTTTAAATAACGGAATAACAGAACCATTAGAGCCTAAAACATTTCCGAATCTTGTAATAGTAAACTTAGTAGAAGTACTTTTATCACTTAGACATCCAATGTACATTTCTGCTACTCTTTTAGTTGCTCCCATAACATTAGTTGGGTTTACTGCTTTATCTGTAGAAACCATAACAAAACGTTCTACATTGTATTTTAAAGATAAATCTGCTATGATTTTAGTTCCTTTAACATTAACTTTAACCGCTTCACATGGGCTCTCCTCCATTAAAGGCACATGCTTGTAAGCCGCAGCATGGAATACATTCTGTGGTAAATATTCTTGGAATAACAAATTCATTCTTTGATTATCTCTTACATCTGCAACTATAGCTATAAAATTTTGAACTCCCTTCTGAATCAATTCTTGTTGCAACTCATATAAAGCAGATTCTGCTTGGTCAACTAAAATTAGAAATTTGTGATTATATTGACATAATTGTCTTGAAATCTCACTACCAATAGACCCCGCAGCACCAGTTACCAAGATGATTTTAGCATTTAAATCTCTTTGTAAAATAGGATTATTTATAAGAATAGGTAGTCTATCTAATAAATCTTCAATTTTAATATCTCTAATTTGATTTGCTTGTAAATCACCACCTATCCATGTTGATAATGGTGGTACAATTTTGACTTCTACATCAAACGGAGTAAAATAATCAGTAATTTCAAGTAATCTTGATGGTTTTATATTTTGAATTGAAATAATAATCTCATCAATGTTATTTTTCTCGATAAAATCATGAGTGACTTTATCTAAACTAAAAATTTTAATACGATCTATTTTTTTATTGATTTTATGCAAATCATCATCTATAAAACCTAAAACTTCATAATTATTCTTTGTATCTCTATTCAAAGCGCCGTATGTAATCATTCCTGAATCACCAGCACCATATATTAATGCATGTTTAACTTCACCTAGCTCCGTCGTTAAAACTTCATAAAAAGCTTTAAAAATAAATCGGCTTAATGTCAACGCAAAAATGGTAACTAAGTAATGAATAATGATAATTGATATTGGTATTGTGAATTTTGGATAAAAAATAAAAAACCCATTAAAAACTACAACAAAGAAAGTTAGAGAAGTTAATAAGGTAGCTGCTAAAAACACATTAAACACATCTCGAGTACCAGTATGTCTTATAACCCCTTTATAAGAACCAACTAGTAAAAAACTAATCAGAGATAAAACTACAATTAAAGGGATTTGAAGAACAAAGGGTTTTATTTCAAAATCAAAACTAGCGTTAAAGCGAATAAAATAAGCAAATGCAAAAGAAATAACAGAAGAAAGAATGTCAATTATTAAAACAACCCATCTTGAAGCATATTTGTTTAATTTTTTTAAAAAAAAATATCTAATCATTACTTCGTTTTAAGCAAATTTACGATAAATTGTGAATAGTTGTTTTTATTAAATAAAAAAGTATAAAAAGTTTATTGCTCTTCTACAGTAATTTTTTAATTGATTCCGAAATTCGGCTTCTATCATCATCTGTTAAATTAGAACCAGATGGTAAGCATAATCCTTTTTCAAACAAAGTCTCTGCTATATTGCTTCCATAATAGTCACAATCTTTAAAAACAGGCTGTAGATGCATAGGTTTCCATAATGGTCGAGATTCTAT
>TARA_R110002074_G_scaffold336051_1_pt1 | contig 13129 bp, 10 predicted proteins | sample TARA_R110002074 | Tara Oceans TARA_R110002074 (sample SAMEA4397215) | marine metagenome | biome: Polar Biome; feature: [MIX] marine epipelagic wind mixed layer (ENVO:01000061); material: water (ENVO:00002006), including particulate matter (ENVO:01000060) such as... | depth 10-100 m
AAAACCTGTGGCCCGATCAACTGCGAGCAACATATCAGTGATGCGGACATCAGGAAGGCGACGGTAGAGATCCAGCACCAGTTGATCTGCCTCTGCCGGAACATTCGCTGACAGCCGGTCAAGTTTGAGTGTTCCGTTTTCGATTGAACCGCCCGGTATGGCACCGTGTCTGGCCGCCTTGGCGAGCCTGTTCAAGCCGTCAGCCATTCGTGTCTTGCGATCTTCCAACCATGCCATCGGCTCAAACGGAACGCTCAGGCGTGGTGTATTTTGCGCTGCAACCAACGGGACCAAAGCCTGTTTGAGATCTGCATACCGCCGCGAATGAGACAGCCAGATATCACCAGATCGAAAGGCATCGCGCATGAGAAACAGAACGGCGACTTCCCATAGTCTGTGATCCCCGGCGTCCTGTGCCTGAAGATGGCGGTGCCATTTGGAGTTGCGCCGTAGGAATGTCGTTGGCTGGTCGGTCTTGCTGTTACCTTCTTCGATAATTTGCGCAGCTTCAATCAACGGTTCAGAAATTGGTGCAGCCTTTATGTCCAGCGCTCTTATCATCCGCGAGGCATAGCGTCTGAAGCGATGAAATCCTTGCGATACATGGGCCAGGGGCTCGGCGGCCATCGTGTCTGTGAGTTGCTTTGCCATGGCGACAAGTTGCGCGAGGTCATTCCATCCGCCAATGGAAACAACAGCTTCTTCAAGGGGTGCGTCATCGCCGTTCGCCTCGATGAGCCCGGCGCCTAGGTTGGACAAACCTCGCAAAGTCGCCTGCAATGCTGTCTTAGAGTCCGCGAACTGGGCATCGCACAGCCTCTTGGCATCACGCCAGGTTTTTCCAACGATGCGATCATGGGTCTCCACGATTGCATCGGCGATCGCCGCCTGCCATTCGAAGACACAGACGGCAAGAATGGCCAAACGCCGATCGCTGGTAATGTCCTTCAGACCATCTGTGAAGTATCGCTCTCCCTGACGGCGCAACCGAGTGATCCGATGGGGCGGCACATTGTCGAAAAGGCGGGAAGGCAGATCAAACTGTTGTAGGACTTCCAGACGATCCAAAAGGCGGTTGATGTCGGCAGAGTTCTTGCCCACCTCAAATTGGCGCAACCAGATAAACCGACTGAGGCGACCGTCCACATCTTCCGACAGCAATGCGTCGAGCTGAACCTGCAAGTCTTGGCTCAATAGACTGAGAATACGTGCCTCAATCCGTCGTTCCGCTTCAACAAGCGCGTCAGCGCATAGGCGCTCTATGCTGGAAACAGCTGGTAAAATGATCTGGGTTCGTCGGCATTCTTTGACAAAACGCCGCGCCAAATCTTCGTTGGACATTGCCAGCTCAGCTTGTCCTTTGAGCCAGTTCGTCAGATCACGCGACCCGCGTCCAGTGAACATCTTGTACCCATAGATGGAGCGGAGATCGATCAAATGCCGTCGCCGCGTCACGTCGGTTTCAGCATATCCCGCCAGATCGATGCCCTTCACCCCGATCTGTACCGCAACAAATTCTGCCACCTCCAGCGGAATGGTCTCGCCCGCTATCAACAAACGGCCCGGATAACGGAAGGCACAGAGCTGAAGCGCAAACCCAAGCTGATTATGTGCCAGACGTCGGGCACGAATATGCTCAATGTCATCATCAGCCAATGTATAGTGTCGCAACAGAGAAGGCTCATCAGTTGGCAAATCGAAAAGTGCAGAGCGGCTGCGCTCTGTCAAAATCTGGCGTCTTGGCATTTGAGATTGTCCTTGTTAAACATTAGTCTGTTTTGGACAATATCCGCACCAACGAAATCAACAACTTACAAGGCCAAAATCGGAGGGGGTTCAATTGGGACAACGTGCAGCCATCTACGCCCGCGTTTCCACGTCGGACCAATCCTGCGAACGACAGGTTACAGAACTGACAGCTTTTGCCGAACGCAGCGGGTATGATGTGATCAGCACCTTCAAGGAAACTGCATCAGGCATCAAAGCAAACCGTGCTGAGCGCAATAAGATAATTGCTTTGGCTCAGGCGCGAAAGATTGATGTGGTGCTGGTCTCCGAACTCAGCCGATGGGGGCGGTCTACGCAGGATCTACTCGATACGCTGAACAGGATGGCTGGCTGGAAAGTCTCTGTTGTCGCTATGAGTGGCATGACATTCGAACTTGGCACGCCGCACGGTCGCATGATGGCGACCATGCTGGCCGGTATTGCCCAGTTTGAACGTGACCTTCTCAGTGAACGTGTGAAATCTGGTCTGGCTGCCGCCCGGGCGCGGGGCAGGAAACTTGGCCGCCAACCAGGGCAACGCCCTAAATCAGATAAACTCGCGCCGAAGGTCATAGAGTTGGTCGCAGACGGTCGTTCATACCGCTGGATCGCACGCGATCTCGGAATTTCAAAAAACACCGTCGGTGAAATAGTGAAACGACACCGGGAAAATAGGATATAATGCCGAACTGCCTTTCGATAAATAAAAAGCGGTTTGGTAAATGCGTAAAATAGCCGTCGTGATTCCAACAACTCTTGGGCGGCCGAAGCTGTTTGCGCGGTCTTTGGAGTCTGTGTGGCAGCAAACGCGCGCCGCCGACTATGTGGTAGTGGCCTGTGATGCACCGGCGCACGATATTGCCGCTTTCCGCGCAGAGTGTTGCGCAGCTCAAGATACCGGGAAGCTTCACATTGTGGCTAGCCAACGGGGGCGGGGCCTCAGCTCAAACCTGAATGCTGCGTTCGATCACATGGCGCAGCTTTGCCCCCCAACCACGATTGTTTCGCTTCTTGATGACGATGACTTCTGGACGGACAACTACCTGAAATGCGTTGAGAAAAAGTTTGACTCAGGCGCGCAATTCGTGGCTGCCCCCTTCGAGTATGTGGGGGAGGACGATGGCCGTGAGGGAACAAGACGTCCGCCAGCGTCGATTGGGATGGATATGTTCCTTGTCGGCAATCCCGGGATCTCCAATTCGACGATGTCGATCGAGTTTTCAATATTACGCAACATCGGTGGCTGGAATGCGGAACTCCGGTCTTGCACAGATCGCGACGCCTGTTTGCGCTTATGCCAAGCCTCGGTCAGCTATGCTATTGCTGACGGAGCCATCGCCCATATTGACCGCCAACACGGAGGAAGTCGGCTGACGGATAAAAGCGGCCTGGCAAAATTCATTGGACTGGAAGTATTCTACGGCCAATGGCGACACGCTATGTCGCGCAGTGTCTATGATGCGAGCCGACAGCGGGCGTTCGAATTGTTCGGCTTCGATCCCGGGGTTGCCGTGCTCGATCAGCCGGGTCGCAAATGCGACTTGGTGATCGCGACCATTTCCATTGACCCGGAGCTATTGAACAGGCTGCTTTGGTCACTGGAACGCGTTGCTTCACCGGCTTTCCGTGTGACCGTGCTTGTCTTGCGCAACAACCCTGACGCACGGTGGGATCACCCGGGAACCGATCACCTGGAGTTGCGCTACTACAGCCCACCTGAGGGCACGGGCATCCTCAAGATCGCAGAGGCGCGCAATATCATTCAGGAAAAGGCGAAGTCCTATTTGCGGACCCGACAAAAGCCTGCCCCGGTCTGGTTTCTGGACGAGGATTTCACTGTCGATGACATCGCGATCAGCAAGATCAAACAAACCATATCGCACGCTGACCCAGATATGGACGCTGTTTTGGGCCAATATGAAGGGGACAGCCCCAACGCGGCCTTCAGTGGATTGCTTTATGAGCTGCTGGACCTCAAGGCGAACATTCAATGGCTGAGACGGCTGCCTGCGGATATGCAATTGCCTGATCGCAGCGCCGAAAACGAAGCCTGGATGGCCGCTTACCCCGATAACTACCACTATGCGCTCAGCCTGGATCCCAAACCTCGGACGTATCATGTCGCTTGGTTAGAACCGGAACACAGCAAGGAAACAGTGCAACAGGCCTACAACAGACTTTTGAACACCCTTTCATGCCTGACAACGGGAAACAGCATTTTTAGGCAGCTGCGCGCCCTTGGCGACACGAAAAAATTGAAGTTGTCGGGGCTGAGCCTGCATCGCGGTGGGACCATCCTTGTCCTGAACCCGGCAATGCTGGATGTGCCCTTTCCCGTCATCAATGGTCCCAACGGGCCCATGCGACGTTCCGATATGATGTGGGCATTGCTGGCGAGAGAGGATCACGGTCTTAGCATTCACAAGAGCAACATTTTCACGCAGCACCGCCGAAAGGAAGGCGCGGCATCTGAACTGAGCGTCGAAAAAACGCTTGATGAACTGATCGGGAGCTGCGTTTTCAACTGCCTCAAGCTGTCGGTTGAAAAACAACAGGAACATAGATTTGCCGAATTCCTGAAGGAACGTGCTGAGAGAACCCGGACAATGCTGGAACGGTATTTCAGCGAAATCGACGGTGCGCTGAACGCGCTCGATGGTTTGGGTCTCGCCGAGGTGACCCAACTGACGGACTGTCTGCGCGGCCTGTTAAGTGATAAATTCAGAAAAAGACTGTTGGAAGAGATGGCAAAATTGACACAACTGGATATGGCACTGAATTTCAAATCTCAATTTGATCAAAACCGGCAGATTGCAGGGCCCACAATGAACACATGTCAACTGATCCGAGAAAAATCGAGAATGACGGTCAGCACGCATTTTGATGACCGGATCCAGATGCTGCGGCTGGGTAATCTCACCTCGAACAAGCGACCTTTGATACGTGTCCACTCATCGTGCCAGTTCTCGGAGGTCTTCGGCGCAAAAGATTGCGATTGCGCAAGCCAGCTTGAGGCAGCACTTGCGCAGATAGAGGGCCATGGCTGCGGTGCGGTTCTCTATATTCAGCAAGAAGGGCGTGGGCATGGATTACAGAACAAAATCAACATCGTTCGCAATATGCAGTTGGCAGACTTGAACACATATGAGGCCTGTGACGATCTTGGGCTGGCGCATGACGTGCGTTGCTATCAACAAGCCAAAACGCTTCTTGCAGACCTAAGTGTGCGTCGGTTCTGTTTGCTAACAAACAACCCGATTAAAGCAGATGACTTTCGTCCCCCCGCATTCGACGTGACCACCAGAGCATTGCGAGGAAACATGTCCATTCAGAACCGTGCCTACTTGTCCTCAAAGCACAAGTTCAGGCATCGCAATCTTTTCGTAAGCGCAGAAAATTTGAATGATACAGCTCACAATGACGTGCAACCCGTTTGCGTGGACAGCACGAATGGCCCTTGGGGGGAATTGTCCAACTTCTCGCGCTACTCGGTGTTCGAAGATGGTGTGGTCTGGCCAACGAGCGAGCACCTCTATCAAGCGCAAAAATTCGCATCGCACCCATTGCGCGAGGAAATCCGGCGGGAGCCTACGCCCCATTGCGCCAAGGAGATCGCGCATGGCCACACCAATGATATTCTGAGCGACTGGGATGATGTGAAGCTCACGGTGATGTATTCCACGGTCAAGCTAAAGCTGAACCAAAACCCGGATGTAAAAGAGATTCTGCTGGCCACGGGTCTGCGCGAAATTGTTGAGGCCTCGAAGGAAGACACGTTCTGGGGCCGTACTGCAAGCGGTACGGGATACAACTATTTTGGTAAGATCCTGATGTTGATCCGCGCCGATATGATATCCGAGGTCTGAAATGTGCGGAATCCTGTGCGCCTGGGGGCCTGAGCAAACCCCAATTGCAGCTCAAGCGATAGACCTGATGCAACATAGGGGGCCGGATGGTAGCCGTAGCCGTAAAGTGGACGGTCTGACATTTGGGTTCGTGCGGCTTGCGATCAATGACCATAGCCAGAACAGTATGCAGCCACACAAGACGGGCGATTTATTGGGGGTTTTCAATGGAGAAGTGTACAACCATCGCGCACTGCGGAAAACCTTCGGTCTGCAAGAAAATGTAGCCAGCGACACCGCGGTGATTTTGCCGTTGTTCGAAAAAATAGGACGGAAAATCCTCGATCAACTGGACGGCTTCTTTGCTGGTATCATCTATGACGCCCGCTCGGGCAAGCTGTTCACACTACGCGACAGCATGGGCAAAAAGCCTCTCTTTCTGGTGCGATGCGGAGAGAGCTTTCTGCTGACCAGCGAGCTAAAATCGGCACCTAAGGTCGACGACTTTCAAATTGTGCCGCTCGGGATTTGTGAAATTGATATCAAAACGGGGAAATTTATTCCGCTTACAAGGGCCCACACCGCGATAGAACCCGCCGACAACCATGACCTAGTCGAAGCCATGCGCAGAAGCGTGAACAAACGCACATATTGCACAGATCTGGATCGCTTTGCGGTATTTCTGAGTGGTGGTCTGGACAGCTCAATCATCGCCGCACTTGTGGAGGAAAGCCCTTCAGCGGCATGCGCCCAATACTACTTTTTTGATGACCCCAAAAGCGAAGATACGCAATACGCCAAGGAAATGCTGGCCTTTCTGAACGTCCCGCAATCGCGCATCAATCCGGTGAAGGTCCCCGATCCTGTCGACCTACCGCAGCTGATTTCGCAGGTGGTGTATTTCACCGAAAGCTACAATCCATCCATCATAAGCAATGGCGTCGGGACATTTGCTCTTGCTCGGGCTGCACGGCGGGATGGCCACAAGTTTGCCCTTGGCGGTGACGGCGCAGATGAGGTGTTTTGCGGTTATTTTGACCCTCCAAACTTTGGCCAGGATACCACTTGGCGTGCATCGCGATTGCGGCTGCTTCTAGATCTACAAACAACCGAACTCCGCCGCATTGATGGGGCTGCCATGGCTCACGCGATTGAAGTGCGCTGCCCATTCTTGGATAGGGACGTGCGCGCTTATAGTGAGGGATTGGCGTATGAGGATTTATTTGGTCCCGACAAGACGTCGCCCCAGCTTAAGTACGTATTGCGCGACGCCTTCGCACACTTGCTGCCCCACACCATCGCGCAGCGCCGGAAGCTGTCATTTGACCGTGGCACGGGACTACAAAAGATGGTCCATGCGCGTTGCACGCAGTCTGGTCATAGCGAAAAATCCCGTCTAGCTGCACTCTGGCGACACCATTTTGGACAAACGCTTGGCCAGTTCGAACATCACCCCTATTTCTGGTCCTACCCAGCCTTTGACCCGTTCATTGAGACCCGTGGCGATAAATACTTGCACGCGCCCTCAACTGGCTGAGCTTATGAAATGAGAGCATCGTCATGTTTAGAAATCTGATTTCTCTGTTGCGGTTTCTGCTGAAAAACAGACGGCAACTGGGCAAAATTCATGCCAAATCTACCGACGACCACTTCGCGTTGTCGATTGATGCAACAGAGGGGCCCCGAACGCCAGTCGTCGCACCGACAGTGCTCTTGCAAGAGATCGAAAGCGATATTGATACATTCTGGCGCACAGTACCTTTTCAAACCTTGTTCCTGAACTTCACAATGCCAGTTGAAAGCTCTCCACTCGGCGGTACCTGCTCTGACAGAGCAGTCTTGTTTCTGAAGCGGCTGCAACAAAAATACGGCCCTTCGCTGAATGCTCGTCTTCATAGGGCGCGCATTCAAGACCGCGAAACACACACTGTCATTTTGGTGAACATCGACTCGGATACTTACCTTATTGATGTTGGTGCGAACTGGCCCGTCATGCGCCTAATCCCCTGTTTCAAGCCTTTCGTTTTTGACGCTTTTGGAATTTCATTCCGGTCGAAACCGGAAGGCTCTCACTTGCACATCGAGATGAAGCGACCAGAACAGACGCACTACAAACCATTTGTCGAATTGAATTTGACGCCGCAATCGGCTGACTATGTCGCCGAGGCCCTCAAGTCACGCTACGTGACAGACAACAATCTCCCTTTTGCCGATGGACTGCGATTTGCTTTTGTACATGAGGATTCGTTCTATTTTCTGAAAGAAAACAATCTCTTCGGCGATGTCGCGCATAGGAAAAAACAATGGACCGAATACCGAATAAGCGCATGTGAGACGACGACCAAAACAAGCTGATACTTTTCCAGTGAGGCAGATCGTCCATATCGTGTGTGGCGCGTCAGGCCTTGAGGCTGCCGCACATCTTGCTCTCAGACGAATGCAGGTGGCCAAAATCATGATCAAACGAGCTTATGATACGATTCCGCCCCCAGCCGGACTTGGACCTAACCACTGCAAATGCCGCCCGATCTGTGGCTGTGCTTTGCCCCGATCAAGAAAGCACGCACCGATTTCATCGTCGAGAAAGCCGCCGAAATGGGTGCTGCACGGATCGCGCCCGTGCAAACGGAGTTCTCCAATTCCGCCCTGAGCTTCAAACTTCGGAGAAAACGAGGCGACGCAAGGCGAAGAAGTTGAACAGAAGACCAACTGCCGAACCAATACTGAAAGCGGCAAAGGCTCCCTCAGCAGTCGAAGTCACAAATTGCAGAATAACCAGAAAAACGGCAAAATTGAGCAGCGCACCAATGGTCTGAACAAGAAGATAGCCAGGATAAGTCTTGGATGCCTTGCTTGGTCCGCTAGGTTTCTGAAACGTCCAAACGCGGTTGAGTTGCCATGTGACCGTCACTGCAACGGGAAAAGTGATAAGGCGGCACAGCTCGGGTGCGTAACCCAATTTGACCAGGAGGTAGAGCAAACCGCCATCGACTACGAACCCGATGCCGCCGATCACAAGAAATCTAAGAAACTGATTCAGCATGTGTCAGATATTGTCGGTGCCGTGCCGCGTGACCGGCACTTGTAGATAGATGAGACGTTTGGCTTCGCGGCGCGCCAGTGTGACCGTATCGAGGATCAGCCCAGAGAATAGGCTGAGCACAGCGATTATCATGATACCAAGGCTAAGGATGGCGGTGGGGAACCGTGGCACCAGTCCTGTTGCCAGAAATTCTGATATAATTGGCATGCCGAGCAGTAGAGAGATCACGAATGCCACCAATGCGATGGTGCCGAAAAACTGTAGTGGCCGCTCTTCCTTTATCAGATTAAAGATCATCTTCATGATCTTGAAGCCGTCTTTAAAGGTGCTGAGCTTGCTTTCTGATCCGGGCAGCCTGTCGTCGTAGGCCGTGTCCATGTCCTGAATAGGCAGCCGCATTTCGAGCGCATGCACCGTCAGCTCTGTCTCGATCTCGAAACCCCGCGACAGAGCCGGGAAGCTTTTCACGAAGCGCCGGGAGAACACCCGGTAGCCAGAGAGGATGTCACTAGTTTGACGCCCAAAGATCATCGCGACGAGCCCGGTGAACAGCTTGTTCCCAAATTTGTGCCCTGGACGGTGCAAGATGTGATCGGCTGGAATCCGTGCGCCTGTGACCATGTCAAGTGGACCGTCGAGAAGACCTTGGATCAAGCGAGAGGCGGCGTCAGCCTCATAGGTGTTGTCTCCGTCGACGAGAACGTAAATATCGGCGTCGATGTCGGCGAACATTCGGCGTACGACGTTGCCCTTGCCCTGATAGGTTTCGAGCCGGACTATTGCGCCTGCTTGGGCCGCCACTTCAGACGTTCTGTCGGACGAATTATTATCGTAGACGTAAATCGTCGACGTTGGCAGCGCTTTGTGAAAACCTTCGACCACCTTGCCGATGGCAGTTTCCTCGTTGTAACAGGGGATGAGCACCGCGATGGCGAGCCCGTTGGGTGCGGTTGCAACCTGCGGTGTTGTGCCGGCAGTTTGTTGGGTCATGTAGGGGCTCCGTCATGTTGTGCGCGCGTCATCCAATGGATCAGGGCCATCTGAGCGAGCAGGGGCAAAAGCCAGATCACCCGCGCCTGATAGCGATCGTGCGGGGTTGATAAAATACCGGTGATGGCGGCGTTGGACAGGATTCCGCCGAGGATCAGCAGGCAGAAAAGAATCAGATTGCGCCTGCGGGTCTGCATGCCGGTGTCGTCGTCCGTTCCGCGCGCAGGCAGCAGAAAGACCACCACAACGCCAAAGGTGATGGAAGTGACAATATAAGTCAGCCAGTTCGCCGATTTGAGTGGAAAGGTACCCCGATACAGTCTCGAGGCTTCGAACTCTGCTCGGACGTCGGGGGGTGATTTCCGCACGAACATCCGATGCATTGAATCAGTGTAGCCAAATTCTCCTAGACCAAAGCGGTAAAGCTGCTGGAAGGCACCGGAGAAGGAGGCGCGAAGCTGGTCGCCAAGATGGTTACGCAGGACCATCATGACGAAGGCCATCTCTTCGTCGGACAGCGCGCGCACAATTTCAGGCGGGGCCGTGCCCACGACACTCGCACCTTCTGCGTTGGACCACAGAAATTCGTCGCTGCCCATCGGCAGGACCGGCAGGAATTGGCACACCACCAGATCGACTGTACTGCAGTTTTCAACGAGGAAGTCGTAGCCTGGACCGTCGGAGATCGTTCTGGCCATCAGGAAAGGCGGTCGGACCGGAGACTCGCCGAGAGCCGTCTCTGCCGCCATTTTAAAGATGCTTTGCAGACCGATACCGATACAGATAGCAACCAGCAGCGTGAGCGCAGCCTTGAATGGTAGACGCCTGCGCAACGCGAAGGTCAGAAGTGTGCCTACCACCAAATAGATCACGGTGATGGCGAGGTGGCTGCTGTGAAATGATATCGACAGCGACAAGAGCGCGAGCCATTGCCACATGCGGGCCGATCGCAAGCCCGCGTTCAACGTCAGAAGGCCGGAAGAGGCGAGGATCGTCACGCCTGTTGCAAAATCCGGCATGAGGTAGCTGGCGAAGAAGGGCAGGGAGGTAAAGACCCCAAGCGACAGGATGATAAGCGGAAGAAGCCGTGCTTGGTGCGGAAAGAATTGGGTGAACGCGAGGCAGATCGCCCAAGTCAGCACCGCCACCTGAAACAACACGCTGACCCACAGCGAACCCAGAAGGGCCCCAGCAAAGATAAAGACGCCGTAGTAGATCGACCGTGCGGCGGATGTGACCGCATCATTATGCTCCGCCGCACCGATCGCCAGGCCACCGCCACCGCCACCGTACGCAAGGCCCATACCGAAAGCCTGCGACCAGTCGTTTTCAAACCCGAACAGAATAAAGAACGCCCGCGCCGCCGCGGCCATGTATCCTAGCGTGTCGTAAAATACGAGGTACTGACCATTCAAAAGCGCGGGCCAGAGCAAGGTGGTAATAGAAAGCCACCACAGCCCAAAAATTACCCCATTATTCTGCAAAAACCCATTAAATTTAACTGTAGTTTTTTGTTTTAGACTAATCAAGAACAGCACCCAACCGTTGAGAAAGATGGCCCACTTTTGGACCAAATATACTACGAAGTATAGGTTCAGGACGCAGTATCAATATAGCTTTGGTTTTTGGGTCACAAACGTTTTTTAGCCGATAAGCCGTTCGCAACATTTTTCATCTTAATTCGTACAGAAATGCCTTCCTAATCCGTTCTTGGGCTTCACTGGCTCGATCTGAATGCCGACGTTTATATGCCAGGGCTTCCCAGCGGCGTGTTCGGCACCAAGTCATGAATGGCATCCGTGATGGGGCTCAGGGGGGGGCGAGGTCGGCTCACCAGTCAAGGCAGAAGCCGCACGCGCGAATGGCGCGAAGGGCGGTTGGCCAAAAAAGCAGGCATAACATTGCCATGAAACACGGCGACTTTGTTATCGGTCAGGATTTCTTGGCCGCGACTGGAACATGCCGATGCATAGACATCGGCACACAGACGGTCATCACAATCAAGGTCTCGGATTACGACGATCCGTCGTGGTTTAACGGGCCGCCCTACGCTGTTGTTGAGACGATGTTCGGCGAGGACGATTGGGAAGCCTGCTGACCCGATCAAGCCACCCGAGACGCTGTACTGTAGGAAAGGGCTGGGCCACGGGCCCTTCTATCGCCCGTGGCCCAGTCCGCGGTCGCGCTCGGCGATGCTGTCCCGTTCCTTCTCGATCTCCTGCTAGTGCGTCAGTTCGCGTTCATGCGCCGCGTCCAGCTCGGCCTGCCGCTCCTCTGCCTCTCGGCCCTCGCGCAATGCCGCCGCACGGTCGGTCAGATCGCCCGGGTCGATCCCCTTCGCCGCCTCACGCAACCGCGCCGCCAAGTCCTGCGGCCTCTCCCGCTCCGGCGCATCAGCCTCCCGCACGTTTTCTTGACCTTGCCGCGCCTGCCACGCGTCACGCAACCGCGCTGCAAGGTCAGGCTCCTGTTCGCGGCCATCACGGCCCTCGGCAAGTGCCAACTCGGACTGCCCAGACCCCGCTGACCTCGCAGGTCCCAGATGGTCCAGCACCCGCTCTGCCGCACGATCCAGCCAGTCGCGCACGTGGACGGCCAACTCACGGGCAACCTCCATCACCTCCGCTGCGCTCATGGCCACGCTCCTTGAGCTGCCACGCCCCCAGCGAAAGCTGCGGCAGGGGCGGACGGTCGAGTGACATGGCCCGCACGGTCTCGTGCAGCTCCACGCCCTCACCGCCGCGCTCCCGCGCCGCCGATGCCAGCTCAGGTGCCTCGTCCCGCTGCGCCACCAGCGTCCGGTGGTCCACGCGATCCGCGATGCCGGCACGTTCAAGCGCGGCATTGCTGTCCCGCGCCCATGCTTCCCGCCAGCCCTCCAGAACCTCGACCTTGTTCCAGTCGCGGTTCTTGGTGGTAAAGCCGTCTGCATCCACCTCACGGGTGGTCAGCAGAATGTGGGCGTGATGGTAGCGCTCATCGCCCTCGTGCCCCGGCGCGTGCAGGGCGATGAGCGCTACCATGCCACGATCCACGAATTGCGCCTGTGCGTAGTCGCGGACCAGGGCGACCCCTGCGCACGGGTCAGCTCGTCGGGTAGAGCCACACGGACCTCACGGGCGACTTGGCTGTTCTTGCGGGTCTCGGATTCCTCGACGCGGTTCCACAGCTCGGAGCGATCGGAGACCCAATCTGGCGCGAGGATTTCGGTGTGATCGACACCGCTCCGCGTCACGTAGGCGATCAGAGATTTAGAGTTGCGTCCTGCCGCTGGTGCAGCGCACGGATCACCTCGATCTGGTCGCCACGGTCGCGGAAATAGATCATATGCGATCCGCCCGGGCATTTCAGATAGTCGGGGCGCACATCGACTTCTCGGCCCCTCTTGGTTCCAGATGCCAACCCCTCGAATGTCGCAACTAAATCGTGGTGGTAACTATCAGCCTGCGCAAGTGACCAGTTTTGAAACGTGTAGAACCAGATT
>TARA_R110002074_G_scaffold61972_1_pt1 | contig 13128 bp, 13 predicted proteins | sample TARA_R110002074 | Tara Oceans TARA_R110002074 (sample SAMEA4397215) | marine metagenome | biome: Polar Biome; feature: [MIX] marine epipelagic wind mixed layer (ENVO:01000061); material: water (ENVO:00002006), including particulate matter (ENVO:01000060) such as... | depth 10-100 m
AAATCTCTAATAACGATAAGGACTTTAAAAAACCTTACTCATTCTCTTCTATGGTGAATACGGATACTCATATGAGTATGGAGAGTTTGAGTGGAAAAATGAACGCTGACGGATTAAAACAATTCTTAATTAAACCTCTAATCTTTGAGGGCACGCCCGAGTGGGACGGAGTGGGTTGTGATTGTAAGGTAATCAATAAGAAAATAGACGCTATGAAAATCTATAACGCCGATAAGGAGGTTTGGGAGCACGCTGGACTGACTAATAAACCTCAATTCTGTTGTAATGGTAAGGTGGATAAGGACGGCAAATGTAAGCGTCATAATAACCCTCTCACTAAAAATGTAAGCAAATGGACTGGACTGGGTGGGGACTGGGCGAACGAATTAGTGGAGTTGTAAGTAAGGGTAATGGTGTAAGGGTGTAAGTGTAAGGGTATAAGGAATTCTCAATAGGGTTTCAGTAAGGGTGTAAGGGTGTAAAGTTATAAGGAATTCTCAATAGGGTTTCAGTAAGGGTGTAATGTAAGTGTAAGTGTAATATAATAAGGAATTCTCAATAGAATTTTTTAAACCTATACGCTGTCTATATAAGAAATCTCAATAGATTTTTTAAGACCTATATGCTGTCTATGTAAGAAATCATAAGAAATATATAAATCTATTAAAGACGCTATATGCTGTCTATATACGAAACGCAGACCCAGAGGTCTTATAAACTCGTCCCCCGCCCTCTCTTTGTCTAATTGATAAAGGTGAGGGCGCGGGTCAGCAAAGAAGGAAAAGCAATAAGAATAATCAAACACTCAAAAGCACTTAAAGGAAATGGAAAGAGTAATCAAAGACATTAATGGAAAGGTGGTAGAGAACGCCTTTGAGAAAGCACAATACTTCGCTACTAAAATGGATATGTCGGTAGAGGCAGTAATAAGCGCTATGGAGACGAGCGATTGCGATTACGATTTTGATAATGAGGTGTTGGAGAGAGGGTTTATAGTCTCTATGCCAAAGGAAGAAGAAGTAGAAGATAGTGAATTACACTCCACATTAGTAATAGAGGAACTGAAAGAAATTAATAAGAGACTTATATTAGAAGGGTTTGAGAAAGACAAAAAGATAGAGAGATTTGAGGAAAAAATAGAAGAGGTTTTTGAGATAAGAATGAGAGTGGAGGAAGAGAATGAAATGCTTAAAAAAGAGTTAGAAGGTTGGGAGGATATTGAGGAGGCAGACAATCCACCTACACCGGAAGGAGTAATGGATTTCATAGGAGAAATGAAAGCACACATAGCAAATGTAGGAAGTGAGAATAAGAAATATAGGGAAGAGAATGAAATGCTTAAAAAAGATATGGAGAGTTTGGACGCTCAAAACGAAGAGAAATATGAAAAGATAGAGGAACTGAATGAAGAGAAAAAAGAGTTAGAGGAGGTGTTAGTGAAAAAAATAACAGAAATGGGAGAGGTTATAATGGAGAAAAAAGATATAGAGGATAAGTTAGTAAAGGCGTTAGAAACTATTATTCATATAAAAAAGAAGGGTGAGAGTATGTGTAAGAGTTGGGAGTATATCAAAGAGCAACATAAGCATAATGAGGAGGTGATAGACGAGAAGAACGAATACATAGAGGAATTGGAAGAAGAGAAAGATAATTGGGAAGCAGAGAAGGAAGATTTTGAGAATGACATTATGGATAAAGACCAAACGATAGAGATTATGGAAGCAGAATACAAAGAATTAAAAGAGAGTTTTGAGGGAGTATTAAATACGAGAATTGTAGAAGGAGAACCGCCGATGTAGAGTAAATATAGAGTGTGTAAGTAAGAGTGTGTAAGAATAAATATAATATAAGAAACATATAGTTTTTTATCTAATATGCTGTCTATGTAAGAAACAAAAGAATTAAGCGAGATAATGCTATAATCCTATACAGACAGCGTTTAACGACACTTCCCCGCAAGTGTCTTTAATAAGTCAATAAGACCCAGAGGTCTCTAAACTCGTCCCCGCCCTCTCTTTGTCTCTATGATAAAGGTGAGGGCGCGGGTCAGCAAAGAAGGAAGAGATTATAAATAGGCGTTATATGTAAAATGATTTAAAGATAAAGATATATATATATATATAATTAGTGGAACGCCGAAAAAGGGAGGCGTTTGTATATAGAATTATTTTCATTATAAGTAATATATATGAGCGCCCCAATAAAGAAGAAGTTGAGAAATGCTAATGGGAGTTTAAATAAATCTTATTTAGACGGGTTAGGGAAAGACTACTTCATTAAATCTAATTTTATAAGGAGTGAAATTGAGAAGGGAGACGCTAAAAATATTAGAAAACTAAATGAGAAGACACAGAAGCAAATAAAGAATGCTACTACATCATTAAAGAAGAATATGCTAAAATCTATTGCTGATAAAGAGAAGAAAGATATAGAAAAGAAAGCGAATGAATACCGAAAGAAACTAACAGATTTAAGAGATAAGTATAACAAATTAAGAGACAAAGGGGTAGGAATAGAATACACTAAGAAGGGTAATATAGTATGGAAAGACTTACTATTACAGAAAGACCGAAAGAAAATGTTAAAGGATATGGTTATTATGAGCGATACAAATGTCTCTAAGGAATATTTAGATAAGTTAATTAAGAGAGGGGAAAAATCGGAGAAGGCGTTTAAGAAAGCAATACAAAATAAAAGATACAAAAAAACCCCACCATTCTCCACTAAGAAATCAGCGGTTAATAAGGGTGTGAAAGTAGAGTATGTATATCCCTATGACGAGTTAGATGGAGAGTTTAATGTCTATGATACTATGGAGATAAATGTTAAAAGAGTTATTAATAATACGAGATGGCGACACCCTAACGCACCATTTAATATAAGAATAGGAACGAGAAGACCTAATGAGGTATATAACCCAGTAGTCCAAATGAGCGAGAAAGGAAATGACGATAAAGCGTTTTCTCTCCCTATGACCGCCAATCATACGATAGATGAAGTCTTAGACGGATTTGAGGAGAAGTTTGATATAGCGTTAGAAAAGTATGAGGAAGACGACGACGAATTCATTTTTAAGAATATAATGATATACTACCTCATACAACCGAATACTATAAGCGGTGCGGGAGGACATAAGACACTTACGCAAGCGTCTAATGTATGGATGATTAGTGATACGAGTTCTTCTACAAATTGCTTCTATCGGTCTATCTCATTTATCCGTCTAATGAGAGACCTTAATGGAGGTGATATAGAAAAGGCGAAAGAAATATTATTAGAAGACAGAGAAGGTTATAAAGAAACCTCCCCCAAACTTTCTCAAAGAATTAATGAGAGGTCAAAAAGTATGAAGAAACGCTTAGAGTCAAAAACAAAGAAAACAACAACAGAGGAAGATATACAGAATTGGGTTGATTTTGTAGGGAAGAGGAAAACTACTCGGTGCGTTGTTAAGATTTATAATAATGTTTTTGGATTAGATAGAACAATCAAACCCTCTATTACAGACGGGAAAGAGATAGTATATGAGATATGGTGTATCTCTCATCACTTCGTTCCTTTGGTAAGGTGGTATGACCTCCCTAATATAATAGATATATGTAAAATGAAAGTTCTTAGAGATACTAAAAAGGAAGAAGAAGAAGAACTAAAAGATGAGAATAAAGTTATAGATAAGAAAATGGCTAGGGAGATTATAGACGAAGAACACTTCTTAAAATGGTGCTTAGAAAAATATAATGAGGAAATGGATATGGATACAGATGATAAAGAAGAACAAAAGAAATTAGTTAAATTTAAGAGTTTGTATAAATACCTATATTGTAATGATAAGGATAAAGTTAGAAATCAACTAATCGCTAAGAACAATCGTATAGCGGCATATGATATAGAAGCGACTGGGAATGGTAATGGGAATAATTTTAAATCTTATAGAATTAGTTTAGTATGGAATGAGTTAGATAGTAATGGTAATAGAATTAATATGAACTCTACTAATAGCGGTATGAGGATTAAATCTTTCGGTGGTAGGAATTGTATTAAGGACTTCTTTGATTTCATATATAAGAATAGAGCAGAGTTTAGCAGTTTCACATTCTACGCTCATAATGGAGGTAAGTTTGATTTACTACTCTTACTAAATGAATATGTCCTATATAATGTTGATAAGTGGAGGATAGACGAAGATAGTTTAATAGTTCTTAATGGTGCTTATCTTAATTTAGAACTATTATCAATAGGTTCATTAGAAGGTGGTGGAGACCCTCCCACTATTAGATTTAGAGATAGTCTTAGACTACTCCCTATGAGTTTAGATAAATTAGGTATAGATTTTAATGTCCCTCATAAAAAGCAAGGGACAGACTTAGCAATCAATTTTGATGAGATTAATTTAGATAATTGTTTTGGAGATAAGAAAGATTTAGGTTCTAAACCTTTTAAGACATTAGATTTTAAAATAGAATTATCACAGAGAGTTTATTGCGACTATGATACTATATGCTTATTGGAATGTCTTAACATATTTAATAAAGATATATATGAAGCGATGAATATAGATATGACTGGTTGCTTAACTGGTGCGTCTCTCTCTAAACAAAACTTCTTTAAAAATTATTATAGCAAAGCACATATCCCTATATATCATATGAGTAAGGAATACGATACATTCTGCCGTAATGGTTATATGGGAGGAAGGTGTGAGGCGCACTATATAGGAGAATTTAATAAGAAATGTTATTATTACGACTTCACTTCTCTATACCCCGATGTGGGGAGGAAAAGACTACCCTATGGGAAACCTAATAGATTAGAAAGAAGTAGAATAGGAGTTTGGAATGATAGATATAAGAATGGTGGAAAACTACCTCTAATTATAGGAATGATGAAAGTAAGAGTTAGAACTACGGACTTTGATGCTCTACCCATTCACTCAATTAAAATGGAGGGGAAGTTGTTATTCCCTCACTTTAAAGAATGGATAGAATTAACCCTATGGGCGAATGAGTTTAACTACGCCCACTCTCTTAATATATATGAATACGAATTAATTGACGCTATACACTTTGGAGAGCAATGTAGTATAAGAAGAAATGAAAAAGAGACTTTCTGGGACGAAGGGGTGCTAAGTGGGTTCTTTACGGAAGCAGTAGAGAAAAAAGCACTCGCTAAAAAGCAGAAGAAACCCGCTCTCGCTCAGTCCTATAAGATTGTTGCTAATAGCGGTTATGGGTTTTGGGGTCTTAATGCTAATGGAGACGACGGATATGGTAGAGACGGAATGGAGATTATGAAGGTGGATGATACTTCTTTCTGGGAAATGGTGGCGAAGGGAGAGGTTAATAATGTAGGAACTATTGGAGATTATACATTAATTAGAACTACAAAACCTATGCCCGTCAAAGACTTTAATGTCTCCATAGCGGCAGCAATAGCAAGCGAGGCGAGAATTAAAATCCATAAGTTTATGAAAGCGGTTAAAGATGTAGGAGGAACACTTCTCTATTGTGATACGGATAGTTGTATATGTGATATTAAGTTATGTGATTATAAGAAACTAAAAGAAGAATTCTGTTGGGACGGAACGGGGGAGGATTTGGGTTCTATGAAGAATGAAGCAGAAGAGAAGTTAGAGAAATATTTTAAATCTAAATATGGTAAAGAGAATTATATGTCTTATATGGATAAACAGAAAGAAATAGATGGAGGAGAATATAGTTTTGATAAGGGTATTATAGCGGGGTGTAAGCAATATTGTCTTCGTAAAGAAACCTTTGAGGGAGGTGTAATAGAAGCAGAAGCGTCTAAGGGTTGTAAAAAGAAATTAGATTATAGCGATTTTCACCACCTATTATATGGTTCTAAGATGGAAGAACAAAGAAAATATGAAGAAGACATAAAAGAAAGACGAGGAGAGGATTGGGTTGTTCCGTCTGGTAATAGAATATATGAGAGACAAATACAATTTAGGAGCGGTTTAATAGACCATATCAAAGAGGGTAATGGGTGCGATGTAAGAATAATAACATTAGATAAATCTATGAGAGTTAATTATGATAAGGGAAGCGTAGCGGGGGTAATAGGAACGGATGGAGTGTGTGCTACTGGAATAGTAGAACCTCTTATAATTTAAAATTTAGTAATTGTTATATACTCAAATACGCCCTTAGGTTTTGTAATTCTATGATAAAAATTAGAGACATCATATATCTCGCAACCGAGTAAGTATGATAAGTCTTTTAGTGTGTTTAATTCTATTGATTTAATAAAATTTTTTTTATCTAAATCGTAATAGAGATTTAAAACCCATAAGTTATTCGTTCTCCCCATATATTATATAAGATATTAAAAATTCTATATTTTAAACTTATATTAATTATATCTCTTAATACTATAATTAGAAAGATGAAGGATATGGATAAAGCAACTCACGCTAAACTACTGAAAGCAGTTAAGGACGGATTAATCACTCAAAAGCAACACGATAAGATGCCCGCTGCCCTCTTATTAGGAATTATCAAAAGAGGAGGTAATGGGAGTAAGAAAAAGAAAACCACTAAGAAAAAGAAAAAATAGAAAACGCTGTCTGTATATTTTTAATGTTTCTTATATATATATAGATATATAATGTCGCTCAGTTTCCACTTTAATCAAAAGGACTTAGATAAAACGAATACTAAGGAAGCAGTAAAGAAACGGAAAGAAGATAAAGCATTTGGAGATAAGGTAATGGGTAGGAAAATCCCCGCCTCAGTAGTAGGAAACAAAAAGGGAGGACACGGAAACTTCTGCGGTCAGTCTCATATAGAACATAAAGAGGGTAGTAAAAAAGGGGGTAAGGGTTTAGCGAGGGTATAAGCATTTTAAAAATGCTGTCTGTTTTTTAATAATATTTTTTAATCTTCTATATTATATATATATAGAAAGATGGCGGGGAAAATGAAAGACCGAAAGGATGGTAAATGCTTTGTTCTTAGAAACTCTAAGGGGCAACCCTATTTAATTTGTCATAATAAAAAAGAACTAGCGAAACAGAAGAAACTAACAGACGCTAATAAAAAGAAAGCAGAGAAAAAGATTAAGGATAGGGAAGCGAAAATGAAGAAGATTGCTGCTGAAAGAAAAGCGAAAGGACTACCTCCTCTTAAACCCGCTAAAAAGAAACCTAAAAAATCAAAGAAATAAAATAAGGGAAATGCCGAATAATACTTAAAAAATAATGATATATATAATTAAGATAATAAATTAAAAAAAATGGAAACACTCAAAAAAGAAATCCGTTCTCTTAAAGCACAACTCAAATATAAAGAAGGTGCTAGGCGAGCGGGGTTCGCTATGTTCTATGCGGAAGAAGAAAGAAACTTTAATATGATGTTTTCTCACGAAAACAAAATGAGAACCATTTTAAAGAATGCGGTAGGTGAAAACTCAATCCCTAAACATATAGAGAATGAATTAAAAGAATTATATGAAGAAACTAAAAAGGTTATAGAATGTCCTATATGCTTAGATATAATTAATAGGGAAGATTTAACACTTTCTAGTTGCGGTCATAAGTATCATAAAGAATGCTATAAAGAATTATTAGAGAAGGATGGTAAGTGTGCTATGTGTAGAAGAAAAATATACGCTAAAAAAGATTAAAAGAATTAAAATATATCTTATTATTAAATGACAACTATAAGAGAAGAAAAAATAAATGGATTAGAAGTTAAGAAGACTAGTTTTTCAGTAGATAAGAAGGATGCTACAATTCCTAAACCCTTACCGAGAACCTATAATCATTTCCTATTGATTACTGCTAAACCTCGGCAAGGGAAAACGACGCTAATGTTCTCTCTACTGACATTTAGAAAGTCCCCATATTATAGAAAGTTTGATAAGGTTTATGTATTCTCTCCCTCACTCGCTACGAGTAAAGAAGATAGATTAAAAAGTGTTCCTAAGGAAAGGAAATTCTCTACCTTAGATGAAGAAACCTTACAGAAGGTCTATGATGAAATAGAAGGGCAAGGCGAGAGAGTGTTATTGTTATTAGATGATGTAGTTAATGATATAACTAAGAATAGCGGGGTTCTACCCTTATTAAATAAGATGATGATGAATAGGAGACATATATGCGGAAGCGATGATGATGGAGAAGGATGTGGTCTTTCTATGTGGATGACTACGCAAGTTTTTAATAAAGTCCCTCGCTCTCTTAGGGCAACGGCAGATTATCATATTATCTTTAAAAGCACCAATAAGAAAGAATTAGATACTATATTTGATGAGATTATTTTAGTCCCTAGACCCCTATTTGATGATATTACTAAGTATGTATTTAATGATAAGCATAATTTTCTCTTAATAGATACTAATGAAGCGTATGATAAGATGTATCATAAAAATCTAAATAAACGCTTAGTATTCGGTGAAGAAGTTATAAAAGAAATCATACCTAATATAGAAAGATAATAATATCTTATATAATATATATGAGGGTGGAAATCAAACCCAGCAAATTAAAGACTAAGAAATTCACTGCTACTTTTTATGATAAAGATAAGAAAGTTAAGACTACTCATTTTGGAGCGAAGGGGTATAGCGATTTCACAATCCATAAAGACCCTAAACGGAAAAAACGCTATATTGATAGACATACGAAGCGAGAGAACTTTGAGGATTATATGACAGCGGGGTCTCTCTCTCGGTATATATTATGGGAAAAACCTAACCTTAAAAAATCAATAGAGTTCTATAAGAAAAGATTTAATCTTATATAGAGTATAATGAGTTTTGGAAAGATGGAAGACTTTACAATAGACCAGTTCGCGGGAAGTGCTGCTCTCATATTGGGTAGTATCGGGGGTCTCTTAATGATTATATGGAAGAGTAGATGTGAGTGTGATATAAATTGTTGCTGGCTATTTAGGTGTCATAGAAGTCCGCCCCCTAATGAAGGTGATAGTGAGGGGGAAGAAAACAAACCTACTCCTCCACCAGTAGAAGAACTAATCCCAGCAACTCCTCAAACAATAGAAAGAGAAGAACCCTAAAAACTAAAAACTACTTATATCGTAATAAATATCTACTATATAAGTATAATGAGCGATAGCGATGAGGAAAAGGTGGAAAGAGTTAAAAAACCTCGCACCCCAGCACAGATGGCGGCAGTAGAGAAAATGTTAGAGGGTAGGAGAAAAGCATTAGCATTAAGGAAAGAAGAAAAAGAAAAAGAAAAAGAAGATAAGAAAATTTTAAAGAAACAAATTAAGAAAAAGGTTATAGAAGAAACTAATATGTTAAATAAACTAAGTCCCTCTGAATTAGAAGACCTTAGACAAAATGCCTTAGGTAAGATTGATAAGGTAGTTAATACTCATTTAGAAGAAGTCAAAGAAGAAGAGTTAAGCATTAAAGAAGACCCCGATTATGAACCTCCAACCCCTAAACATAGGAGAAAACAAAATACTCCTAAAAAGAAGGTAGTGGTTAATAACTACTATGATGTAGAAAGTAGTAGTGAAGAAGAAGAAGAAGTAAATAATTACTATAAGAAAAAGAAAAAGAAAATGAGTGTTATAAAAAAGACTGCTCGTCGTCCAACCAAAGAGATAGAGAGTTCCAGTAGCGAAGAAGAGAGCGATATAGAAACAGAGTATAATAGTCAAAGCGCTCCATTTAATCCTATGGGGGATATTATTTTCCGTTAAATAACACTTTAATTTTTAATATAAGAAAATAAATATCTTTATTAATATTAAATGAGTGTTAATAATAATTCTAGTAGAACAATAGACGGACAAAATACCTTATTCTGTGATACAATAGAAATAACCGAGGAAATTATATTAAATGGAGATAATGGTGCTACTAATAATATTATTAGAAGCGACGGAGTTAATGCTAGGTGGGCAGTTCTAAGCGATTTAATGTTAGACCTTACTGCTGGAACTAATATCTCTTATAATGCGGGGACTACTTATAATGGAGGGACTGCTAGGACTATATCAGCAACTAATACGGAATATACGGCGGGAACGGGTCTAACTCTATCAGTAGGGAATGAGTTTTCTACTAATAATATACCTAATAGCGATTTAGCAAATTCTACAATCTCGGGAAAATCCTTAGGCACTAACTTAGATATTTTAACGGCGGGGACTAATATAGTTATGGCGAGTTTAGACGGAATAGAACCTTCTTATAATGGAAATAAGGCAATCACTATCGCCTCAACAGATACTAATACGGAATATACGGCGGGAACGGGATTAAGACTTTCGGCGGGGAATGAGTTTTCTACTGACCTTACTAATTTAACGGCGGGAACTAATATCACTTATTCAGCGGGTTCTACTTATAATGGGACTACTGCTATTACTATTAACTCACGAGATACTAATACGGAATATACGGCGGGAACGGGATTAAGACTTATGGCGGAAGAGTTTAGTTTAGAGGAAAACCCCTCTACAACTAAATTCTTTCCTATCGTCCAGACTGGGAATAATGGATTAGAAACGGGACAACTCTATTATGATACACTAATGGGTTTAACTATCGCTTAATCAATTAAGCATTCATCTAACCAATTAGGTTTCTTATATAAACAAATCATATCCTTACTCAATACATTCGCCATATCCCTATACTCATTACATTCCCTATCATTCCTCCCTCCCCTACTCCTAGTGTAATTCCCCTCTTCATATTTCCAATAATAAATTCCATCTAAACAATTAAAAGCAAAATAAGTTTCTCTTTTATCCTTACTCTTTAACATTTTCTCTATCTTAGAATAGTTAAACATTAATCCTCCATTTCTATCAAAAGCGTCGTGATTACAACTACGAGTTTTTAATTCTATAATATATTCCTTATTCATAAAATCAAAAGTATCATATTTATTCTTAGTCTTAACTAGTTTCCCGAAAACTCTTTCTAATAGTGGTTGGGTGAATTCTTCTCCATTCTCCCCCATTATTAAATCTTCTTTATAGCGTTTATTGACTTTATTAGGCATACTCTAATGTATTTTTATTCTTTTAAGTAATTTCGGCAATCCACTTTTTATATTCTTAAAACTAAGAAAAATATTATTGTTATAAAAAAATATAACCTTAATATATATAAGAATAATATATGGTAAAGGTCAAAGCGCCGAGCGTTAATCAGTATGGAGAAGTATTAGACGAGTATGGAGAATCGGCATTAGATAGGAAATATAGGAATATAAACTCTGCTATTAAAAGAGTAGAACTACCGGATGAACCTAAGAATTACAAATACATTTTGACGCCCCACGATGTAGGGTGGTATAAAAAAATTTATGAGGAAGAACCCACCACCGATGAATACATAATAGTTAAAACTGGAGAGGAGTGGAAGAAACTATCAAAACAACCTAATTTTACTAGACACGGACAGAGGTGGGATGGAAATACTTATAAAATTACCGGGAGATTAAATTGGAATTATGATGAGAGTGATGTAAGAGAATATATAGAAAAATTTAGAGAAATACAACCAAAAAGAGCATTAATAAGAGCAATTAATAGAAGAAAGAAAGGATTTTCCGGAACTGATGAGGGTAGATTCCTTCGCTTACCCGAAAGGGGTTTTAAAAAGGAAGTAGGTAGAATGATGGGTAGTAAAGATGTTCGTGATGAAGCGTATAGGAAATGGAGACCGAAATATGGAGAACATACTATAACTCAACCGAGAGTTGATAGGAGGAAACCTATGGGTGGTAGAAGAAAGGGTGCTTTTGTCCCTCCCTCATTTAGTCAAAGAACAACTGAAAGAACTGCTGGGGGAGCAAAAGTATCCTCTACCGATAAAGAAAAAAAATTTAGTATCTGGGGTTCCCCCGTTACGCCCGCACCCCCACCAGTTCCTAGTGGATTTTATCAAAGAACGGGTTTTACTACTACTACTAAGGTAGCACCTAAACCCTCTTCTACATTCTATAATAGAGGAATAAGAGATAATAGAACTGCTAATGGGACTATGTTAAGAAGTGAGAGGTCAGCAGCGAGAGATATAAGACACTCCGCTAAATATATAAGTGCTACTCAGCAAGCGATAGTTGATAGGAAAATTAGAAATACTCTCGCGGAAAATAAACTAGCAGAGGAGATTAAGAAAGTTAGAGCGGGGGCGAAAGAGAAATATGATAAATTGCAATTGATAAGCGAGACGAAAGATAAAACGATAGAGGATTTAAATAAGGTTAATATAGGACAATTACATTCTCACGAAGTTATAACAAAGGCAAAAATGAACGCTACAATATTAGGTAGTGATGCGGTAGAATTAAATAAAATTATAGCGAGAGGTGGGGGTCATATGAAGGTATTAAAAGATATGGTTAGAAAAGGTGAAATCTCATCAACCGCTATTATAGGTCAATTAGATTTTCCCGAGGGAGGGAATACAAAGAAAGGTATTTTATTAAAACTAATGTCGCAAGGGGCAGAGTGGGTTATTGGTAAAGAATACTTTTTTAAGGAGTTTGATAATACGGGAAGAGTTTATGAAGGTAGGGGTATATTACAGAAAGGAGGTGAGAGAGATAAGAATTTAGAATTAATAACTACCGATGCTGATGGAGATAGAGTATTAAAAATAGTTAGAAAGAGACAGATTATCCTACCCGAAGAAATACCCTTAGGACAACCTCCGCCTAAGCAAGTTTCTTTCGCTTCTGCTCCTCCTATCGGTTCAGTTCCTCAAATGGGAGGAGAGGTTGTAGTTCATAATGGCGGTATGGTAGAGGAGTGGTTAGGGGGTATAGATTTACAAAGCGAGAAAGCGTCTTCTATTGCTTCTAGTGATGCTTCTTTCGGTTTAGGGAAACCTAATATAGCGCAAGCGAAATTAAATGAGTATGCGCTTAAATTACCAATAGAGGTGAAAGAGATTTTTAATTATAACTTACGAATAGAACAACATAAAGAAGATGAACCGAAAGCAAAAGGAAATCTCTTTGGTTTTGGAGGTTCTGTTAATCCTAAGGAATATAAAGAGTGGGAGGATAAATTAGAGCGTATGGAGAATAAGGTAAAAACATTAGAGGCGGCATATGATTATGGTGAGAAAGAAGCGAATGCTCTTGCTAGTGAGTTAGGTGTAGAAATACCTTAT
>TARA_R110002074_G_scaffold115309_2_pt1 | contig 13117 bp, 15 predicted proteins | sample TARA_R110002074 | Tara Oceans TARA_R110002074 (sample SAMEA4397215) | marine metagenome | biome: Polar Biome; feature: [MIX] marine epipelagic wind mixed layer (ENVO:01000061); material: water (ENVO:00002006), including particulate matter (ENVO:01000060) such as... | depth 10-100 m
ATTTTCATTTGGCGTAAAACCAAATCCATCTGCTCCTAATACCACTCCACTGTGAACAACACAATTATCGCCTATTATTGTTTCTGAATAAATTTTAGCCCCTGCAAATATGGTCACATTATTTCCAACCTTTACATTATCCCCAATATATACATTCGGATATACCTTTACATTATCTCCAAGAGTTACGTTATTTCCTAAATAAGCGAATGCTCCAAGATAAACATCAGCACCAAAAGTTGCCGTTTCCGATTTAAAAATAGGCTCTTCTATTCCTAGTTTATTGTTTTTAACTTGGTTATAATATTCTAATAATTTAGAGAACGATTTATAAGCATCCTCTACTTTAATTAAGGTAGTATTTAATTTCTGTTCAGGAATAAAACTCTTGTTTACTATAGTTATAGAAGCCTTGGTTTTATATATGAACGACGTATATTTCGGATTTGCCAAAAAAGTAAGAGAGCCTTCTTCGCCTTCTTCTATTTTAGCAAGTTTATGCACGGCTATGTCTGGATTTCCATGTACTTCTCCTTCTAAAATACCTGCAATCTGACCGGCTGTAAATTTCATGAGCGTAAAAGTAAGAAAAATAGTTAAACTGCTTCTTTTGGATAACACATATAATATTTGGTCACCGTTTTAGAAAGTGCATTCAAATTAAGGTGATCCGATAACTTAGCAACATCAGTTATTTTTCCATTTTTCTTCAAGATATTAATATTTTGATACTCTCTATCATAAGCTTTATTCTTTAACTCACCGGTAAAAACAAAATAAGAGGTTTCCTCATCCGTAAGCTTATAATGCTTTTTAATCTTATTAAACTTACTCTTAAACTTGGTTTCGTTTATGGGCTCTTGTTTCAATTTAATTTGCAAAAGCTTTCTATTCAATATCATATCACATAATGTAGAAAGCACAAAATCATCAGTGTATTGCCATTCTTTTAATGCAGCTATTATATCGACATCATCTAGTTTAGCAAACTTTGCCAAGGTGGCTCTATCAAAATTGTTTTTATCGATATGTTGCGATAAGAAATAAAGCAATGCTTTACTACAATTTAAAGTTGTTCCATTTTTAATTAAAGAGCGCGCTCTTTTCAAAATACTTATAAGTAACTGTTCGGCGACAACACTTGTCTTGTGTAAGTACACTTGCCAATACATAAAACGCCTTGCCATTAAAAATTTCTCAACCGAGTAAATTCCTTTTTCCTCGATTACAAGATTACCATCAACAACATTCAACATCGTAATTAAACGCTCTGCATTAGTATTGCCTTCCGCAACGCCAGTATAAAAACTATCTCTTTTTAAATAGTCTAATCGGTCCATGTCTAACTGACTTGAAACCAACTGATTTAAAAACTTTTTAGGGTGCTTACCAGTGAATATTGAGATTGCTTCCGTTAAACTTCCGTTAAATCGTTCATTGAGTTCTTCCATAAACTGAAGTGAAATAAACTCATGACTTACACCTTCAACGATACTATGCTCCATAGCGTGAGAAAAAGGGCCATGCCCAATATCATGCAAAAGTATAGCTCCAAGCAGTCCGTCAGATTCAGATTCTGTTACTTCAACACCCTTAAAACGAAGTACTTGTATGGATTTTTGCATTAAGTACATACAACCGAGTGCGTGATGAAAACGAGTATGATGTGCCCCAGGATATACCAAATACGATAACCCCATTTGCGATATTCTACGTAACCTTTGAAAGTATGGGTCGGCAATGAGGTCAAATATTAGGGTGTTAGGGATTCTAATAAATCCGTAAATTGGATCATTAAAGATTTTCAATTTGTTTGATGTCTTCAAGATAGATGTGTCTTTTCTGAAATTAACATTTCAAAGTTATACAAAAGCATCAGCATAGAATTTGATTATCGTCAAATAATAAAACAAATGAACAAGATAAAAATATTATGGGTAGATGATGAAATCGATTTACTCAAACCTCATATCATCTTTTTAGAAGCAAGAAATTATGAAGTAATCACCTGTCAAAGCGGTCAAGAGGCATTAGAAGAATTAGCAGAAACAAGAGTAGACATTGTTTTTCTTGACGAAAATATGCCAGGTATATCAGGTTTGGAAACCCTTTCTGAAATAAAAATAATTGATGGTTCTATTCCTGTAGTAATGATCACTAAAAGTGAAGAAGAATTTATAATGGAAGAAGCTATTGGTTCTAAAATAGCTGATTACCTTATTAAGCCCGTAAACCCTAACCAGATATTACTTTCCCTTAAAAAGAACTTAGACCATTCTAGACTAATTTCTGAAAAAACGACCAGTAACTATCAACAAGAATTTAGAAAGATTGCCATGGATCTTTCTATGGTGAATAGCTACCAAGAATGGGCAGATTTATATAAAAAATTAATTTATTGGGAATTGCAATTAGAAGAAATTGAGGACAGTGGAATGTTCGAAATACTTGAATCTCAAAAAATTGAAGCTAATCAACAATTCGGAAAATTTGTAGAACGGAATTACCCAGATTGGTTTACCGATGTTGATGCCCCTGTAATGTCTCACACGCTTTTTAAGGAATGGATTGCACCAGAGATAAGAGACAAAAAAACATTACTAATTGTTGTAGATAACTTACGTTACGACCAGTGGTATGCGTTTGAAGATACAGTTAACTCATTTTACAAAAAGAAGAAAGAAGACTCTTATTACAGCATTTTACCGACAGCAACACAATATGCTCGTAATGCTATTTTCTCAGGATTGACTCCGCTCGATATGGAGAAAAAGTATCCGAATTGGTGGAAAAATGATACGGAAGAAGGCGGAAAAAATTTATTCGAAGACAAATTCTTAGGTGAGCAACTTAAAAGACTTGGACTTGATTTAAAATGGGAGTACCATAAAATAAGTAGTCTAAAACAAGGAAAACATTTAAGCCAAAATTTTAAGGCTCAAAAAGATAACGACCTTACCGTAATTGTATACAATTTTGTAGATATGCTTTCGCACTCCAAAACTGAAATGGAAGTAATAAAAGAATTAGCTTCTAACGATAAGTCTTATCGGTCTTTGACCACAAGTTGGTTTAAGAACTCACCCATGTTAGAAATTATACAGCAAGCGCAGACCTTGGGAATGAAGTTGATTATTACCACGGATCATGGCACCATAAATGTAAAATCCCCTTCAAAAGTGGTTGGTGATCGTGAAACAAGTCTAAACCTTAGATACAAAACAGGAAGAAGTCTTACTTACGAAAAGAATGAAGTACTGGCAGCCAAAGACCCAAAATCAATTTATTTGCCTAGTATTAATATGAGTAGCTCTTATATTTTCGCGAAAAATGATTATTTTTTCGCCTACCCAAATAACTACAATCATTATGTAAGTTATTACAGAAACACCTATCAACATGGTGGTGTTTCATTAGAAGAAATGATTATACCTTTTGTAGTTTTGGAGCCTAAATAAGTTAAAGTTTATGGAATTCATTTATAGTGAAAATGAGTTGAGGAAAATTGCTAGCGAGATAATTCATAATTCAAAAAGCAAAATACTAGCATTTTATGCGCCAATGGGTGCAGGTAAAACAACACTGATAAAAGCACTGGTTAAAGAATTAGGTGGAAAGGATAATGTAAGTAGCCCCACTTTTGGACTCGTAAATGAATATGAAAATCTAAACGGAGATCTATTAGCGTATCATTTCGATTTTTATAGGTTAGAAGATGAAATGGAAGCCATGGACATGGGTTTAGAAGATTATCTTAACACAAAAGGGTGGGTTTTTATGGAATGGCCAGAAAAAATACCTAATCTAGTTCCAATTGATGCTCAGATAATTAAAATTGAAATATTAAGTGAGAAAACCAGAAAATTACTACTTCTTGATACCATATAAAACCCCTGATTTTTAAGGTAAAGCGATTTTAAAAATTTTTAGCATCGTTTCTACTACGTTTTTATTGTAAATTTTCGTTGAACTACCTGTAAATCGACAACATGCTCAAAAAATCAGTTGAAATGCACATTTTTAACGTTTAATAGCATTTTATTTGTGCATTATTTCTTACGTTTGTAAGGAGAACAAATTATTGTTTAACCAAAAACCCCTTGAAAATGAAAAACAAAAGGACTTTTCTTGCTTCTTTGGCATTAGGTGTATTTCTTTTAGCATTGGCTGCTCCAATTATCAACATTGATAATCAGCAACTTAACGTTGATAAGAAAGAACTTACCAAAAGAATTTAATCTATTCTATTAGATTTTAAAAAAGAGCAAATTATTTGCTCTTTTTTTATTTATACTATTTTCTAAATATCCTCGTTAGCATATTATAATTATATTTTTAAATGATAACGAATAAAAAAAAGAAAAAGGCAAAGAAAAAATTTCTTTTAGAAACATTGTTGGTTTTTTTTATTGCTATTTCTCCATTCCTCTATAAGGTCTATGATTATTTTCCATACGACACTAATGGAGATGTCTCTTTTTTAGGATTAACTATTGGAAATCATGGTTTTCCAAGTACTCAAACTTTTCTTTGGTTTTTAACCTCTAAAATTGTCCCTCTTTATTTATTGGTTTTTTGGTTCTTAACCTCAAGAGATTGGTGGTATCATATCATTATTATACCAATAGCCATGTATGCTTTTCAATTTTTCGAAGTATTCTATGATTCAGATGATTATATTGACACTGATAATATTTGGTGGTTAATACCTATCTGTCTTATTACTATTCCCTTTGTATATTTTATTCGTATCAAGCTTTACGATAAGCATGTTCACGGTATTGATTTAGAAGCAATTGATGCTGAGCTTGAAGAACTAAAAACCAAGGGATTTAAAAACGACAGCAACAATCCTAATGAAGAATCTATTTCGAATGAAGAAGTATTAGAAATTCCATCTTTATCTGAAGAATTAAATTCAAAATTGTCAACAGGCAATATTGAACACATACTTAAAGGGTTTCAAGATCGAATTCAGAGTTGGTTAAATTTTAAGTTTTAAACACTTACGCCTACAATTACTATAGTTGATTATTCATTTCCTTAAAAATTGTACATTTGAGTTTCAAGTACTTCATTTGAAAAACGTACATTTTTAGTTATGAGCCAACCCACTTCACCATTTAGTAAGCATCAATTACTTCCTCAAGAAGAAACACTAGAAGTTTATAGACAAAAAGGAGAATTATTTATTGGCATTCCTAAAGAGAATCAATATCAGGAAAAACGTATTTGCCTTACTCCCGATGCTGTAAATGCAATTACCTCTAATGGTCATCGTGTTTTAATTGAATCTGGTGCTGGTGAAGGTGCGCATTATACCGATTTAGATTACACACAAGCAGGTGGTGAAATTACAAAGGATACTAAAAAAGTATTCGCATGTCCGCTAATTTTAAAAGTGGAACCTCCTTCCCTAACCGAAATAGCATTTATTAATCCCCAGACCGTCATTATTTCAGCGCTTCAAATAAAAACACAATACAAGGAGTATTTTGAGGAATTAGCCAGAAAAAGAATTACGGCAATTGCCTTTGAATATATTAGAGATGATGAAGGTAATTATCCTGCAGTTCGTTCGCTCAGTGAAATCGCTGGTATTTCATCTGTCTTAATAGCCGCAGAGTTAATGGCTGCTAACAATAATGGCAACGGACTTATGTTCGGTAATATTAGTGGTGTACCGCCCGTAGAGGTTGTAATTATTGGTGCAGGTACTGTAGGTGAATTTGCTGCACGATCAGCAATAGGTATTGGCGCCAACGTAAAGGTTTTTGACAACTCTATAACCAAACTTAGAAATATACAGACAAATTTAAGACAGACCGTTTATACATCAACAATACAACCTAAGAACCTCTTAAAAGCGCTTAAGCGTTGTGATGTTGCAATTGGTGCTACTAGAGGAAAAGATAGGTCACCTGTAGTAGTATCTAGCACTATGGTAGAGCATATGAAAAAAGGTGCTGTTATCATAGATGTAAGTATTGATACCGGTGGTTGTTTTGAAACAAGTGAAATTACCAGCCATAATAAACCTACTAGAAACAAGTTTGATGTAATTCATTACGGCGTGCCAAATATTCCATCTAGATATCCTAAAACAGCTTCAGTATCAATAAGTAACATATTCACTCCTTATCTATTAAAAATTGGTGAGGATGGCGGACTTGAGAATTCTCTTCGATTTGACAAGGGCTTACGAAACGGACTCTACATGTATCATGGAATTCTTACCAACAAATCAGTTGGTGAATGGTTTGATCTACAGTATAGCGATATTAATTTCTTGATTTTTTAGAATACTAACCGCATTCCTTTTCCTATCCTTTTAAAAGGTATAATTTTGCGTTCTTAATGTATTCAATAAAGAATTAAATGGATTTTCTAAAAAGGTTAGGTTTTTTCTTGGTAGGCTTGTCTATCGGCATTGTTTTTTTAACCATGTTCTTAAAAAAGAAGTCAGAAGAAACAGGTGTATACTTTTGTTATCTACCAAATTGTCGAACCCTAAAAGATATTCGCTCTAAACCTATGTATTATAGCGAAGAAGCTAAATTAAAATTAGTTGAATATCAATTAGATTCTGTAGATGTAAAGTATATATTAACTGAAGGCGATGTAGATTTCAGTAATAGTGACACCAAATCGGTTCCTTGCAAAACCTACATCGTAGAATCTGAAGTAAAGGAACGTGAATGGAAATTTACTGTTAAAAACTGCAGAAATAAAGCCACACTTCAACAAATTGAAATGCAATAGTATATTCTTAAATTTTTCTACGCTTTCTTTCTTTTTTAAGCAACGTTAACTCCCTACTGGTTTGTCCCGCTACCGAGGTATTCTCATCTGCTCTTCTTATTAAGTAAGGCATAACATCGCGAACAGGCCCAAATGGCAAATATTTAGCAACATTATATCCATTCGCTGCTAAATTAAAAGAAATATGGTCGCTCATACCATATAATTGACCAAACCAAACATGTTCATTATTCTTATCAATTCCTTTGTCGGCCATTAATTGCATTAAACGGTAGCAGCTATCTTCATTATGGGTACCTGAAAATATTGATAGTGTGTCAAGATTATCAATCATATATTCAATAGTCGCATTGAAATTTTCATCTGTCTCTGCTTTAGATTTACAAATAGGCGAAGTATATCCTTTTTCTATGGCTCTGTCATTTTCCTTTTCCATGTATGCACCACGAACTACCTTCATTCCTACTTTAAACCCATCTTTCTCAGCGCGTTCGTGCAACGATTTCAAATAAGGCAAACGATCCCATCTATAAGTTTGCAGCGTATTAAATACAATTCTTTTCTCTTTATTGTATTTACGCATCATATCTTCAGCTAAATCATCGGCTGCATCTTGCATCCAGCTTTCCTCACCATCAATTAACAATGAAACTTCAAGATCATGAGCTTTCTTACATACCTTATCAAACCTATTTATGACGCGTTGCCATTCTGCTTCTTCAGCTTTTGTTAGTTTCTTTTTCTCACTTATCTTTTGATATAATGCAAACCGACCGAACCCTGTAGGTTTAAAAACCGCATATGGTATAGCTTCTTTTTCTTTTACGAAATCTAGTATCGTCAATATAATTTTAGTAGCAGCATCAAAAGGATCTTCTTCTTCTTTACCTTCTACTGAATAATCTAAAACCGAAGAAACCCCTTTCTGCCACATTTTATCTACCACAGGAAGACAATCTCTTTCGTTAACACCACCACAAAAATGGTCAAAAACCGTTGCCCTAATTAAACCTTCTACTGGCAAATGTGCTTTAATTGCAAAATTTGTAATTACCGAACCCATTTTCACCAAAGGCTCATTCGAAATCATTTTAAAAAGAAAATAAGCTCTTTCTAATTCTGAATCTGATTTTAAAGCAAATGCCGTTGCGGTATTTTCAAATATTTGGTCCATTTTTTGTTATTTCTATAGCTGGCAAATATAATCACAGATTTTATAATCCTAAGACTAAAAATAACCTTTATTTTGTGGTCAATTAGTAACCAATATTTAGCCATACCATATTATGGAATCTATTATTTCAGACTCTTACGAAGTACATTTTAATGAAACTGCTTTTAATTCACTTAATGCTCATTTAGCAAAAAAAGCATATTCCATAGTTTTAATTTTAGTAGATGAAAATACACATGAACTTTGTTTACCACAGTTTATGGCAGAGATAAATGGAGAATATCAGTTCGAAATCATTGAAATTGAATCGGGCGAGATTAATAAAAATATAGAAACATGTGTAGGTGTTTGGGAAGCCTTATCTGAACTAGGTGCTGATAGAAAAAGTATTTTAATTAATCTAGGCGGTGGAGTTTTAACCGATTTAGGTGGTTTTGTAGCTTCTACATTCAAAAGAGGTATTGATTTTATTAATGTTCCAACCACGCTATTATCAATGGTAGACGCCTCTGTTGGCGGTAAAACTGGCGTAGATTTAGGTTCTTTAAAAAATCAAATAGGCGTGATTAACCAGCCAGTTATGGTATTGGTGGTGCCAGATTTTCTAGACACTTTAGATACAAGACAAATTAGAAGTGGTTTTGCTGAAATGCTTAAACACGGTCTTATTCAAGATAAATTGTACTGGGAAGCGCTAAAACAAGCTGAAAGTTTAGAGGATATGAAGAAACATATTCTATCATCAATTCAGATTAAGAACAATGTTGTTTTACAAGATCCGACTGAACAAAATATTAGAAAAATATTAAACTATGGACACACTTTAGGGCATGCCATAGAATCTTATTATTTAGAGAATGATTCAAAAGAAACATTGCTGCATGGAGAGGCTATTGCCATTGGAATGATTTTGGAAGGATATTTATCAAATAAATTAACAAATCTTCCTTTAGCTACTTTAGAAGATATTAAAACTACTTTTTTAAGTAGATATGAGAAAGTTGAATTTTTAGAGGAAGATTTCGATAACATACTCAAACTCATGAAGTATGATAAGAAAAATTCGCATAGTAAAGTGAATTTTGTGCTCTTAAAAGAAATAGGTAATCCTGTTTTTGATATTGAAATTCCTGTAGAATTATTTACTGAAGCCTTCGCTTACTACAAAGTTTAAAAACTTCATATACCAAAAACACCACTTTCACAACTATACAAATTATGTTGACTGTTTAATTACTAGTTTAGGTTAAGAAATTAAGTAACCATCTTAAACCAAATTAGTTATGACCAGAAGACTTATCGATTATCGCAAACTAGACCACCAATTAGCTGCACTTTTAATAGAAACATACCCTTATGGATATGGTGATGAGGATATTATATCCTTTAAAAATATTCAAGGTGATTATGTTGAAGCTGTTCAATTAAAAACCGTTGACACGCTTTATCTGGTGAAAATAAGTAAAAGCCTTTCAAACTTTATTGCCAATTTTGAAGGGAGTTTAGAAAAAGAGCTTGAGCCTAAAACACCCGAAGAAGTTATGAAATCAGAAGAAATGACCAATGCATTATATCTGAATTTCGAAAGGGAAGTAGAACCAGACTTAGACTAAATTTACAAATAGCGTTCTTTTAGTATAATTTCATGATGTCTTTGATGACCACTTATGGCGAGTCCTAAGGCAGCAACAGACCAAGGCAGACCACTAGCAGTTCCCCTACGCCTTAATTCATCTTCAGATAAATTTTTAAATAAATTAATTGTCGCATTTCTAACGGAAAGATATTCTTCTAATACATCCTCTTTAGTGCGCTGATTGCTATTACTTGCTAAAATATAATCATCTTGCTCAAAACCTGGCAAAGGTGTTTTATCATTTCTAGATATTCGAAAAGCTCGATACTGAAATATACGTTCCGTATCAATTAAATGCACAAGAACTTCTGCTATTGTCCATTTTCCTTCTCCATAGCTAAAGGCTAATTGCTCAGTAGACAATTCAGCTACAAAATTCTTAAACCATTCTTTACCTGTTATTAGAGCAGACATTAAATCTTCTTGATCATCAAGTTTTTTTAAGTATGTGGCATAGAAGAAATCAAATTCCTCTTTTTGTAAATCTGTAATTGTCATAATTAAGCTTATGTCTAGGTTAATTGAAAATCAAAAAAGCCCAATCATAAAAATAACTGGGCCTTTTGAGTTAGTTGAAGTTAAAAAATTATAACTCGTTAAATATGGTGTGCATTAATCGTTTCTTATCATTGAAACTCTCTTCTAATGATATCATTGTTTCAGTTCTACTTATACCATCAATATCATCTATTTTAAAAATGATGTTTTTTGCATGTGTAGTATCCTTAGCTCTAATTTTACAGAATATATTGAATTTACCAGTAGTAATGTGGGCTATGGTAACATTTGGTATTTGATTTAAACGCTCCAACACAAATTTTGTTTGATGGGTTTTTTCTAAGAAAATACCAACATAAGCAATAAATGAATATCCTAATTTCACATAATCTAATGTAAGTGAAGAACCTTTTATAATTCCCGCTTCCTCCATTTTCTTAACTCTTACATGAACAGTGCCAGCAGATATAAGTAGTTTTTTAGCAATATCGGTAAAAGGGGTTCTGGTGTTGTCAATCAACATATCCAGAATTTGGTGGTCTATTTCGTCTAATTTGACTTTGCCCATAGTTGTAAAATTTTTGCCAAAAATAAAAAATAATCACATTAAATTCATTGAATATGAACTTTTTTTAATTAAAATGTAAATATTTTAAAGTTTTTGAAGAAATAAGTCAATGAATATTAATTCAGTAATTTTAAAATATCATGCTTTTTAAGCCATTCTAAGTCTTCTTTTACCTCTAAATTAAAGGTTTTATGGGCAAAGATTTCAGTAGGTGTTGTTTCGAAAATATGTTTAACGGGACTAAAAACAACCTTGTCTTTTTCAAGAACTTCCTTGTATTGAATTGAGGACGAGTTTTTTATGACGCCAGCTTTATTTGAATCCTTAGAATTTATAATCGAGATATCTACAAACTGTTTTCCATTTTCTGGAATTGCTAAATATTGGTCTACTGTAAAATCTTCAATTTGATTTAAGGCAATAGTATTTATACCTTTTAATAATGCATGAAAGATAAATTCTCTTGTCTTTTCCCGCTGATAATCTTCATAATAATGTCCTGCTTCAAATAATATAGTAGGGGTTTCTCTCATTTGAAAAGCATCGCCAACACAATTAGCATTAAAACCATCATCATATCTACCGACCTGACCAGGTATTAGATCTTGTAATTTAGAGTTCATAGCAGCAATTAACTGCATGCTTAATTTACGAGAAGGCGAATTATTTCTTTCAACATCAAAGGCAGGGGCTAAAAAAGATACGGTGGCAGGTTTATTGGTTTTGCCAACATTAAAAATTGTACGTTGGTCATGTAGATTGAAACAAAAATCTGGCTGAAAACTTTCGTATTCTTTTTTAAGGATTCGACTTTCTGGTTGCGTTAAATCTTGAGCGTCTCTATTTAGGTCTATTTGGTTTGCATTCACCCTAGTATAATCTCGAGCACCGTCTGGGTTAAGAATTGGAATAATTTTTAAAGTACACTGATTTGCGATTTCTAAAGCCCGAACAGAATCATATTGTAAATAATTTAATACATCAATTACGGCTTTGGTAGTTGTAGATTCATTACCGTGCATTTGAGACCACATAAAAATACGGATAGGACCATGACCAAAAGTGATACTCTTTATCGGTTCATCACGGACGGATTTCCCAATAGTAATAATCTTAAAACTTTTAGAAAGACCTTCAATAAAGTTACTCAAATGGTCATAAGTAATATATCTACCTTGAATGCTTGACACAAAAATTTTACTATAATCTATTGACATCATATTCCACATAAAATTAGAATGCACAAAAATAACACAGCTATAGTTTACATTTGTAAACAGTTTAAAAGATTAGTTAACGGCAAAAAACCCTTGAAATGTTTACAAAATTAACTTATTTATATTACGCATATATAAAAGACTATACATCAGTTATTTAAACCTACTTATCAAAACTTTACCTTTTAAAATATTTCACCTATTTAACTAATTTATCCTATTATTATTGATACCTATACGTAGAATATATTAATTTTGTAAAAATGTTAGATACTACTTCATTTATATCGAGGTTGAAAACTATTTTAAATCATCACGAACTTTCATCAGCTTCTTTTGCTGATTTAATTCACGTGCAACGTTCTAGTATTTCACATTTATTAAATGGTAGAAATAAACCAAGCTTAGAGTTTATCATGAAAATTAATGAAGCTTTTAAGGAAGTGAATTTACAATGGCTTTTGTATGGTGAAGGAAAATATCCAAATGAAGATTTAGAACATACCAACAAATCAATAGAACAATCATACGGCAATACAATCACGAAGTCAACTCAAAAAAAGAATGTTGAACGAATTGTAATCTTCTACACCGATGGTACATTTAAAAATTATGTAGAACAATAAGAATATGTTTTCGCTTAAACTATTATTGTCTTTTTCAAACAAATTCCCTCCTATTTTCTTTATTTTGCACCATGGTAAAAAAAATATTTACGCTTATAATTACATGCCTACTTCTTAGTTCATGCTACCAACCAGAACGTGATTGTAAAAACTACAAAACAGGCTCTTTTAAGTTTACCTATGAACTTGGTGAGATTGTTAAAGAAGGGAAATTTACGAGAGACGAAAAGTATAGCGTTGATTTCTATGAAAACAAAATTGATAGTGCTACAGTACGTTGGTTTAATGACTGTGAGTTTGTTTTACAAGACATAAACAGTAAAACAGCTATTCATTATAAAATAATTAGCACTACAGATTCCTCGTACACCTTTCAATATAAAAGTGCAGTTAAAGACCCAAATAAAGAACTAATCATTAAGACTGGAACCGCTTTTAAAATTAAATAATCATGTTCGATATTTTCGCTAACCCCGATGCATGGGTCGCTCTGCTAACTCTTACATTTCTTGAAATTGTATTGGGAATAGACAATATTATATTCATTTCTATTGCTGTAGGTAAACTTGAACCTGGTCATCAAAAAAAGGCCACGAATTTAGGCTTAGTACTAGCAATGGTAATGCGTATTTTGCT
>TARA_R110002074_G_scaffold200130_2_pt1 | contig 13109 bp, 11 predicted proteins | sample TARA_R110002074 | Tara Oceans TARA_R110002074 (sample SAMEA4397215) | marine metagenome | biome: Polar Biome; feature: [MIX] marine epipelagic wind mixed layer (ENVO:01000061); material: water (ENVO:00002006), including particulate matter (ENVO:01000060) such as... | depth 10-100 m
ATTGGAGTATACTCATTTGCATTAAAACCAGAAGAACATCAACCTTCTGGAACATGTAATTTTTCTAGAATTGATAGTGCTAAATTATATATACAAAATTTAAAAAAATGGAATCCAATAGAGGATGATAAACAACCACCCGTTGGAGATGTTCATAATTTACATATATATGCAAGGAATTATAACATATTAAGAATAATGAGTGGTATGGCTGGATTGGCTTATTCGAATTAATATAAATATAAATAATAATAATATAATATAATATAATATAAATATGCCCGGGGGATTATTACAATTAATTAATAAAGGCGATATGGATCAATATATAACAGGTAATCCAGAAATATCATTATTTAAATCAGTATATAGACGAACAACTAATTTTGCAATTATATCTAAAAAATTAGATATAGAAAATGATATGGGATATGGAAAAGTAAGAACATTTAATATAGACCGAGATGGTGATTTATTATCTAAAATGTATTTTAATTTAACAAATGATGAACTACTTCATTACCCATCAAACTTTGGACATTATTTAATAGATTATATAGAATTATCTATTGGTGGTCAAATTATAAGTAAATTATATGGACATTGGATGGAAGTTTGGTCTAGATTATCAGAACAAAATACAAATAGACAACCACTTGAAATGAGCGATTATATGATTCCTAAAATGAATTTACAGCATCTAAATTATACAAAGTATCAACAAATGACTTGTGCGTGTGGTATTAAGGGAACAAATGAAAATGAAAATGATAAAATAAAATTAGGTAATATACAAATTCCACTTCCATTTTGGTTTTGTAGAAATATAGGATTAGCATTACCATTAATAGCCTTACAATATGATGTAGTTTCTTTAAAAGTAAAATTTTCTGATAAATTAAATTTACCAAATGAATTAGCATTAGAATATTTTAATTTTGAATTATGGGTTGATTATGTATTATTAGATACTGAAGAAAGAAGAAGATTTGCTCAAGTATCACATGAATATTTAATTGAACAAGTTCAAGTAAATGATTTTGATGTTAAATATGGAATGAATAATTTAACTTTAAAATATTACCACCCAGTAAAAGAATTAATATTTGCTTTAGATTGGAATAGAGTTATGGATCATAGTTGGTGTGAAATTGGAACAATACCAAGTATGGGTCATGATATTATGTTATCTTTTAATATAAATGGAAATTCTGTTTATCATAAAGATAGAATTATAAATTTCTTTTCAAGAAAGGAAATATGGGAAAAACATAGCGGCATTGGTAATATATATGAAGGACATAATAATCTCCATGGAGAAGGATATATTGATTATTGTGAAGGATTTAATGCGGGGAATTTACCAACTCGTGGCGATAGTATATTAGTATCATCATTTTCTATTAAACCAGAAGATTATCAACCAACAGGGACTATGAATTTTTCAGCAATTGGTGATGTATCTGTTATATTAAATAAATTAAAAATTAAAAATAAAACATTAAAAGTGTATGCAGTAAATTATAATATGTTAAAAATAATATCAGGTATGGGTAAATTATTATATGTAAATTAAAATAATATAAATATTAAATAGATATATTTATATAAATGAATAGTGGTAATAAAGGGATATTAAATTTAGGAGCAACTTGTTATTTAAATTCAGTGGTTCAATGTTTATCACATTTATTATTTTTTCATCCATTAAATCATAAATTAAATGAAACATATAAAGAAGAAAATGATAAAACAAAAATAATGAAAACTTGGCTAAATATAAATGAAGAATTATGGGATAATAAAAATAATAAATCATTAAATATTAGAAATTTAATAATTATTTTTCAAAATTGTATTATAAATAATAATTATGGATTTTATTCATTTGATCAAAATGATGTTGAAGAATTTTTAGTAATATTTATGGATTTATTACACAATACAATAAAAGAAAAATGTATATTAAAATCAAATACAATTTCAGACAAAAAATGGCTATCAAGTTTTAAAAATGATTATTCTTTAATTATAGAAAATTTTTATTCTCAATCTAAATTAACAACAAACTGCAACCATTGTAACTATTCTACTAATAAATTGGATCCCTTTTTTATTTATAGATTATCCGTTGAAAAAGATAGCATTGCAGAATTACTAAAAGAAAAATTTAAAAGAGAAAAAATAACAGATTGGAAGTGTGATAAATGTGGAAAAAAAGATGCAACTAACAAAGAAACTTTAATTAAAACATCTAAATTTTTAATAATACAATTAAAAATATTTAATAAAAATAGAAAAATAAATAAACATATTAAATATGAAGACATATTGTATATAAATGATACAAATTATAAATTACTTGGATTAACTATTCATAGTGGAGGGTTAGGTGGAGGACATTATTATTCAATTTGTTATAATTTATTAGATAAACATTGGAGAGTATATAATGATTCAAATGTAAGTAATATAGATGAATCTGAAGTATTTAATAAAAATCCCTATTGTTTATTTTATAAAAAAATATAATTTATTTTTTTATTGTTTTTTTATGTTTTTTTGTTTTTTTTTTAGTTTTACTTTTACTTAAATATAAATTAATATTTTTAGATCCACCTAACATACATATTTTAAGCATATGTATATATAATATATATATATGTTAAAATTAACATTATATTATATTATATAATTTAATATAATATTATGTCTAAATTTAGAATGAGATCACATATGAATAATAATGATATACAAAATATATCAAAAGGTTTACCTAATTTCAGTGAATTTAATAATAATATAAATATATTAATAAAAGGAATAGATAAATATAAACTAAATTTAAAAACAACTGTTAATGTAATTGAGGTAAATATAAAGGAAATGGAAGAATATAAAAATAATTTAATGTTACAAAAAGATAAATTAGAAAATATAGAAAAAGAAGTTGAAAATATAAATAATAAAACAATTATTAAAAAAGATAAATTAGAAAATATAGAAAAAGAACTTGAAAATATAAATAATAAAACAATTATTAAAAACGATAAAGTAGAAAATACAAAAACAAAAAAATATATGGATAAAAATATGTATGATAATAATCATGGTGATTATGATGTTGATGAGGGCGAAGATTATGAATTTAATATAAATACTTTAGAAGAACAAGTTAAAAACATAATGTCCAAATTTAATATACAACACAGTGATTTAAAAGATTCAGGTATAAATAATGATGTAACAGAAAATAAAAAAACACATAAATCATTATATCCTATAGAAAATTTTAATTTAGACAAAGATCTAATACTACCCATAATTAAAAATGATATAAATAATAAAATATAAGTATAATTATAATTATAATTTACCATGAGAATTACAAAAAGAAATGGATCATTACAAGAAGTATCTTTTGATAAAATTCAAACTAGATTAAATGGATTATGTAATATAGATCCAAATATATCACTAGATATATCATTAGTAGGTCAAAAAGTATGTGGTGGTATATATGATAAAATACACTCAGAAGAATTAGATATATTATCTGCGGAAACATCTATATCATATGAATCAATAAATTTAGATTATGGTATATTAGCTTCAAGAATTTTAATTTCTAACTTACATAAAAAAACAGAGAGTGATTTTAAAAAAATATTAGATTTATTATATTATGAAGGAGCAAATGAAGAATATATTTTAAATAAAAAATATTATCAATTTGCATTAGAAAATATTGAGAAAATAAATGAAAAATTAGATTACAATAAAGATTATTTATTTAATTATTTTGGATTTAAAACATTAGAAAAAAGTTATTTACTAAAAAAAAATGGAAATATAATTGAAAGACCACAACATATGTTTATGAGAGTTTCCCTTAGTATACATATTAACGATATAGAAAAGGCATTAGAAACATTTGAAATGATGTCTAATCATAATTTTATACATGCAACTCCAACTTTATTTAATTCTGGAACAAAAAAACAACAATTTTCAAGTTGTTTTTTGTTAGCAATTGAAGATGATTCAGTATGTGGAATATATGATACATTAAAAGATTGTGCTATTATATCACAACATTCGGGTGGAATTGGATTACATATCCATAATATTAGAAGCGATGGGTCTTATATTAAAGGAACAAATGGAAAATCAAATGGAATTATCCCTATGTTAAAAGTATTTAATGATACAGCAAAGTATATAGATCAAGGAGGTGGAAAACGGAATGGTTCATTTGCTATTTATTTAGAACCATGGCATGCAGATATTTTAGAATTTATTGAATTAAAGAAAAATCATGGTAATGAAGATAAACGAGCTAGAGATTTATTTTATGGATTATGGATTCCAGATTTATTTATGGAAAAGGTAAAAACAAATGAAGATTGGTGTTTATTTTGTCCAAATACATGTAAAGGTTTATCAGATGTATATGGAGAAAGTTTTAATGATTTATATTATAAATATGAAAAAGAAAATAAATATGTAACAAAAATTAGAGCAAGAACTTTATGGAATAATATATGTATATCTCAAATTGAAACGGGGACACCATATTTATTATATAAAGACCATTGTAATAAAAAATCTAATCAAAATAATTTGGGAACAATTAAATCTTCTAATTTGTGTACAGAAATAATAGAATATACATCTCCAACAGAAACCGCAGTATGTAATTTAGCATCTGTATCATTAAAAGCATGTATGGTAAATAATAAAATAGATGAAACATTTATTATATATTCTAAACCTAATTGTAAATATTGTGATTTATCTGTAAAACTATGTGAAAAATATAAAATTAAATATGTAAAAGAAAGTTACATGGAACTAGATATATATGATGAAAGGTTACCTGAAAAAATAACATTTCCTCAAATTTTTATTGATAATGAATATATAGGTGGGTTTGTGGAATTAGAAAAAAAAATAGCACCAATATTTGATTATAATAAATTAAAAAAAATGGTTAAAATATTAACACAAAATTTAAATAATACAATTGATTATAATTTTTATCCAACAGATAAAACACGCCGTTCTAATTTTTTACATAGACCAATAGGGATTGGTGTTCAAGGGTTAGCAGATGTTTTTTATCTAATGAAATTACCATTTGAATCAGAAGAATCTAGAATTTTAAATGAAAAAATATTTGAGTGTATATATTATGCATCTTTAGAAAAATCATGCGAAATTGCAAAAGAAAGGGAAATTGTAATAAAAAATTATAAAGAAAAATATAAAAAATACAATGAACTAAATATATATTCACCTGTAGAATCATCAAATGATTTAAAAATTATGAAAAGGGAACTAGATAAAATAAAAGAAGATTTTAATATTATTGATGTAGAATTAAATAGAAAAGAATATTTAGGAACGTATTCATCATATATTAATTCGCCAATGTATAATGATAAATTACAATTTGATTTATGGGATGTAAAAGTGGAAGATACTTTAAATGATTGGACAACATTAAGAAAAATGATAAAAACATATGGTATTAGAAATAGTTTATTAGTAGCACCAATGCCAACAGCATCAACCGCACAAATTTTAAATAATTTTGAATGTTTTGAACCACCGATATCAAATATATATAGTAGACGTGTTTTGTCTGGAGATTATACAGTTATAAATAACTATATGATTGAAGACTTAAAATTTATAGATAAATGGAATGAAGATATTAAAAATAACATAATTGCAAATAATGGTTCTGTGGTGGCATTAGATATTCCAAATTATTTAAAAGAAAGGTATAAAATCGTATGGGAAATGAAACAAAAAAAAATAATAGATATGGCAATAGATAGAGGAAAATTCATATGTCAATCTCAAAGTATGAATTTATTTAGTGAATCTGCTGATATTCAAAAACTAACACAGATGCATTTTTATACATGGTCTAAAGGATTAAAAACGGGTATTTACTATTTAAGAACTAGACCATCTTGTAAAGCAATACAATTTACAATTTCTCCAGGTATTTGTGAATCTTGTAGTGGATAATTATATAAAGTATATATATATATATTTTATATAAAGTAATTTATGAAATATGAAGATATAATTAAATTATTTAAAAATGATATTTTTATATCAGAATGTAATAAATATAAAGGTGAATCTGATAAATTAACTTTATTTTTTAAAAATATTAAAAATAATACAAATTTTATTATTAAAAATAAAATAAAAAAATTAGATATAAATGATGAAGATAAAAAATATTTTATATTAGAATTAAATAAAATAAATAAAAATAACAATGATGTAATATATAAAAATATAAAAAATTATATAGAAGAAAAAATTAATAATATAAATACAAATAGTTTAAATACAATATTAACAGATATTATAATAGAAAAATGTGTATTAAATAATAATTATAATACACAATATATTTATATTTTAGATAATTTAGTAAAAGAGAATATAATTAAAATAGATTACATATTAAACAAATTAAAATTAGAATATGATAACAGTATAAAAATATTAGAAAAATTAAAAGATCAGATTGAAGATTATGATGAGTTATGTGATTATTATAAACTGGAAAAAAAATTGAAAAACTTAGTTATAATATATCATATTTATGATAATAATATCATAAATATGATATTATTAATCACAAAAAATAATATAAAAAATAAAAATATAACATATATAGGTGTAAGTATATTAAATTATATATTTTTAAATAATACATCTGACATAAATATATCAGGTATAAAAGAATTATCAGAAAATATATCAGATAAAAAAAGTAAATTTAAATTATTAGATATAATTGATAAATATAATGTTTAATTTATATTTTTTTTATTTTCTTTATTTTTATTAGTTTCAAAAAAACCAATAAATGCTGCTAATATAGCATATCCAAGCCACATATATTTTAAAGTATTACCCTTAGGTTTTTTAACTATAGTATATAAAACTATAAATAAACCCAACATACTATAATATTTCCAATTTAAATCCATATATATATATATTATTAAAATATAAATAATTTGAAAATTAATTTATAAATATTAATATAAATAATATATTATACATTAATATAATAATGGAAGATGAACCTGATATTAAAAACATTGATTCAGTTCAATTTAGCATATTAAGTCCTACCGAAATTGTTGGTAGATCTGTCGTTGAAGTAACAAAACAAGATACTTATGATAAAGATATACCAGTTATCAAGGGTTTATTTGATCCAAGAATGGGAACCACTGATATGGGGAAAATATGCAACACATGTGGGCAAAAAAACATCGATTGCCCCGGGCACTTTGGTCATATTAATTTAGCTAGACCTGTATATAATATTCATTTTATGCAATATGTATTAAAAATATTAAATTGTATATGTTTTAAATGTTCTAAATTACTAGTAGATAAGGGTAATATATATATTAAAGAAATTTTAAAAAAAACACCCAAGAAAAGGTTTGATACGATATATAATGAATGTAAAAAAATTAATAGATGTGGTAAATTTACAAACGATGGATGTAACTGCAAACAACCTGAAAAATATAAATTTGAAGGATTATCTGGTATTAGTGTAACTTTTAAAGATTTAGAAGATTCTAAATCAAGTAAAATTGAAAAAGAATATATTAATATTGAATATATTAAATCTATTTTAGAAAGAATAAGTGATGGAGATCTACAATATATAGGGTTTAGTAATATGTGGTGCCGTCCTGAATGGTTATTATGTTCTGTATTACCAGTTCCACCACCCTCTATGAGACCTTCAATTAAGCAAGACAATTCTCAAAGAATGGATGATGATTTAACACATAAATTATCTGATATTGTAAAATCTAATAATTCATTAAATCAAAAAATAAAAACTAACGCAAATAAAGATATTATTGATGATTTAACAAAAGTGTTACAGTATCATGTAGCAACACTAATTGATAATGAAATTCCAAATATATCTCAATCGGTTCATCGTTCCGGAAGACCATTGAAAGCAATTAGACAAAGATTAAAGGGGAAAGAAGGGAGAATCCGGAATAATTTAATGGGTAAACGAGTGGATTATTCTGCTAGAAGTGTAATTACTCCGGATCCAAACATTGAATTAGATCAACTTGGAGTCCCTATATCAATATGTATGAATTTAACATTTCCAGAAACAGTTAATAAATATAATATAGAAGCATTAAAAGATTTAGTTAAAAATGGTCCTATGAAATATCCAGGGGCAAAAACTATTATTAAAACAAAACTTAAGACTAAAATAACAATATTAAATGATTCTAATATTGAATTGGAATATGGAGATATTGTTAATAGACATTTACTAAATGATGATTGGGTATTATTTAATAGACAACCATCATTACACAAAATGAGTATGATGGGGCATAGAGTAAAAGCAATGACAGGAAATACATTTAGGTTAAATGTAAGTGTAACTCCCCCATATAATGCTGATTTTGATGGTGACGAAATGAATATGCATGCCCCCCAATCAAATGCCACTAGAATAGAACTAAAAGAAATTATAAATGTGACTAAACATATTATAAGTCCAAGGGAAAATAAACCAATTATTACAATTGTCCAGGATACATTATTAGGGATTTATAAATTAACATCAAGTCTTCATATTAAATATTTAAATAATAATGATAAATTGTTATATTTAGAAAATACAAACATGCTCCATGTAAAGAAATCTAATTCAGAAGAAAGTTCTACAATTACAGAAAAATATATAGATGAATCAGTATTTAATAAAAAACAAATGATGAATTTAATATCAAATTTATCAGTATTTAATGGGATATTTCCGGACGCAGATGTAATTCATGAAGTAAATAGAAAAAAAATTAAATTTTGGTCTGGGAAAAATATATTTTCATATATAATTCCAGATTATTTAAATTTAGAAATGGATAATAATAATAGTGAGGGAAAAGATGATAAATTAAATTTCATTAAAATTGTAAACGGATCAGTTAAACAGGGGACATTTGATAAAAGTATATTTACAAAAACATCAAAGGGGTTAATTCATACTATTTATAATGATTATGGAGAAGAAGGTCCAAATAGAACAAAAGATTTTATAGATGATATACAAAAAATTATAAATTATTATATACTAAATGAAGGGTTTAGTATTGGTATTAGTGACATGGTAACAAATAATAAAATCCAGAATAAAATCAACACCATTATAGAAAATCAAAAGAAACAAATAATTAGTATTTTACAAGATTTACATTTTAATATTTTAGAAAATTATACTGGAAGTTCAAATAAAGATAATTTTGAAGGTAAAGTTAATAATATTTTAAATAAAAGTGTAAATGAAACTGGTGAATTAGCATTAAAACATTTACCAGCAAATAATAGAGCTGTATCTATGATTCTATCAGGTTCAAAAGGAAAAGTTACTAATATTGGTCAAATGATTGCATGTTTAGGTCAACAAAATGTTGATGGTAAAAGAATTCCATATGGATTTGAAAATAGAACCTTACCTCATTTTAAGAAATTTGATGATACAGCAGAAGCTAGAGGATTTGTTTCAAATTCATTTATTAGTGGACAAACCCCACAAGAGTTTTTCTTTCATGCTATGGGTGGTCGCGAAGGTTTAATTGATACTGCTGTAAAAACATCAGAAACAGGGTATGTTCAAAGAAAATTAGTAAAATCAATGGAAGATTTAAAAGTAAATTATGATTTTACAGTTAGAACAGCATCAGGCAAAGTAGTACAGTTTTTATATGGAAATGATGGAATGGATGCAACATATATAGAATCGGTTCCATTATCAATTAATAAATTAGATATAGAAGATATATACAAAGATTATACATTTGATAAAAATACAAAGTGGAATAACTATTTTACAGAAGAATGTCAAGAAGAAATTAATACTATAGAAAATTTAAATGAATATTTATATAAAATGTCAAAAAATATTGTAGAATTAAAAGAAAAATTAGTTAACTTAGTAGATGGAAATAATATATTTCATTATATTCATTTCCCTAGATTATTAAGTAATAATATTACAAAAAAAATAGATTATATGTGTGATATATCATTTCTAGAAATAAATAATAATAATGAACAATTAAAGAAAGATTTATTAATTAAAAAAAATATAAATAATAATTTTATTACAGATGGTTTAATAGATATTTATCTTAATCCAGCAATATTAATTAAAAAATATAAAATTAATAAAGATGAATATTATAAGGCATTAGATATATTTAAATATACATTAAAAAGATCAATTATTGCTCCGGGTGAAATGGTTGGAACTTTAGCAGCACAAAGTATAGGCGAACCAGCAACACAAATGACATTAAATACATTTCATTTTGCGGGTGTAAGTTCTAAATCAAATGTAACCAGAGGTATCCCTAGATTAAGAGAATTAATACATTTATCTTCAAATATATCTTCCCCTAGTATTAGAGTATATTTAAAAAATAAATATAAATTTAATAAAAAACAAGCATTATTTATTAAAAACAATATAGAATACACAAAATTAGAAGACATAGTAGAATCTTGTAAAATATATTATGATCCAAAACATGTAGAATTTGATTCGGGTATTGAAGGGGATAAAATGTTTCTTCAAATATATAAAGAATTTGAAGAATTATATGAAAAAACTGAAGAAGATAATAATCCATGGATTATTAGAATTGTATTTAATAAAGAATTAATGTTAGATAAGGGTATTTTAGTAGAAGATATTTATAATTCTATTATTAAATATAATTCTAATATTATAAATATAATATTTTCAGATGAAAATTCTAAAGAAATTGTTGCTAGAATATCATTAAATTTAGATGTTAAAGAAGATTATGATGAAATTAATGAAGTTTACAATCAAAATGAAATTATTTCAATATTCAAAGAATTTAAGTCAGATTTATTACAAAATGTAAATATTAAAGGAATAAAAGGGATTACAAATACATATGTATCTGAAGAATATAGTAAAGAAGATGAAAAAAATCAATGGGTAATTGATACCGATGGAACAAATTTATTAGATATATTATCAAATAAATATATTGATACAAATAAAACATCTTCTAATGATGTATTAGAAATTCATGCATTATTTGGAATTGAAGCAACTAGAAATAAACTAATAGAAGAAATTACAAGTGTAGTTGAATATGCTGGTGAATATATTAACAGTAGACACATTGAATTATTATGTGATACAATGACATTTAGTGGTAATTTAATATCTATTAATAGACAAGGTATTAATAGGGGGGATGTTGGACCATTAGCAAAATGTTCTTTTGAAGATACAACAGATCAACTAATTAAATCTTCTATTTTTGGAGAAGTAGATGGTCTCGATGGTGTATCTAGTAATATTATGTTGGGTCAAAAAATTAAAGCTGGTACAAATATGTGTGAATTATTATTAGATGAAGAAGAACTATTTAATAATATGGAAAAAATAAATGAAGGTGAAGGTGAAGAAATTTTAGTATATAATAATAATAATATTGATGTAGCATTAGATGATATTAAAGACGATGATTATTTATGTGATATTAATAGTTTCAATATGAGTATATAATTTAATTTTTATATTCAATAAAGAATATTGAAACAATTGCTGCAAACATTCCGATTAATTTAAATTTAGATATTTTATTTTTAAATGCAAATATACTTATAAGTGTTAATATTAAAGTAGTACTACAATTCCATATAGCATTTGTATCACAACCATTTTTTTTTGAATTTTTTATAATATTATAAAATAAAAATGCTACCAATCCATACATAAATATTGATAAAATATAAAAATTATCATTATTTTTAACAGAACGTTCCATAATATACATAGCAGATGATTCTATTAATATCAATGGTATTAATAAGCACCAAAAATAATAATCCATATATATTATATATAATATATAATATATTATATATAATATATATGAATAATATATTAAATTCATTTGACACATATAATCAGAATTACGACACAATAAATATTACAGATTATACACAAGATAATATTAATTATAATATAAATAATAATGGAGTTATACCAGATATATTAGATAAATCTAATTATAATAGTGTTTCTAATAGTAGTATTATTTATAATTCAACTCAAATTGATTCAATTAAAGGGAATTATGAACAAACATTATTAACACATAATTTTTTTTCTGATAATAATATAAAATCTATACAAGATTCAATAAGATTTTATGTTTATAAACAAACAACTACAGTTATTGATTATCAAAATGAAACAGATTTAATAAATATAATGAGATCTCAATTATTACAATATGGTGATTTATCTCTTTCAAATAAAGAATCTGTATTAAATGAAATACATAGAATTAATAAAATGGTAATAAATTATTGTATATCTGATATATCATCTGAAATAAGTATGTATAATTTTTATATAAATGATTTAAATAAATTAAAAACTCCAATTCCATTGCCTATATATATTAATAAAAATAATAAAGAAGAAGGTCACCCTTATGTTTAATTTGTTTAATTTATATATATAAATAGATTAATATAATTAATGGAAATAAATTTATTAAATACTTTATTTGTTGATACTATTGATAGTTCGTATATACAAAACACTGTATATGAAAGTGATAATACTGATATAGAAGAAAATAATAAATTACAAACTGAATATATTAACAAAAGTAAAATATTATCTATTCCTAAAAAAATAAATAATATTAACAATCCAGAATACGATATATATTCATATAATTTATTTATAATTAAAAATTTATAAATTTTTTTGGTGGAAACAACCAATATAATAGTTTATTAAATTTGTTATTGTATTATATAATACATTTGATTATTTAAAATTTATACTTAATATATTTTTTTGGTGAAAACAACCAATATAATAGTTTATTACATTTGTTATTGTATTATATAATACATTTGATTATTACTTTTTTGATAAGTTAATTTTAATTATATAATTTTTTTTATTTTAACCTTAAATTTTATAAATTTTATAAAATTTTTATATTATT
>TARA_R110002074_G_scaffold51818_2_pt1 | contig 13103 bp, 9 predicted proteins | sample TARA_R110002074 | Tara Oceans TARA_R110002074 (sample SAMEA4397215) | marine metagenome | biome: Polar Biome; feature: [MIX] marine epipelagic wind mixed layer (ENVO:01000061); material: water (ENVO:00002006), including particulate matter (ENVO:01000060) such as... | depth 10-100 m
GCGATCAAAGCACGTTCGGGTGAATGATTTCGCAAAACACGGGAGCCATTTGGAAGTTGGCCGCGTTTGGATGTTGAAACCAAGGCCAGTACCATGCGGCGGAAACACCAGAAGATTCCGCAATGCATGTGCCACGTCAAGCAAAACGATGATGCGTTTTACCGCAGTCGTTGAGACCAGCGACCCGAAATCAGGTCGGAACAGGAGTCAGCAAATGTGAACGGGGTCCGGCCTGGCAACTACGAACCACCCGATAGCGAGACGGCCAATACGATCAAAACGATGATCGCGACCACGATCAGGCTGACTTTGCCCGCACCCACCGGTTCGCGAGACGTGCCCCCCAATCGATAGTGAATCTGTTCTTCCAGCAATCGTCGGCCTTTTTCGGTCACGCTGTCGGCGCTGACGTCTTTGTGTGCGTTCGCCGTCTCGGAATGGTTCGGTCCGACTGATGACTCAGACGAAGCCGAGAGATTGTACTTCTCTCCAATCTCGATCATCACACCTTGGACCGATCGAGCGTTGAAGGGTCGATCGTCCGGTGACTTTTCCAAGCAATCGGCGATGACTTGGCTCAGTTCCGGAGGCACGTCCGGCACAATCGAAGCAATCGTGGGAGCTTTGGTTCGCAGGTGTTGTTCGAACAACTGGGCAAAGTTCTCACCGGCGAAAACCTTTCGATTGGCGAGCATCTCAAACAACACACAGCCCAATGCGTAAAGGTCGGCTTTGCCACTGATGGCTTCATCACCGGTGATTTGTTCCGGGGCCATGTACGCATGGGTACCAACGGTCAAACCCTGGGATGTCAGGTCCGATGAGTGCTGGTCACGAGCGATCCCGAAGTCGCCCAATTTCACGAGTGCGTCTCGGGTGAGAAACAAATTGCCAGGTTTCAAATCACGATGAATCACACCGTGGTTGTGGGCACATTGCAGTGCCGAGCAAACCTGTCGAGCGACGTCGACAACAACGGGCCACGCCAAAGCTCCATTGGTTTCCAGCAGATCTTTGATCGTGCCGCCGTCAACGCGTTCCATCACATAGAACAATTGACCGTCTTCGGAGCCACCACCGAAATAGCCGATGATGTTTGGATGCTGCAAACGCTCCAAAATCACCATTTCACGGCGAAATCGGGCCTGGATCAGGTCGTCTTGAGAAACGGCCGGGTGCAGCTTTTTGACCGCCAAATCCTGACCGCGGATTGCTTCCGCGGCGGGATGGACTTCGACGTCATCGCGAATTTTCCCGTTGTAAACCGTGCCGACCGTGCCCACACCGAGAACTGCGCCTAGTTCAAAATCTGTCAGGCGGAGGTGGGGCATCAATTCAGCCGATTAGGAAAGCGTCATACGCCCGCGATTTCTTCGATTCGGATGCGGGTGTTCTTTTGGCGGTGTCCCGTCCGTTTCTTGCTGTGCTTACGGCGACGGAACTTTTGGATGTAGATCTTCTTGTCTTGGGACATCCCCAACACCGAAGCGCTGACCGAAACACCGTCCAACGTTGGAGCACCTAATTTTAGCCCGTCTTCGGCACCAACGGCCAACACGGTTTCAAATTTCAGGTTTTCTCCTGCAGCGATGTCACGGTAATCGACGTCGAGTTCCATTCCTGGCTCGACTCGGTATTGGCGTCCACCGTCGACAAAGATGGCATACATGGCGGGAAAAAGGTTCGGGGTGAAGTGGGAATTGACCTGGAGGTCGGATTTTCGAATCGCGAAGGATAACGACCGACCGTCGTTTTGACCAGGGCTGATTTTTCAAAGCGAGCGAATCCAGTAGATCGTCGCTCGGAAACAGATCGGTTGAGCCAAATATTGACCGGTCTCACATTTGTTGGTGTTGAGGAACCGTTCGGAATTAAGTTCGGTTATAGCGGAGCGGCACGAGCCGCCCGGTGTGTCACCAGAGGGCTCGCGCCCTTCCGCTACCTTTTAGATCCCGAAGTTGTTTCCGAATGGTTCCTAAACCGGAGCTCAGGGGAGCTCACGCAGCCAAATTTCGCGGAATCGAATTGGGCTGCCTTCGGATTCCAGGCACAGGAAGCCTTCATCGGGCGAGCAACTGCGTCCGCCGGAGACCTCCACGCCGTTGACCCACAATCGAATCTCGCCATTGATCCCGCGGACGTAGTACTGATTCCATTCGCCGTGCGGATTCGTTGTTTGAGCCGATGGAAAACTGCGATGCCCATCGGGCGAAAGCGGTGGGAACGGCTGCATGGATGACTTCCCGACGGCAAAGATGTCGCCGTGGCTGGTGAACCAGGTGGGCGGCTTGCCAGTCTTTTCGGTGTACATGCGGCCATAGTCGAGGTCCAGCATTTGGACTTCGATGCCCGTGTTGGGAAGTCGATTGGGCCGCAGGTCTTTCAGGGCTGACATGGGCACCCAAGCGAAAACGCCCGAGTTGCCGGCCGGTTTGAGATGCATCCACTGGATGACCAGTTCGAAGTTCTTGACTTCAAAATTAGTTCTGGTCACACCGATGGGCTGGCCGCTGCCGAGTGCCTCGGTGCCTTCCCATGTCAGCGTTTGATCGTCGCCGTTGACTCGTACGAAATCGTCACCATCCAATTGCCGCCAACCTGGTGCATTGGTGTCAAAGACTTTCACCGAAACGCTGCCTGTTTGCTCCGCCGATTCATCCGCATTCGCGACCGATGGCAATCCACTGCTGATCAGACAGCATCCGGTTAACACCAGTGACATCAACGCGGAGGGTGTGGAGTTTCGTTGAAGAAACGGAAAAGCACTAAAAAAATCTGAAACGAGCCGCATGATCGAAATCTGTGGATTTGGTGGGACAAACGAGGTGGGTACCGGGGCGAACAGTCACCACGGAGGAACTTAAAGTCAGTGTGGGGCGCGTTAAATTGCGCACCGACTTCTGGTGTGTCGATAATGAGGGATTGTGGCATCGACGGTAGGCGGGCTGGGCCAAGTGAATTCACGTTGACCCATGGTAGGACAGGATTATAGTCCGGCTTTCACGCAGGAATGAACGGAATGACCTGCGTCGCTTCTTGGGTTTTAAAACCCGCCCGCGATACCTCAGTGGTAAGTCGATCGGGTTTTTGCTGATGCCCCGAATATTCATTCGGTCGTGCTTTTGTCTCACGGTGGCCTACGTTTGAGGAAGCTCCCATTCTAATGACCTAGCAGAGCCAGCGACTGAATCGATGAGTCGTGGCTTCGGAAACAAACATGCTGAACTTCTTTCGTCAACAAACCAGTTCGTTTAAGAACGACCTTCTTTCTGGCCTGACCGTTGCGTTGGCCCTCGTACCAGAAGCGATCGCCTTCGCCTTCGTCGCTGGCGTGTCACCTCTGATCGGTTTGTACTCGGCTTTCTTTATCGGGTTGATCACCGCCGTCGTCGGTGGCCGTCCCGGGATGATCTCAGGTGCAACCGGAGCCATGGCCGTGGTCGTGGTTGCCTTGGTCGCCGATCACGGCGTCGAGTACTTGTTCCCGACCGTGATCTTGTGCGGCGTGTTGCAGATCATCATTGGTTTGCTGCGTTTGGGAAAACTGATCCGCATGGTGCCGCACCCGGTGATGCTGGGTTTCGTCAACGGATTGGCGATCGTCATTGGTATGGCTCAGCTGGGCAGTTTCAAGACGCTATCTGAATCGGGATCCTTGGTTTACCTGAACGGTTTGCCTTTGGTTGCGATGTTGGCATTGGTTGGTTTGACAATGGCGATCATTTGGTTGCTTCCCAAGGTCACGACGGCAATCCCCGCTTCGCTGGCAGCGATTCTGAGTATCACCTTGATCGCCGTGGCGGTGAATCAATCGCAACAAAACGAGTCCGGTGACAACTTGGTAGCGACCGTCGGTGACATGTTGCGAACCAATACGATCGCGGCTGAAACCAAAGCCGCCAACGAAGCCATGGCAGCCGAGGAAGCCGAAGCCGCCCTGCACGCCGGGCAATTCAATCCTGCTAGCGCGGCCGACGGATCCACCACTTTGATCAGCGCCGTTGTCGCGCAAGACGGACCATCGATCAAAGATTCTTTTGCGTCGGCGACCGACACGCCTGACATTGAAATGCCACCGGCCGATCCGGAAGCGGACGAAACGGCGAGCTCCGAATCCGGCATCAGCGGCGGATTGCCAATGCCGTTCTGGATGGAGTTCGAAATGGTTCCATTCAACTGGGCCACTCTGAAAATCATCTTCCCATTCGCAATCGTTTTGTGCGGAGTGGGACTGATCGAATCCTTGATGACGTTGTCGTTGATCGACGAGATCACTGAGACACGTGGGCAAGGCAACCGCGAATGCATCGGGCAAGGCACGGCCAACTTGGTGTGTGGTTTGTTCGGCGGCATGGGCGGCTGTGCCATGATTGGTCAGTCACTGATCAACGTGAACTCGGGCGGTCGTGGTCGACTCTCGGGAATCACTGCCGCAATCTGCTTGCTGTTGTTCGTGTTGTTCTTGGCACCTTGGATTGAACAAATTCCGATGGCGGCTTTGGTCGGCGTCATGTTCATGGTGGTGATCGGAACGTTCGAATGGGCGTCGCTGAAGATGCTTCGCCGCATGCCTCGCAGTGACATGTTTGTGATGATCTTGGTGGCTGGATACACCGTGTTCATGCACGACTTGGCATCGGCTGTGATCTTGGGCGTGATCGTCTCGGCGTTGGTCTTCGCTTGGCAACACGCCACGCACATCGGTGCCGATGTCAAGATCAACGAGTTCGGCAGCAAGATCTATCAGTTGCACGGCCCGTTGTTCTTCGCATCGGTGTCCTCGTTCAAAGAGATGTTCAACGTTGCCGAAGATCCCGATGACGTGGTGATCGACTTCTACTACAGCCGCGTCTACGACCAATCGGGTCTGGAAGCCATCAATGGACTCGCGGAGAAGTACCAAGCCGCTGGCAAACGTTTGCACCTGACTCACCTCAGCGAAGAATGTCGCTCGCTGTTGAATCAAGCAGGTGATTTGGTCGAAGTCAACGTTTCCGAAGACCCGCACTATCACGTGGCGACCGACCGCTTGGCGTGAAACGGACGACGTGAAACCGTTGCCGTCAAAGGCAGCGAAATTCGCATGACCGGTCCAGTTCGATTCGTCCCGGACCCGGTTCCCTTCCGATAGAAATCCTGCGGAGCCGAGCCAGGTGCTGGTTCGCTTCGGTACATGGACAGGCTCGCTCGCGAAAATCACTTCGTGAGTCACAGTCGACATCAGAATTCGGTGAAGGGATTGGCGGAATGAAGGTGCACGCAGCGATTCGTTGCCAACTCTTGGCTCTCGTGGTGACCACGTTGGGACTGCTCAGTTCCACCGGTTGCCACGTGCTGACCCCTGCACACATACCAGCTCGCCCGCAATACATCGCTCCCGAGCTGCTCAACGATTCAAGCAGCCAGGTTGAATTTGGCGAGCCCCACAAGGTGCTCGATACCGCGGGATGGATTTGGGGCATCCCTGACAAAATCTTGTTGTGGGACCATCGGGTCGACAATCACCATATTACTGCTCCGACCGTAGAGACGGTTGCCAGCTACTTGGATGAGAACAACCTGCCGCACGTGAAGGTGCGGATGAACCAATACGCACCGCTGCAGGACTTTCACCGACTGCGACAGAACAAAACCGTCGCTTGGCCTTATCGTTACACGTTGGGGCTGTTATCCGTCGGTGGCGAAACGATTCTGCCGGGTCGCTTCTTTGGCGGTGACCACTTCAACCCGTTCACGCAGACGGTTCACCTCTACAGTGACGTGCCAGCGATCGCGCTGCATGAACTCGCTCATGCCAAGGACTTCACGCGTCGTCGCTATCAAGGCACCTACGCTCTGGCGTACATGTTCTTTCCAACTTGGCACGAAACGATCGCTTCGCGAGACGTGATGGCTTATCTCTACGATAGTGACGATCGAGCCGGGATCATCGAAGCCAATCGCATTCTGTACCCCGCCTACGGAACCTATGTGGCGGGCACGGCCAGTTGGTTCATCCCCGGTGGCGGAACCGCGTTGTACTACGGGTGTGTGATCGCAGGTCATGCTAACGGACGCATGCTCTCTCGAGACGTGGATCAGCATTTGGCCGACTACCACCAAATGTTCCGCAGCCAACCGGTTCCGCATCAATCCGTTCCGGCTATCTCTCAGCCAGACATGTCGGTCCCCGTTCCCGAACCACAACCGATGTGGGACGAATCGCAATTGAACACACCTCGGGTCAGCCAAGCGGGCAGCAACGAATCGACCACGTCGACCAAGCACTGACGTAGCGGCGGAGCATCTTCGCGAATTTTGTCTCGAGAGGCAGGCAGGCCCACTCACACTTTTCGCGGCGTGACGAGTTATGATTTCGTTTCTCTCAACGAATCATCCCACCTTGTTCGCGAATGCCCTGCCCATGAACATCTCCTGGAAGTTTGCTCTGACGCTTGCCGTTTTCACTGCCACCTGGATGCCACTTTCCACACCCGCTCATTCTGCGGAACCTGAAACACTGCAACTTTGGACCGACGAAGAACTCGGATCCACCGCAGCGGATGACACCGAAGTTTTGCACGATCGAGGCGAACGAAATGCCTGGGTCACGGACATCTTGCGTCCGACATTGACGGTCTACCACGCTGACCCGGCCAAGCATTCAGGAACGTCGATCGTGATTTGCCCCGGCGGCGGTTATGGTGGGCTGGCAATCGACAAAGAAGGCCACGTGGTGGCAGAATGGTTCGCCGAACAAGGCGTGACGGCTGGCGTTTTGAAGTATCGATGTGGCGGTGGTGCTCACAAGCATCCGATCCCAATGGGCGATGCTCGCCAAGCCGTCAAGTTGATGCGAGATCATGCTGACGAGTGGAAATTGAAAACGGACCAAGTCGGCATCATGGGTTTCTCCGCAGGTGGTCACTTGGCATCGACCATCGCAACGGACCCGCAAACCGGAGTCAACTTTGCTGCGTTGATCTACCCGGTGATCTCGTTGGATAAAGCGGTCACACATGGCGGATCGAAGAAGAACCTGTTGGGCGAATCGCCCAGTGACGAATTGGTGCACCAAATGTCACGAGACGAACAAGTCTCGTCATCAACATGCCCGACTTTCTTGGTTCACGCAGGCGATGACAAGGCTGTTCCAGTCGAAAACAGCTTGCGTTACTACTCGGCTTGCATCGAGCAAGGCGTCCCAGCCGAAATGCATCTCTTCCCCACCGGCGGCCACGGCTTCGGCATGTTCCGCGGCGACCGCCCCGTCGACCAATGGCCCAACCAACTCAAAGGTTGGCTGCAATTGAACGAGCTGTTGGACTGATCGCAACGCATCGCTGATGAAGTATCACCTGATCCGGGCTATGACCCGATCGCGGGAACTAATCCGGCAACCACGATCGGCGACACCGGTGGTTGCTGTCTTCGGGTTGGGACATCAGGGATGAACGGAAGCACCACATTCACTGCGGCAATCACCAGGTACCTGGGCGTGTCGCCTGCCATCACACTTGTTGGATGCCTGCCTCGGAAGTTCAAATCGAAGACCCCGTCGTCACGGGTCTCTGTCGGGTGGTGGCGTATCGCGAGCAGACTTTGTTGTTCATCGTTTTTAGCGTCTCCAAACAAAAATGAAGTCCCACTGTCTCGGTCATGTTGCAATCTCACCGAATTCTCAGCGGCGAGTAGAATGGCGGGTGCGTTTGATCGTTCAATCAACTTCACGCCTGATGGCTGGGCCACATAGAGCTCGTAGGCAACAGAAACGCCGCCAGCGATGCGTTGCGTCAGGTTGACCAAAAAACTGCCCTCATCATTCATGAGATAAACGTGGTCACGCAGGTAGTGGCTCTGCGGCATTTGGGACAGCAATTCAGCCTGTGCTGCTGGACTTGCCTGACCTTCTGGGTTGGACAGTGCACACTTGAAAGAAGCCACCTTCAAAAGCGTGGTCTTTGGATCAAGGTCAGAGAGGACGATGATCGATTTCTTGTCAACCGCCGCGCGAATCTGCAGGATCTCTCCAGGAACCTGAATGGACTCCCACTTTCTCTTCAGATTGATATGTCGTCGGCGATCCAGAGGCGACATGTCGATCAGAGTCGCCGCGTCGATGATTCGGATGGCCGAACCAGACTTGGATTGGTTTGAAAGAAAAACCACCTTGTGGTCACCGATCCAAGTCAATCCAAACGATTGTTGAAAGCCACTAGTACTGGTCACTGTGCTTTTGGTGTTTGATTCCCAAAGGATCTCATTGGTTTCGCAGTGAGCGACGAAGAACACGGATCTATTATCTTTGAATCGGCGAACAGAAACGCCGATGAACTTTCCGTCAGGCGAGAACTCGGCGTAGCATCCTCGCAACCTCAAGCCGGTGGCGAGCGGAATGACATTCAACGCGCTCGAGCCATCAAACTGACCAAAGACCAAATGGACTTCTTCGTCTTGACCACTGACAACCGCACACCACTGCTGTTCATCGTTTGACAGGGCGATGTGACGGATCGGTGCAACGCCTCGGCAGACTTCGGTCCTCATTCCGGTTTCCAGGTTCAACCGTTCGATGCTCCCGTCGTAATAGCCGAGCAAGCAAGTCGCGGAATATTCGCAACCGGTGATGGCGGTCAGCGGGCTCGCCTTCGCATCAAAGGACTGAATATTGGCAATGATTTTCTCCGGCTCATCGGCAACGGCCGGACAACAAACCAACACGGCCTGCACCATCAAGAATCCAATCGACGCCGTTCGAATCATTGTGCACCCACCTGGTTTGGAGAACTGGACACGAAGGCTTCGTCCAATCCGAAAAGCAGAACCACAAGGATAAGGCATGCCACGGGTGCGAAGCAAATTTTCAGTCGCAACACGCAGGTCTTTCAGCAGCTACGCACAACCGAGGCGAAAGCATAAGGACCGAGCGGAAAACATGTGGCATAGGCTTCTAGCCTGTGATTGCGCGGAACACAGGCTGGAAGCCTATGCCACGATTTCAAACCGACACTTGTCCTTCGCTCGTTGCTAAATGGTTCAGTCAATCAATAGCCTGCTAGGCATTGCCTATGACATTCGAGCGTTGATTGTCCTGCAGAAACTTCTGCGAGTGTTGATCACTCTTCTGCGAAGGTGATGATGGGGAAGATTTCGGGAATGTGGGAGTCCCAGACTCCGTGTTTGCCGAGGGCCCAGCCTCCGGAGTCGGTGGCGGGTTCGGGGGCCTTGGTCTTGTTGAATCGGAAGAGATCGATTCGCCACTCATCGCCGACCTTGGGTGGCAGCGATCGGTTGTCGCCCTTGGCAAGCCAATTCATCTCCTTCCAAGGAAACGCCAACTCGACCGTCCATCCTTGATCGACGTCGGAATCGTCGTTCAAGGTCCCGTTGATGTGAACGGCGGATTTGAAATTGGGAAAGTCGTAGCCAAGAAACGCGATGCGTTTGCCGCGTGGATGATTTGTGAACCCAACGCCATCGAACTCCTGTTGATTTGGAGCGTCTTTGGCAAGTTGTGGGTCCGCTGCATAACCGCCTTTCTCGTACGCTTCTTGCCATACAAAGAAGCCTTCGTAGACGGTTCCATAGGAGTTGATTTCGAACTCGTAGTAGGCGTCCTTTCCAGCGATGAAGACTTCGACGTCGTTGTCGTAGTAAATCGGATCGTCACGGTCTTTGTACTCGGCGTCGACGTTGGGTTCTTCCAACCAAAACCCGATGTAAAGAAACTCGTCATCCCACAGGATGGATGAGCGGGTGTCGTAGCGAGTGGGTTGCCCGCTGACCAAGTCCACGAAGGAGGTGGTCTTGCGGGCTTGCTGCCAAGCTTCCTCGTCCAAGCGACCATCGATTGTCAGCTCAGTATCAATCTTCGCCGCGGTGTATTGTGGTAAATCCTTGGCAGGGACCAACGATTGAGGGAACGGCTTGGGCATCTTCACTTCGACAGAACTCGGGAACGCGAGCTCGGAATCGGATCGCTCGTCGAGGGTTGTCGCAAGTGTTTTCAGAGTTCGCGTGACCTGGCCTTCGAACAGCGTTTGACCTCCGCTGGTGATCTGGATCGGTTGGTCCAAGCCGATGAATCGGTCATCCAAGAAGACCTTGATCTTGTTCACGTCTGAGGAGATCAAGTCAATCGTTTGACCGTCGACGGCTGCGATGATAGTCGCACCGGCTTTGACCGACGACTCTTCCACGCCCAACCAATAGAAATGCGAGTGAGTCACATCGTCTTGGACCCACACAATCTTGGACGGGGTCACGTTTCGAGTGTGCTCGGCCATCCAAGGAAGCGCGACCGCATCTTCGCGATCCATCCAGTGCCCTTTGTTCGGGTAGATCTTCACGAAGTGTTCGTATCCCTCCGGATCAGCTTCATGCAGTTCGGCCAGCTTCGTTTGCCAATCCGCAGCGATTTGGTTGCGTTTGTAGGCCGCGTCTTTGCCCCCCATTTGCAACGCGAAGGGAACGTTGCGGAGACCCAGTGCCGACGTTTCGTTGGGGTGCCCCGCCATCATCGCGGCGGCCGCCCAGCGGTCGGACAGACGAGGTGCCAGTTGATACACGCCGTCACCGCCAGCGGAATAACCCATCACGTAAACGCGATTTGGATTGACGTTTTCAAACGCGACCATGTTTTCAATCAAACGCACGAACATCGGATCGATGTGCTTTTGATGCCACAGGTTCCATGTGTCAGTCGGAGCTCGCGGAGCCACGTAGACACCTTCTTCGGGTTGATACAAACGTTTCTGGTTTTCCCACTGACGATCGTTGACCGCTTTCGGGGCACCACCACCGCCGTGCATAGAGATGTAGAGACTGCGACCTTCTTCGGGTGCTTCGCCAAAGACGCGATAGTCAAACGGCATCTCATAGTCACCGTGGACCAACACCTGAGCCTTTATCTCCTCGGAACGCGTTTTGAGAAGAGTTTGCTTTTGATGCTCCGCAAGGATCTTTCTGGCTTGGACAACATCGTCCGCGGACAACGCGACATCGCTGAACGATTGATCGCGAATTGTCTTGAGATCCGCTGCCGGTTGGGACTGGAGGTAATCTCGGAGAGCTTTGATCGCGGTAGTGGATTCATTCACCTGTGATTCGGAGACAGCATCGACGGCGACGAGGTGGTGCTCATGAAGGTGCTCGTCCGCATCGGTGATGATGGTGTCGCGAATGACTTGATCGCCTTCGCCAATCAAGACGGAGTACTTGTGTTGTTGTTTCAGTTCCACTCGAAGGTGATCGTTGGCATCGAATCCCTCGTCCTTGGTTTGACCTTCAAAGACAACTTCGTCGCCATCCAGGACGCGCAGTCGGCAACTGGCTCGGTTCCCATCCGCACCATGCACCACGAACAACGACTCGGTCATGCCGGGCGGCAATGACTTTTGAAGAGCAACGTAGCGGTCGGTCACGTTCACAGCGGGAATGCTACGAAGCTTTCGATTCCAAACGCAAGGGAACGAGAGCGGGGTCTGTTTGAAACTGGTCGCATAGATCGCGTGAGCTCTTGACGAACGGTCAGCTTTGGTTGCATTGGCGACGAACCAACCACGATCCAGTTCGTTCCCGGTTGGTTCAGCAGCACCTGTGAAATGCCAGCCATCGTCCCAGACTTCCACCCACGAGTGATTTCCTGATTGATTGAACCACAGGGGCGTGCCCACAAACCGAGCGGGGATCCCAACAGATCGACAAGCATCAATCAGCAACACCGACAAACCCGTGCACGATGCCAACCCGTTTTCCATTGATTCCAGTGGGCTTTGATCCGCCTTCACTCGCCGGGTGGAATATTTGACGCCGACGTTATTGAATAGTTTTTGATTGATCAAAGCGGCCGCTTCGCTCGGTGAGCTCGCTCCTTCCATCATCGGCAGGCAGCGTTTTCGAAAATCGGCTCGCCACTCGTCGCGTCGCTCATTGATGCTCGCGTACGGCAGAACACTATTGAGAAAGATGTCCTTGGGAATCTCCTTTGCCCACGGTGCATCGGTCCAAGCCTGATAGGCCAGTCGAGTGTTTTCCAACAGGTAGTCCGCCGAAAGCGTTTGCAGATCACTCTCTGGCATATTCGCGATCAGAAACTCGATTCCTTCCCGTTGATCCGCTGGGGAATCTGCCAGCGCTCGTTCCAGTTCCGCACGGTTGTCTCCCGCCAAAGCCAGTCGCTCGGTGTCGAACTCCGCCGATGCGAGTCCAGAAAGACCGAGGAGGAGCGTCGGAAGGATCAAGGCAACAAACGGCTGTCTCATGAGATGGACTCAGCGTTCAAGTGTCAGGCAGTGGCATGGAACAGGCATCCGATCGCAGCAGTGGTCACTGCTCCCGATTCAAACGCCCAGTCAAGTCAACAGTATGACTGGCCCAAGCGTGCGCAACCACTGATGAAAGGTCCTCGCCGAATGGAATGACTCCGCAACCAAGAATTCTTCACGGAGTCAAATTTTGTTGTCGACTTCATCGCCCGAGACCCTGTGTTAAGGGTGTTGGTTCGTCCATGTTTTGCGTTCCTACAGTAATCAGTGGCGTTCGCCAAACTTGGAATGTCAATTGTTGGTTTGACAGACCGTGGCCACGCAGAGAACCCGCAACCGGCGATGGAACAATGACCAATCATCCGGCGCCGAATAGCTATGCAACCGAAGCGATCTCAACTCCGATTGCGCCGGTGACACTGTCCGATGACGGGCCAGTCATTTGATGCAAACTGGGGTATCACAACCCGAGTTACTCAATCAAAGATCGGATTGCTCGCTTCATCTGAGGAAAGACGATTCGAAGCGAAGTGAGAGCCAGTCCATTTCGAGGAAGGCCTCAGGGAACCGAGCCCTGAGGCCGCTCCATTCCCGAGGTCAAAGGGCGACCGTGACGGTTTTGCTTTCCAAGTAAGCCTTCAGGCCTTCGGTGCCTAGTTCGCGGCCTTGGCCACTCATCTTGAATCCGCCGAATGGGGCGGCGGCGTCGAAAACGTCGTAGCAGTTGACCCACACGGTTCCCGCGCGAACGTTGGCGGCGAAGTGATGAGCTTTCTTGATGTCTTGTGTCCACACGGCAGCGGCCAAGCCAAACATCGTGTCGTTGGCTCGTTTCAGAATGTCATCGCTGTCTTTGAA
>TARA_R110002074_G_scaffold411_3_pt1 | contig 13100 bp, 13 predicted proteins | sample TARA_R110002074 | Tara Oceans TARA_R110002074 (sample SAMEA4397215) | marine metagenome | biome: Polar Biome; feature: [MIX] marine epipelagic wind mixed layer (ENVO:01000061); material: water (ENVO:00002006), including particulate matter (ENVO:01000060) such as... | depth 10-100 m
TGTTAGGTAGTTCTACTCCTTTATTTTTTTCACATAATCCAGTTTTTTTGTTTTTTCGTGTTCCATTAGGGCATCTGGTTCTTTTTTTCTTAGTTCCCATATTTTGAGATGGAGCCATATTATATATTACATATATAATCTAAAATTGCTTAATACTTTATTTACACGATTAATAACGTCTATCTTTTCTATATTATAAGGTCTTATCATCTCGCAAACATCGGTGTGTTGTTTCCATTCAACCTTGCTCACCTCGCTTTTTTGAAATTCAGTTTCTGAATTATTTAAATTGTCTAGATACGCAATATAATAACGGTGTTTGTATGATTTATAATTAGAACCAGTAAATATTTCTTCAATTGGAATTATGTTCTGAATAACATTTAAATTATTACGCAAATACCCAGTCTCCTCTTCAAATTCGCGGAGGGCACAGTTCAAATCCTTTTCGTGATAATTGCGTCTGCCTTTAGGATATCCCCATTCGGGTGTTTCCCAGCTTGTAGTTGATTGAGCAATAAGCGAATCCAACGTGTAATAGTTGTTATTCGTCTTTATTCCTTCTTTCAATGTTCTAAATTTATCTCGCGACACCTTTTCCTCGCCTCTATACTGGATCCCGATATTATCTCCCCACAAATGGTTCCATAACTCATCAAACGTCATCGTCGTTAGACGCACCTTTTCTTCGTTTGTCATTTCATTAATTATATTCATGAGGTAATTCTTGTTGTGTAATGGATATTTGCCGCGCATAAAATCCACGAACCCAAGCGAATCCTTACGTCGTATCATTAGGTATTCGACGACACCCTTATTATATCTAAAAGCTATAATGCCTATACTTGTAATTGGCTGCTTACAATGATGAAACATATGTCCATTTTTACCACAATTATTGCAGAAATTATATTGTTTTGACATTACTATTTGTTATTATCTCTTAATTTTTATATCATTTACAATAAATGGCATTAGATCCTAAAATATGGGGGCCACATTACTGGTTCGTTCTTCATACCATCGCAATAACTTACCCATTAACACCTAATGAAGTCACGCGGAAAAAATATTACGATTTTATTCAAAATCTCCCCATATTTCTTCCGGTAGATGAAATAGGAAACACATTTAGCGGATATTTAGATAAATACCCTGTTACACCATACCTAGAATCGCGACCTTCGTTTATTAAATGGATGCATTTTATACATAATAAAATAAATGTAGCAACAGGACAACCCGAAATAGATATGGACGAGGCAATGGCCGACTACTACGAGCACTACAAACCAAAGGCTGTGAAAGACAACGAGGAACGTCGTCACAGAGAGAAATATGTATTTATGTTTATAATTATTGTTATAGTATTGATAGGAGCTATTCTGTATAATAAATAAGTTAAATATAAATTACACGTTACTGAGGCATTCACGCACATGATACGTGGATTGAGAAACGCAGGTATTACCGAATTGGAACGCAGGAAAAAATTGAAATGAAATATCGGTATAAATAGTGAGCATAATATAACTACCAACAGTCTCAAATGACTACCTCGCTCATCAAAATGGTTCACTCGCTTCCAGAGGGCGTCTACGGACACGTCTTGTCGTTCATTCCTCGCAACGATACCGCACAGTTGATAGTCAACGCCGCGAAAGATGATAAGCTTGTTCTTACCTACCTGCGGAGATACAAGGTTGTGAACGAGAATTACAAGGAGACCCTTTACCGAGAATTAGCTCCTTCGGCGCTAGGCAAGTCAACTTACGGAGACGACGACGCGCCGATGACAATTATCAGAACGAAAATTTCAGTCGGCGAACGCGTGCGAATGCGGACCATCTCGGAAAAGAATGGATGTGTATGGTTTCATCGCTCCAATCTGTAAGCGGCATTATGGCGATATAATGAGAAAACCATAAAAAGATAAAAAACCATAAAACAATAAAAAGATAAAATAGCGAACTATAAAAATAATAATATAATATTTTTTATTTTAATATTATAATATGAAAATAGAACTCCTTATTATAGGAATTACCGCATTTTTTATAGCTAACACATATTACGATGGTAAATACGTCGTTTTGTTAAAGTCGTGGAAAAAATATTATCAAATGGCTGGCATTGCGTTCGTGGGAGTATCAGCATACGCTTATTTAAAGAAATTTCCGTCCCAAAGTCACTCTCTGGTAAGTCATGCAAATGGATTTATTAAACATTTACCTATTGATAAGGAGGCGGGCGATTTACTCACACCGATTATTAATATGACAAAGGAAGGTTTTACAAATCCAATGTATAAAGCTACGGGTAACGCAAATCACGGACAAATGATGCACGCACACGTAACACCGCAACAGAAGCGAATGATGAACTCGGGGATGCCATCCAACCCCGGCAAACAAGCCACCAAACGAAGCGTGAGCGAAACGAAGAAAAAATATGTGGCGGCACAACAAGGGTGGACGTGCGGGAAGTGTAAACGTCAATTGCCTGCGTGGTTTGAAGTTGACCACAAGACACGCCTAGAATATGGAGGATCAAATCACGTAGACAATTTAGTGGCGCTGTGTAGAGATTGTCACGGCGAGAAAACCGCTATGGAAAATTTATAAATACGTTGAAAATTTATAAATACGTTGAAAATTTATAAAATGTTGAATTATTATAACTATGTCTAACAGTTTATTTACCGAAATAATAATAGAATTAAAAGAAAAAGCCTCTGTTATACCAGGTAAAATAGTAAACTCTTTAAACAATACTAGTGATTTCGTAAAGAAATTTACAACCGAACCGTTTAATTATGTCATGTTACAAAGCATTATATTTATAACTCTATTGTTAATAATTATATTTAGAGACCCGTTTGAATTATACGCCAACTATTCATTAGAAGTAACATTGGGTATGTTATTTTTATTTTTCATAATGTTTATTACATTTTTCTTCGTTGATCATAGAAAACAGTTTAAATCAAAGGGGCTTTTAAGCGACGATAAAGGATTGTGGAAGAACTTTATTAAAAAATTTTTCGGAATGATTGCGTTCGGTATTGCTATTGTGGGGATCGTTTTGTTTGGACTATACGTTATTAAAAGCGTACCTCAAATAACGAATATAACTAGGTTTATCTTTAGGGTATTAGTCATCTCTGGTGCTGTGGCAATTGGATATATATTGTATAAAAGATTTACAGATAAAGAGAGGAACGTTCCTGATAGGAATAATCGTTTAATCAAGCTCATTAAAGACATTATTCTTTACATTCCGTGTATCCTCATAGATTTTGTTGAGTTCATCAAAAAACAGTGGGATATTACAACTAAAACCGAATGGCTCATTCTGGGAGGAGAGGTTGTCGTAATCGGTCTTGGGTATCTTCTTCCTATTGTTTACCAGAAATTAGTAACGCACGATGGAGTAATTCTTCTTAAGGAGCCCAAATATCTTAGTAATAAATATGACTTGGGAACGTATCAAAATCTAAATCCTGCTGACCATAGCGGTAACGCATTCAATTACACCTATTCTATTTCTGGATGGTTTAATATTTACGGTATGGCTCCTAATGTGCGCGCAAGTGCTAACGAGTTTACTGATATTATAAACTATTCAAATAAGCCGAGAATTCAGTTTAATGTGTCAACTAACACGCTAAGAATCCAGAGCGAATTAAGTCACCATATGCACGAACACGACCATACATCTGGAGTCAAACATCATGAAATAGGAGAGGGCATTGAGGTAGGAGCAAACAGTTCGAAAATCGTTGACATATTTGAGACAAAAGATATTAAATTACAAAAATGGAATAATATAGTCATTAATTACGATTCTGGTTTTATGGACGTATTTTTGAATGGTGAGCTTGTTGGAACAAAAGCATCGGTTTCACCATACATGAAATACGACGTGGTGAGTTCGGGAGCAAATCGCGGAATTCAAGGAGGCGTATGTAATGTTGTGTATTATGACAGAATATTAAGTCAAGGTGAAATAAATATTACATATAAATTACTAAGTGAGTTAAATATACCTCTTCTTTAGTTAATTTCTTATGATACAATATATAGAAATGTTCGCAATGAATAGATTTAATTCATTTGGTAATATGAACTATGGACGGGGAGGAATATTAAGCACCATGCTGAAGGCGCTCGTTCTTTTATTCATCGTATATCTCATAGTAAATTGGTATTTTAAGAAGACTAAAAAACTAATATCAATGTCTAGTGGAACAATAGCTCATTCGATTTCGGCCGACGATTTACCAGAAAACACGCAAGCTGGTAATTATACTTATTCTATGTGGTTTTATATTCACGATTGGAATAAAAAATATGGCGAGTCCAAAACAATACTTCAGCGTGGAGACGATGGTGATGAAAGCTTAAAGGTTTCTTTAGGCGAAACCGAAAATAATATTACAGTAAAGATTAAACATTTTGGCGTTCATGATACGACAGATGGATATCACGAAACAACCGTTCAAAACATACCCTTACAAAAATGGGTGAATCTAACTATTAGCACGTTCGGAAAATCTCTCGATATATACCTGAATGGTAAGTTATATAAAACATCTGTGCTCCCTAACCCGCCTAAACCTGATATTGAAGGCACTCCGGTTATAATAACTCCCGACGGCGGATTTAGCGGATGGACCACAAACTTCCTATATGCACCGAGTCCTACTAATCCCCAACAAGCATACAATATTTACAAAAAGGGTTACGGAGGCAGTATGTTGGGTAATCTATTCAATAAATATCGTCTTAGAGTTCAAGTATTATCAGATAATGAAGTAACCGGTGGATTTGAATTGTAAAATAATATTTGATGGTAATATTTGATATATTATTCTGAATATGTTATATAATTTATGTTATATAATTTATGTTATATAATATATAAGATATGATGGGTTATGGACCTCAAAATTTTAACTATGGTGCTATGAGCGCATTCTATCAAGCAAATTCGCTTGTTGCGAAGTTTGCCTTTTTAGTAATGGTGCTTTTAGTATTCATTGTAATTTTACGTGTAGGCACGGCAATTTTAGCATGGTATTTTTCTCCCCCAGAAAATCCTATTTTACTTGATGGTATGATTGATGCAACAAAAACGATGATAATTCCGCAAAATCCGCTTGTAAAGGGGGCTATCCCGGTATCTCGTTCGGATAATGAGATACACGGAATGGAATTCACGTGGTCGGTTTGGATTTTTATTGAAAGTTCTACATTTAATAGCAGTGACCATAGATACAAGCACATATTCCACAAGGGAACCGATAAGCAACATCGCGATGATGGCGGCAAAAATAATGGAACATATTACCCCAATAACGCGCCCGGTCTTTATATTGACCAAGGTCCAACCGGAATGTCTAATGACCTCCTCTTAAAAATGAACACATACGACGATATTGAGGATAATATTACAATTAGTGGAGTTCCACTTAATAAATGGGTTAATGTTATTATTAGATTAAATAAACAAAATCAAATGGATGTTTATATTAACGGAACTCTTACAAAGCGCCATATGCTAAGTGGTATTGGAAAGCAAAATTATGAGGATGTTTTCCTATCTATGAACGGTGGTTTCAACGGATATACATCCGAGCTGCGTTATTTTAACTCGGCAATTGGCACCACACAAATATACGATTTAGTATCGAACGGTCCAAACCTAAAGAGTAAATCCGAGAATCTTATTAAGAGCACGCCGAGATATCTCTCTAGTAGATGGTATTTTGAGGAAGCGCAAGACATTTAATAACTTGGCTAATGTAAATTTCGTATTGCGAAATAAAATTGATTTGAATTGTATAGTTATTCATATCAATAAAAATGACAGAACAAATGAACAGTGAAAAAACACCTGGAAAAGTCTACGTTGCTTCTATGATAATGCGAGGAAAACGTGCCGAACTACCAAAAGAATTAGATAACGCCGTTAAAGTTAATGTTACCTCCGCCCAACGTACTAATAATCCTTATCGGGTTGACTTTAGTCCAATGACGGCGATTCCTGGAAAATATAAAGGATATCATTGTTTTGAAAATTATTGGCAGTCGGGGAAAATATTTCAAGACACGGAGCGTGAAAAACAGTTACAATGGTGGAAAAAACAAGAAAAAGGGAAACGTAGGTATCCGGGGTCAAAAGGGAACCGAGTATTGCACGCGGTATTTAACGGCGAAGAATATGATTATGTTAATTCACGTAAGCATGTATATGTTCCTGAGTATTATGAAGTAATAAAAAACACCAATTCGCTAAAACAGCTTATTGAGATGCGTAATAATGGAAAAAACATAGTTATATTTGATTTTGATGGGCCTAGAAAAGAAAATGGCGACAATACTTATAAAGAGGTAACAATGGAGATGTTGATTGAAGAAATTCATAATGTTAGGGTCCCATTTGGACACGGATATATAATTGGTGCTGCTATTAATGGAAATAATTTAGCATTTTAAATATATAATGAGTACGTGTCCCACAAATCCCCAGTATCAACCCCCGTCCAGAGACACGACCAATAGCTGCGGTATAAATAATGATGGTATAAATAGTGATGGTATAAATAATGATATTAAAATACGAACTAATACGGAGACATACGCGTATATTATTAAAAATTCCAAAATAAGACGGTCTTGTGATGATTATATTGTTTATGATAGTGACGATGATCCTGATTATATTGTTGATGATAGTGATGATGGAACTGACCCTAAAGTTATTCCCATAGACAAACCTATAGCCCCTTTAAATCCATTATTTCCAACAATTACCCAGGATATCATAAATCAAGCTATGAATTTGGTTGCCAAAAATGATGTTTTAGTAGACGCAGAGAGTGGTAACATATTCAACACAATTGATAATGGCGGTGGTTCGGTGTGTCAATATAAACCAATTAAATTTTAAATTTTTTATTCGTTATGATCGTAAACAATAGAATTAATTTTAAAATTTAACTATTCACGAAGATTAGGATTAATACATATAGCACGCGAAGGGAAAATCGCACCAGATAAACACCTGTCATCGCTGTTTACTTCAATACAGCTGCGGAATCCGCGATCCTCGCCAATGTAGCAGAATCCTGATTTGCCCTGAGATGACTGTGTCGTGCTGCCCGCATCGTCGGCAACCGGAATAAAATAATTCGTCTGCTTGTAGTAAATCTCGTCGCTCTTGCTAGGATCGTCTATTTTATTGCGCGTAATTCCATTGCGTATCCCGTTGTCCGAAACATTCTGCTGCAATACATCAACACCGCTGACAACAGTCCCCGACGCCACGTCCGCCAATCCCTTTGTACCTTCCCCCGAAACTACAGCGGTCTGTTTTAGAACATCGCCACCGCTTCTACCAAATATACTAGCAATAGGAGAAACTATACCAGCAGTAAAATCTGTGAATATACCTAAATATGTGAAGAGATTAAATCCTAGAATCGCTAAAATAAGAATAATTAATCCATACTTAAGGATATTATTACGTTTAAATCCGTCTCCACTAGGCGTAACCGAATCAGCGATGTTATTAGTTCTAATATTTTCAAAAGTGGTTTGCGAAATTATTTTTTCTAAATCATTAGTCTTTGACATTGCTCTATATATATGAGGAAATATATTGTTATGATTTAATTATAGCAACATATAATAATATGTTGGGTAGGAAAACACGTAAGAATCCGCGCGCATTAAACATAAAAAATAAAAAGAATATGCGACGTAATCAACGTGTAAAAACCATAGGAAAAGAGCGCTATACGCCAAATAGAAAGATAACTAAAAAAACAGTTACAAAAAAAACGGATAACATCCCCACATTGAATAGTATATCAAAAAATACAGTTATCATTAAAGACCAGACTCCGTTTTCGGAGCGTCTGGTCAGTCGTAGTATTCATCAGGTCGTAAAGAAAAACCAGAAGAAGAAGGGTGTTATGCCTACAATCGGCGAGTTAATTCCGCTAATTCGTTCTGATTTAGTAGCGAGTAAATCATTCTCTCCAGAGGTAAATAAAGTTCTTGTATCTATTAATAACAAATCCGATGCTACTAATATATTCGGATGCGGTTTAGCAGCACCGCTTAGAGGGAAGAAATTTAAACCAAATAAAGTGAGGAATGATAACTCGCTTTTCAAGCAAACGATGAAGATTAATATAGGAAAGAGCGATGTGAGCGAATGTGTGGACCGAAACGACCCTAGGGCACAAGAATTATTGCTTGATAATTTAAAAGCATCGTCCAAGATCACCTGCAATAATATAATAATGCCCGTCCAATTGAAGTCCAATTGCTGGTTCAATACAATGTTTGCGTGCATGTTTATTAGCGACAAAGGACGGAAATTCTTCCGCTTTTTCCGTCAAATGATGATAGAAGGGAAATTATCAAACGGCGTGTTAATAACGCCTCAAAAATTATCGGACTCCTTTTTCTTATTGAATGCGGCCGTAGAAGCATCATATAATTCAACTAATAATGAGAATGTGAAAAATTTGGCGCTGGCTATGGATACGAACAATATTATAACGCGGATATATAATTCAATTCCGAAGTCAAAGCGAGGCTCCTCCGTGCTAGACGTAGATGCTGCGAACAATCCGCTTTCTTATTATAACGATATCATCGGTTATCTTGGTAACCCTTCTATAAGTTTTGTTCGCCTAGATTATTCCTCTTTTAATAAGGTAATCACAAATAATGTATCTGGTAAAGCAGACATATATGCAGTTGAATTTATGGACGACCAATCAAAGCAGTTTAGTCAGCGTCCGCTGTCTTTCTCATTGCACGGGTCAAAATACGTTCTGGATTCGGCTATCATCCGCGACGTAGCAATGTATCATTTTTGCGCGGTCATTACATGCGGTGGCGTTGAATATGGCTATGACGGAGCAAGCATGACGAGACTCAACAAGTTTAGCTGGAAGAAATTTATTAACAAAGATAAGGAGTGGACGTTTGAAGGATCTAATTTTAACGAGGATAAAAAGACGCCAATTCTATGGAATTTCAGAAGCAGCTACCAGATTTTATTCTATTATAGAGTAAATTAAATATTATTCACTGTAAGATTAATAATATTTAAGAATTACAATCGTATCCACCTACTTCGGGAGCGTATGTTCCTTGTGCGGTAAGAATAGCAGTTGTGCTACCAACTACAATGAGCGTCAATCCCCACCCGACAATGGTTCTTCCTACAATAACCCAGTTTATCCCCTTCAAATTTTTAGTGTCCTCTAAAGCAGCTACACCAACAGTCGCCCCCACCTGACAGTGTGTTGTAGAGAGCGGAATCTCCAACCGACTGCCGGCAATAATTACCATCGCCGACGCCAGTTCAATCGCCACGCCACGCGAGGGAGTAATTTTACATAGTTTCAGTCCAATTGCGTGTATGATTTTATATCCGTATAGCAGAAGACCTAGTGTAATTCCAATACCGCCCATTCCCAAAATCCAATATCCGTCATCACCCAGCTCGTTATTTTTGTGAACGACGTCGTCACGACCAATCATATAAATTGCGGCAAATGGTCCTATTGCGTTCGCAACATCATTCGCGCCGTGACTAAACGAACCACATATTGCGGTAAATACTTGGAGCGATTTGAAATATTCCTCGGTTTTGGGGTCGAATTTCTCAGCGTCACCGTGAATTGCGCTAACCTCCTCGTTATTTTTAACAATTTGATCTATATCCGCGTTCAAATTTTCCGAAAGATGTCTTTGCAAAGCACCACAACATACTATACTAGTTTCACTATTCTCTTTTGCACTATCATTAAAATGTAAGTCTATGCTTTCCCCGCTATCGCTAATTGTATCCATATCAAACGCAACTCCTAATCGTTCGTCAATCTTGTTTTTGATTTTATTTGTGAATGGTATAATCATAATAGCCGATGCGGTGCCTATTCCAAACGACCATATACACGCCGTATCAAACGAAGTGTCGTTAAGGCCAAGCCCTTTTGCACCCTTATATATGATGAAAAATGAATTGATGGTAGTGACCGAACCGATTAGTATGGGAAATAAAATGGTAGTGCGATTATAACTATTTTCGCTTCGCAGCACGAATGCTCTTATAAAGGCAAATACACCACTAGATATGAGAGCGGAGAATACCGGGGAAACGACCCACGAGGCAACGATACCGATCACGCCCCCCACGTAGGGAAACGAATCTTTCTTCTCATACCATATCACACACTCAGAGCCCTTGAGAACCAGCGTCATTCCGATCATTCCGCCTACGCACGAGTGGGTTGTCGAAACGGGCATTTCGTATTTAGAGGCGAGGAACAGCCACATACCTACGGATAAACACACGCACATTGAGCCATACATGAGCGCACCCGGGTCGTCTTCAAAACATTCGTAGTCGGCAATCCCTTTTCTTATAGTTTTAGTCACGTGGCTTCCCATTAAAAGGGCACCAGACGTCTCGAATACGCTCGCGAGGATTACGGCCTGTTTTATGGTTAGTGCTTTTGAACCAACAGACGTCGCATACGCATTCGCTACGTCATTCGCCCCGATTCCCATCGCAGCAATAAACGAAAATATGCCACCTGCTATAACTATCCAGGTATACATATAGTATACAATACTACGAATTCTTTATATGTATCATATAATATAAAAAATCACTATAAAAAAATAGTGCTAATTAAATATAATGACACCGCAGTTTATAATCATTAATAGCCATAAATATGATATAACTGATTTCAAACACCCTGGTGGAAACGTAATTAATTATATGACCAATGGTGAAAACGCAACCGAAGTGTTCAATGAATTCCATTACCGTTCAAAATCGGCCCATAAAATATTAAACTCGCTCCCTAAGACCAAACTAGAGAATTTTGATTACGAGGACAAGGAGATTCTGCGCGACTTTAATGAGCTTCGCAAGACGTTTATTCGCAAGGGCTATTTTACGCCATCGTACGTTCACGTATTTACGAGGATTGGAACTCTTCTCGCACTCTACCTCGGCGCCTGCTACACGATACAATATAACTGCTTCTATGCCGCGCTCATATTTGGAGTCTGCGGAGGGCAATGTGGCTGGCTCCAACACGAGGCCGGGCACAATTCGCTTACCGGAATTATTAAGCTGGATAAGCTTATTCAGGAGTTTATAATGGGATTCGGTCTCTATGTCTCTGCGAGCAAGTGGAACCGAATGCACAATCGCCACCATGCGACCCCCCAGAAAGTAGGGCACGATGTGGACTTGGAGACCACGCCTTTTGTCGCCTTCTACAAAAATGCGGTCTCCGACAATAAGGTGACGGCGCGGTTCTGCTCCCCCGCGTGGCTCCGCTTTCAGGCCTACACATTTCTGCCTATTACCAGCGGGCTCCTCGTTCCCGTTTATTGGAGGGGCTACCTTCACACCGCCCATATGATACGGAATGGAAAACACCGAGAGATTATGTGGACGGTGCTAGGGACAACCGCCCATATTGGCGCCTTTATGCGGCTAGGCGAACTCTCCTTAGGTCGGGCGTTCTTTTACCACTACTTATCGTGCTGGCTAAGCTATATTTATATGTTCGGTCATTTCTCGCTGTCGCATTCTACGACGGAGACCGTTGGCGAAGAGGAGAATCCGTCCTGGATACGATACGCCATCGAGCATAGCGTCGACATAAGCACCAGCAACTATCTGGTGGGCTGGGTGATGGGCTACCTCAACTATCAGGTCGTTCACCATCTATTTCCGACGATGCCACAGTATCGCGGCTACGAAGTCTCGAAGGAATTGGTTCCGTTCTGTAAAAAATACGATATTAAATATAAAAGAATCGGGTATCGTAGAGCGTGGTATGAAATGTTTGCGAATTTAGATTGTGTTGGGAAATATTCGTATTCTCCTACTGGTTAGACCGAGTAGCTACTACCACCTTCATTGTCCGAATAGGACAGCGGTTCTGGTAGGTCAAACTCGGCGGTTCCTTCGAAAATAAGACTCGTGCTCTTATCGGCAGAGTGATTCGTTAGTCCGCTCATCTTGTTCAAGCATAGTCTTCCGCATTTACAATTCATAATAATTATATACATTAACGTCCAGCCGAAAGCAAACCCGCATATAATCGTAACTAGCGCGACGAGCCCGAAATCAAACCACCAGATTATTGTCGCGGCTCGGCAGAACGTTGTGTCGGCATAATTCGCTTCGATACATCCGTCGTCTCTATCAAGCTCCCGCTTCCCCCACCAACAGAGCGCGATGTTTCCGATGAGCAATATGGTAAATACGCAAATATTCTTACACACTTTCGTCTCGGTCTCGCGTGTCTGTTTTACACATTGACCCGACGAAATAATGAAGGTGCAGATTCCCCACACGAGCAACCATTCCCAAAGCAAATTACCAGGACAGGTATGTGGGATATCCAGATTCTTCCCGCCTGCAAGCGCAATAATCCATACTACGAATGCGGAAATAAATGCTACCAGTGTGGCTATAAACAGAATTACCCCCATACACACGCACAGAATCTCGGCACATTCGTTATTATTCTTGCGAGAATGGTCCATTGTTTATTGTTACTATTGTGACGCGAATACTAATCAATTTTTCAATAAAAAATATAATATATGGTATATTTTTTATGATGTTTATATTTTATTTTATAGGATTATAATTAATATCTACTCGTTCTCAGCGTCATACCAACCCTTGATTTTTCTCATCAAGATTTTACCATTCTCACGGACTATCCACTCAAGGTGGTCCTCGGCGGAGGCGGGGGCGATGATGAACCTCGTCCGATTTATTCGTAGGTGATTTGCGAAATAACCGGTCGCACGAGTTTGCATTGCCCACGTCTCCGCAATCGCTACAATACCTTCCTCCGGAAGCTTGTGGCGCGTCTTTACCTTGGGAGCGAACTCGTCGCGGCAGAAGGGGCACGTGTTATTAACCCGCGAGTGTTGGGCGAAGCAGTCGGGGCACATCTCGTGGCCACAGCGGAGGGTCACGTTTCCGTCCATCTCCTCGGTGCAGATATGGCATGTATTGTCTCGCAG
>TARA_R110002074_G_scaffold181636_5_pt1 | contig 13097 bp, 11 predicted proteins | sample TARA_R110002074 | Tara Oceans TARA_R110002074 (sample SAMEA4397215) | marine metagenome | biome: Polar Biome; feature: [MIX] marine epipelagic wind mixed layer (ENVO:01000061); material: water (ENVO:00002006), including particulate matter (ENVO:01000060) such as... | depth 10-100 m
GTCGTCTATCAGGGCGACAGCTATCTGCTGAACGCGAAAATGCACGGTGGCGAGGTGATCAGCATGCGCGGTGCCGTGCGTGGTGGGACGGTCGACGCGTTGCCCTCGGTCGGTGACAGCGTGACACTGGGGCTTGCGCCCGAAGATACCGTGATCATTGATGGTCAGGACGTGTAACATGCAAGCAGCGGATGTAACCCTTGATCATCGTGACGTGCCTGCCAGCACCGATTTGAATGCCGCTGGTCTGCGGGCGGACGAACGCATGGAACGGCTGAAGCTCTTTGGTCTCAGCTCACCCGCGATACTTATGGTGCTGGTCATTCTGGTCATCCCGGTGGGGTGGCTGTTCTATGTGTCGTTCGTTGGGGCCGACGGACAGTTTTCATTGGAAAACTATGAACGCATGATCAACCGAAAGTCATATTCGCGGATTTTCGTGACAACCTTTCAGGTGAGCGTCTTGACCACGGTGCTTTGCATCCTGATCGGATACCCGTTGGCCTATTTCATATCGCAACTTCCGGACAGGTTTGCCGCGTTGTGCTTGTTGTCCGTGCTGCTGCCATTCTGGACATCGCTGCTGGTGCGGACCTATGCGTGGTTGGTGCTACTGCAAAAGCAGGGTCTGATCAATGACTGGGGCATTTCGCTGGGCCTCTGGAGCGAGCCGATCAAGATGGTTCACAATATGACGGGCACGCTGATCGGGATGGTCCATATCATGTTGCCGTTCCTGATCCTGCCGCTTTACAGCACGATGAAATCCATCAACCGCGATTACATGAAGGCCGCATCGAATCTGGGTGCCAGCCCGCGGCGGGCATTCTGGAACGTCTTCTTTCCGCTGTCTACGCCCGGTTTGTTTGCCGGGTCACTGATGGTCTTCATCCTGTGCCTGGGATTTTTCGTGACGCCTGCGGTCCTTGGCGGCGGCAAGGTCATTATGGTGTCGATGAAGATCGTGTCGAACATTGAATTGTTCGTGAATTGGGGTGCCGCCAGCGCACTTGGCGTCGTGCTGTTGCTGATGACCATGGCCATCTTGTGGATCGCGTCACGGTTTCTGAACTTGGAAAAAATGACCGGAGGAGGGCACTGATGCTGAGATGGTTCAAATCCCCCGCAACGGATACCCAAGTCACCCACGGCCAACGCATCTGGCTGTATGTGCTGGCGACCATCACAATGATACTGCTGGTCGCGCCGACCCTGATCGTCATTCCGATGTCGTTCTCGGACAGCCAGTATCTGGAATTCCCGCCAGAGAATTGGTCGATGCGCTGGTATCGAAACTACTTTCAGTCCAGCGAATGGATGCTCGCCACGCGCACGTCCTTCAAAGCGGCGTTTCTGACCATGCTGGTCGCAACGCCCATCGGCGTTTTGGCGGCCTACGGTTTGCACGCCTCGCGGGTGCCGTTCGTGCGGGTGGCCTTCGTATTGCTGATCACTCCGATGATGGTGCCGGTCGTGTTGATCGCGATCGGTGCATTCTACGCCTACGTCAAGCTGCAGATCCTTTATACAATCACGGGTCTGGTGCTTGCGCATACGGTTCTGGCATTGCCGTTGGTGATGATCGTCACCGGCTCGGCTCTTAAAGGGTATGACATGAGCCAGGAACAAGCCGCACGCAGCCTTGGGGCACCGCGTTGGAAGGCATTCCTGACAGTGACGCTCCCGCAGATCAAGTTTGCCGTGGTCACCAGCGCGCTGTTGTCTTTTCTGACATCATTTGATGAAGTCATTGTCGCGATGTTTGTCTCAGGGGGGGATAACCCAACCCTGACACGGAGCATGTTCAACGCGCTTCGGGATCAGATCGACCCAACGATTGCGTCAATCTCAACGATCATGGTGCTGGTGACGACGGTGATGATGGTGCTGGCGCAGATATTCGGTCAGCCGCGAAAGTGACGTTTTTCCGGATTGCTTCCCGACGCCCGGGCCACTCTTTGCCGGTAATTGACGGTCATGGCTGACGTGAGACAAAGTCATGTCGAACATGCGGAAGCTTTGCGATCCCTCGTCGATCTCAGCATAAAACGGATCGAGGCGCACGAGAGCGTTATAGCCAGCACTTTGATCGATGCCTTGCGCGCGCTACCCGAGGAACTAGGCTTGCACTCACTCAGTGGTATACTCCACGCAACGCAGCTGCCCGATTTGTCATCGGAGACTGATCCGTTTCTGATGCAGCTTGGACTCAGCTACCCACAGCTAAGTTGGCGGGCACCGGGATTTGGCAGGCTGCCTGCCGAGTTGACAGAGCGCATGGCAGTCAACGAATTGGTCGGTCCGACGGGCCAGATCGCTCACGAAACGGTTCGTTTCGGGTTCTTGTTTCAAGCGGCACATATCAGCTATCCGGACCACAACCACGCCGCTGAAGAATTGTACCTGATCCTGAAAGGTGCGGCGGACTGGAATGTCGGAGGTCTCCCGCTTGGCGTTCAACACGCGGGGCAGTTCGTACATCATCAGCCGTGGCAATCGCACGCGATGAAAACGAATAATCGGCCCATGTTGGCGATGTGGGGGTGGGTCGGGGATATCGGCATGAAACACTACCAATTGGCGTAGACGCAAGCAGACCTCGCACACTGTATTTAGAAAATCAGGAAAGGAATAGATCATGATCAGTCTGCAAACATTCGGCGATCTGTCGTCGGTCGCGGTGGGCGACTTCGGCCCGAAACCGACAACGCTGACGGAGGGCCAGCAGGAAGCCTCGCACAAACTCTGGGGTTCCGCCGATGGGCTGACGTCCATTGGCGTGTGGGAATGTACGCCGGGGAGATTCACCGCAGACCGCACAAAAGGCGGCGAATACTGCCACATCATTTCGGGAGCGGCCACCGTCAGCAACAGCGATGGTTCGACCCCGCGAGACATCGGTCCCGGTGACCTGCTAATCCTTCCTCAGGGATGGACAGGCGAATGGGTGATCCATGAACATATGCGCAAACTATTCGTAATCAGCGCATCACCTTCCGGTTGATCGGTGAGTGGTGCCTGTCCAAAAGGGCAGGTTTTCACGGGCGATTTCCGCACCATTGCCGTTTAGTATCGATTGATTTCACCGGCCCGGCAAATGGCTTGATATCTTCACGGGAATGGCCCTGCCAACAGCCTTTGCGGCTCCGTATTTCTAGTCTAATTCCAGTGCAGAGCCGAACTCATCGTTGCGGCCTAAGATTGAGCCAATCCGGAGAGGTAAAGAATGTCAAACTACGATTTCATTGTTGTCGGTGCCGGATCGGCCGGATGTGTTCTGGCAAACCGGCTGACGGAGAATGGAAAATACACCGTTCTGTTGCTTGAGGCGGGCGGCAGCGACAAGAATTTTTGGATCTGGATGCCGATTGGCTACGGCAAGACGTTTTACAACCGCCGCGTCAATTGGATGTATCAATCCCAGCCGAATGAGGCGCTGGACAACCGCGTATCCTACTGGCCTAGGGGCAAGGCGATGGGCGGCTCAAGCTCCATCAATGCAATGGTCTATATCCGCGGTCAGGCGCAGGATTTCGACGACTGGAAAGATATGGGTAACCCCGGCTGGGGATGGGACGACGTGTTGCCCTATTTCAAGAAATCCGAAACGAACGACCGGGGCGCGGATGCCTACCGCGGCGGGGACGGGCCCGTGCACGTGTGTTCGCTCGAACGGGATCTGCACCCATTGTGCGAAACTTTCATTCAAGCGGCAAACGAAGTGCAAATTTCCCGCAATCTTGATTTCAACGGTGCCAGTCAGGAAGGTGTCGGAACCTACCAGAATACCGCGAAAGGCGGAATGCGCATGTCGACCTCGCGGGCGTATATTGATCCCGTCAAACATCGCAGGAACCTCGCCATTGCCAAGAAGGCGCTGGCGGCGAAGATTTTGTTGGACGGCAAGGTCGCCACGGGCGTCGAGTACATCCAACGTGGCGTGCGCAAGACGGCGTTTGCAAAACGCGAGGTGATCGTTTCTGCAGGCGCGATCAACTCTCCTCAACTGTTGCAGCTATCCGGTATCGGTCCCGCCGCGTTGCTCAGGTCCAAGGGAATCGAGATCGTGCACGCGTCCGAAGGCGTTGGCAGGAACTTGCAGGATCATCTCGGCATCGATTTCCTCTACCGATCGCGCGTCCCGACTCTGAACGATCAACTGCATTCAATGCGCGGAAAGCTTTTTCATGGGATGCGTTATGTCCTAACTCGGCGCGGGCCACTGTCCCTGGGCGTGAACCAGGCCGGTGGGTTCGTAAGAACGCGGCCAGAGCTGGCGCGCCCCAACATGCAACTGTTCTTTTCGCCGGTCAGCTATACCAAAGCGCCACCGGGCAAACGTCCGCTGATGAACCCCGATCCGTTTTCGGGGTTTCTTTTGGGGGCTCAGCCCTTGCGACCAACAAGCCGCGGCCACCTCGAAATTCAATCAGACGACCCGACCAAAGCGCCGGCCATCTATCCGAATTACCTCAGCACAGAGATTGATGTTCAGGAAATTGTGGAAGCGTCAAAAATCCTGCGGCGCATCGCTGCAGCGCCGGCTCTGGCGAAGATTGCCGAAACCGAACTGGCCCCGGGATTTCATGTCCAGACGGACGCGCAGTTCTTGGCCGATTCCCGTGCCCGCGCCGGTACAGTGTTCCACCCGGTCAGCACCTGCCGCATGGGACCCGATAGCACCATCGACGTCGTCGACGTCAGGCTAAGAGTGTACGGCATCGATCGCCTGCGAGTCGTGGATGCCTCGATTTTCCCGACAATCACCTCTGGCAATACCAACGCCCCGGCCATCATGGTGGGCGAAAAGGGTGCTGACCTTATCTTGAGCGATGTATCGCGCTAACATACTGTGCTGTGCCGCCCAACGTGACCAATCAATTGGAGCCAGACTCCTCGGAGGCGTCGAAGTCGCTGGCATGTTGGTACGTACCAGCTTTTAATCTGAGGCTATCTTCCAGTATCGATGCCAAGGCCGCAACGCTGACGAGAAACCCTGAAATCGGGACGATGCTGATGGCGTATTTTTTGGGCATGTAATTTGGCTTGAAGACAATACCTCCATCTTCCCATGCAAAGTACCACATCTCCCAATATTTACCGCCCATCGTGGCAACAGCTTCGAGTCCGTAGATTATCATCACGATACCCAACCCGAAGATCACCACAGACCAGAATTGTTGAATGACGAAAGCGACTTTGATTGGTAACCAAGAGTAAATCAGGTCCAGAGCGATGTGGTCTCTGTCGCGAACCGTCAGTGCCAGGGCAAAGAACACTAGCCAGATATTGCTGAGAACCGTCAAGAGATCCCCCCAGACTGGCGGGTTCTCGAACACATAGCGCATGACGACGGTGTAGACCGTGAAGGAAACCATCAACAAAAGCAGAACAGCGCAGAAAGCAGTCAGCGTATTCTTGACGGCGCGGTCGACGAACTTGAAGGCGGTTAGCATCAGGAAGCCCCCAAAATCATAGCTGTGATGGCGATAGTTGTGGATATACAGGCGCGATTAAACGTCATTTCACGAACCCCAATGCTTGCGGCAGGAACATCGTGATGTCGGGCACGACAATCAGCACGAACAGCAGCGCGAATAGCGCCACGAGGTATGGCAGCATCGCAACTGCAACCTTCTCTAGTCTCACATTTGCGATCGCCCCGGCGGTAAAGAATGCCACTCCGACAGGAGGCGTCACCGATCCGATCAAGAATCCTACGACGACAACTAGCGCCGCTTGGACATCCGGATACCCCGCTTTCACCATTACATCTACCAGTACCGGTCCTACGACAATGATATTGGCCGCAGAGTCCATGACCATGCCCAAAAGACAGATAAACAGAACTAGAACGAGCGCGAACACTAGTGGGTTATGAGTATAGCTCAGAAGCCATTGTTCCAGATCATTGATTGCACCCATTGAGGTCAGCAACCAGCTGAACGGTCCCGAAGCAGCGATGATAATGAATACCATGGCCGAATTGCGGAAAGCTCGGACAAAGGCACTTTTGCAATTTGTCCAGGTTATGGTGCGATAGACAAACAGCCCGACTGCCAGCGCAATGGTTGCCGTCAGTGCACCCGCTTCGACCACGCCTGCGATGCCAAACACAACAGATCCGACCAGAACAATCGGAATAAGCAGCGCAAAGGAGGATTTGTAGCCGACGACCATGACCGCTTTGAGGTTAAAAGGTTCCTCGCTCCGCTCAAAGTTATTGCGGCGCGCAATTATGTAGTTGATGACCATCAGCATCGCGCCGATCAGGAGGCCGGGAATGATACCAGCCGCAAAAAGCGCGCCCACCGAGATGCCGCCCGCATTCGCAAGGATGATCATCATGATCGAGGGCGGGATGATCCCGCCGATGGTAGAGCTGACGGCTGTAATGGCCGCCGCGAAGGCTGCAGGGTAGCCCGCCTTTTTCATCGCGGGAACCAAAAGGGAACCAACGGTCGCAGTATCGGCCACAACCGACCCGTTCATGCCAGCAAAAAACATACTGACCAAAACATTGACCTGCGCGAGGCTGCCCCGCGCACGCCCGATCAGGCGTCGGCTCAGCTCGACCAACCTGTCGGTGATTGTCGCACTGGTCATCAACTCGCCGGTAAGCATGAAGAACGGAATGGCCGTCAACGGGACTGAATCGATGGCGCTGAACATCTGGCTGGGGATCAGGATCATTGGGGCCGCATCGGTTACCAGGATATAGACCACAGGGATCAGGATCAGCGTGAATCCGACCGGCGCGCCGAGCAATATCAGCAGCACCAGTACGATCATGAGCATAATGCTTTCCATCGGGTGTCGATCCTGTTCAGAGTTCTGGGGTTCTAGATGGGGACGTGGGTTAGCGGCGCGGAACCTTTGCCCCGCGCCGCGCTTTTCTTTTGTTGGTCAAAGTCCTAAAGCGCGCCAGCTTCTTTCAGTTGCGCGATGAAATCAGTCATCCCCTGCTCTTCGAGCACGCGCGTGGCCGTTTCAGGATCAAATGTGCCTTTGGCGTTGACCCAGGCATCAATCGCACCGGCACGCCATAACGCGATTTCTTCGTCGGTTGGAACATACCACTCCGTGATTGCCGCCTTGATTGTGGCCTCGCCGTCGGCGACCCACTGGCGGTCAAGCTCCTGCTCTCTCTGACCAAAGGCATCAGCGGCGGTGTGCAGCCATTCGCGCTCTTGATCGGTCAGCGCGTCATACTGACGCTTGTCCATCGACAGCTGGTTGCCAGACCAAGAACCATTGATTTCAGTAAAGTATTTGGCAACCTCGTGCAGCTTCGCGATTTCCTGCCAAGGGGTGGCGACATACTGACCCGAGACCACACCCGTCTGAAGGCCCTGATAAAGCTGTGTCCAGTCATACGGGACCGGTACTGCACCCCAATTGCTGATCAGAGTGTATTCGATCGGGCTTTTGGTGACCCGCCATTTGATACCTTCCATGTCCGCGGGCACATGCACGGGGCGCAGAGCGTTTCCAAGTTGGCGAAAACCACCGCTTGAATAGACAGTCAGACAGACGTGGCCTGATTCCTCGGCGGCGATTTCACATTGTTTCTTTGCCAACCATTCGGAAGAGATACGATCCGCATCTTCTGCGGACTTAAAAAGATAAGGCAGATCAAAGATCGACAGCGCGGTACCGAAACTTTGAAAGTTGGCGGTCGAGCTGGTCCAGAGTTGTATCAGCCCTTGATTGGCCTGCTCGCCACAGGTTTGCTCGCCGCACAGTGAGCCACGATAATGCGGTTCGATCCGCATCTGGCCACCAGACACCTCTTCCAGCGTCGGCATCAGCGCCTGTTCGATCCCATCGCCGATGGGCATGCCCAACTGGCCAACAGTACCAAGCTTCAGCACCATTTCTGCGCTAGCACCCTGCGCCGATACAGCCACAGCAGCTGCAATTGCAAACAGCTTTCCTACAGTTTTCGTCTTCATAGTTTGACCTCCCTTTTACCTTGATTTCTTGTTGGCACTGTTTACCGCCGCCGTTTTTTTTGAAAGTGACAGATGAAGTGAATGAAGAGGACAGAGCAGCATAAGCTTGGGGGGAAGCCAGAAAACCGAGTACGGTCCAAAGCCATGGTATACCACTTTGTCAGGGAGTCGCTTCGTTGAGTTCCACTGCCCCGAAATTTCTACGGCTTCCCCAGAGTTCGACGCTCAGCCTGCGCGATCAAATATGCGAGGTCGTGAGCGCTGCAATTACTGCCGAGGCATTGGCCCCTGGCCGTCCACTCCCTTCTTGTCGGGACCTCGCAGAGCAGCTTGGCGTGTCACGAAACACGGTTTTTGCAGCTTATAACCGTTTGATAGACTTGGACTTTCTAGTCTCCCGTGACCGGTCCGGCTATTTCGTGAATCCGAAATTGGTCTCTCTGGAAAAGGCCAGCGAGATCAAAACCGATGACAATCCTGCCGCGCCCTGCCCAGTTAGTTTTCAGCCGAACAATCTGATGCCCGTGGTCAATCCTCTGGACTGGAACAGCTACCCATACCCATTTATTTATAATCAGATCGACCCAGAACTGTTCCCTGTCGATAGCTGGCGCGAATGCACAAGACAGGCGCTGGGACGCAAGCAGATGCCTACTTGGGCCAACGACTCTGTGGAAAGCGACAGCCCCCAACTGATTCAGCAATTGCGGCAAAGGCTCCTGAATACGCGTGGTATCTATGCGGAAGAGGACGAGATCTTGATCACGCTAGGCTCGCAAAACGCGCTCTTCATACTTGGCACCATATTCGCGCCGAACAGGAAACCGGTGGCGCTCGAGGACCCCGGCTTTTTTGGCGCACGTAACGCGTTCCGACTTTCTGGAAACGAGTTGATCGGTGTTCCGGTCGACAAGGATGGATTGATTCCCTCGGCCATCCCGAAGGGGTGCCAACTCGTCTTTACCACGCCCAGTCACCAATTCCCGACCATGGTAACCATGAGCCAAGGCCGGCGCGAAAAGCTCATCGCGGCGGCATCAGAGAAGGACTTCATGATTATCGAGGATGATTACGAAGCAGAGATGAACTATGTTACAAAAACCTCACCATCGCTTCGCTCGATGGACCAATCGGGCCGCGTTATATATGTGGGGAGCCTTTCAAAAACTGTATCTCCTGGTATCAGGCTTGGTTTTATCGTCGCACATCGGGACATCATTCGCGAAGCACGTGTAGCACGTGGTGTAATGATGCGGCACCCGCCAACCATCGTTCAGGAGATCTTGGCTCTGTTCTTCCGACTGGGCCATTATGATGTCCATTTACGCAATATCGAAAGGCGTTATGAAAAGCGCTGGCACGCGATGAATACAGCGCTGAATAATCATCTTGGGATGTTACAGCGCACAGCATCCAAGGGCGGTACATCGTTCTGGCTGACGGGTCCGGAAGGGTTCGGGGGAGCGGAATTGGCGCAGCGCCTGCGCCCTCGTGGTGTCTTGGTCGACAGGGGGCGGGACTACTTTCTCAACTACGACAACAACAGAAGCTTCCGCCTCGGATTTGCATATGTCCCGGTGTCGAAACTTGAAGCGGGCGTCCGTATCATCGCCGAAGAAGTTCAAGCCGCGCTGTAATTCCAGTTGTCACTAAAATCCAACTGTCCCTTCGAAAGGTCGCACCTGTCTCTCGTGAAAACGCCAAGATTCCAGTTATCTGAGTATCAATATGCCAGGGCAAAAGGCCTTTGAGCGCAATAACTCAGTTCAAGGAGACAGTCTTTTGTTGGATCGCATCCAGACCAATCCCAAGTTAACCCCGTTCAACTTTCACGTCCCAGACGAAACTGTTGAGAGTATCCTTAGGAGGGTCGAAAACTACCCTTGGCACGAAATGCCGGATGATGGTGGTTGGGACTACGGCACTAATATGGACTATCTCAAAGAGCTTTGCGCCTATTGGGTTGATGGCTTTGATTGGCGCGCGCAAGAAGCGCGGATCAACAGTTTCTCCCATTTCAAGACACCTATTGACGGCATAGACATGCACTTCATCCATGAAGCGGGCAGTGGGCCCAACCCGATGCCCTTGATGATTAGCCACGGCTGGCCCGGCTCCGTGGCTGAGTTCTTTGATCTGATCGAACCGCTGGCCCACCCCGAGCGTTTTGGCGGCGATGTCAGCGACGCGTTCACAGTTATCGCCCCCTCGTTGCCTGGGTTTGGCTTCTCTGGACGCCCCCCGCGCCCCTACGGCCCAAGGAAAATGGCAGGTGTCATAAATTCTTTGATGACTGACACACTGGGGATCGACAGTTACCTGGCGCAGGGCGGCGACTGGGGCGGCGCGATCTGCTCATGGCTAGGCTATGATCATGCACCAGCATGCTCCGCCATTCACATCAATGTCTTGACGATGCGCCATCCCGATGGGACGCACACGCCCGACGAGGTGGCTTGGGAAGCGCAGTTCGAGCGGGACCAGATCATGCAGAACGGGTATCGCACCCAGCAGGCGACCCGTCCGCAAACGCTGAGCTATGCGATGATGGACAGCCCCGTGGGCATTGCGGCTTGGCTGGTTGAAAAGTTCCATGACTGGTCGGATGTGCCTGAGGGAGGTATTGAAAACGCGCATTCCAAGGATGAACTGCTGACCAATATCATGATCTATATCACCACGCGGACATTCAATTCCGCATCGTGGATTTATTACGGTCGGCGGGAGGAAGGCGGGCGTGTTCTCTCACCCGAAGGGGCCCGTGTCGAAGTACCAACTGGCTGTGCCGTCTTCCCAGAGGAAATGCTGCGTTGGCCGCCGCGTTCCTACGCAGAGCGCATCTACAATATTCAGCATTGGTCAGAAATGTCCCGCGGTGGTCACTTCGCGGCAATGGAAGAGCCCGAAATGCTGATCAACGACATTCGCAAATTCGCGCGCAGCTTGCGCTAACACGACAACGGAGCCGTCCTATGACCCTGACACATGCCGAATTCCAAACCATTGCCGCCAAGCTGACCCCGGGTGGGCAGGCCTATATCGACGGTAATTTCTGCGATGCCGCCGATGGTGACAAGTTTGAAACGATCAACCCGGCAACAGGGCTGGTCCTGGCAGAGATCGCGCATTGTAAGTCAGCCGATGTCGACCGTGCAGTTACCGCCGCCCGCCGCGTGTTCAACGAGGGAACATGGTCACGCGCCGAACCTGAGTATCGCAAGGAAGTGCTGCTGAAAGTCGCGGCCCTTGTGCGTGAACACGCCGATGAGCTGGCAGTTCTGGAAAGTCTCGATACCGGCAAGACCATCACCGACTGCCTGCATGAAATCGGCAACGACGTGTCGCATTTCTTTCAGTGGTACGCGGAGCTGGCCGACAAAACTTTTGGCAAGATCGCACCCACCGGACCCGGTGCGCTAGCCCTCATCACCCACGAACCGGCCGGGATTGCAGGTGCAGTTCTGCCGTGGAATTTTCCGCTTGTCATGGCGGCATGGAAGATCGCACCTGCCCTTGCCGTCGGGTGCTCCGCAGTCATCAAACCGGCCGAGCAGACCCCCCTGACCACCATCCGTCTGGCCCAGCTTATGGAAGAGGCCGGCGTGCCACCGGGTGTCATCAACATCATTCCGGGCTATGGCCATACAGCAGGGAAGGCCATCGGACTGCATAACGACATCGACACGCTGTCCTTCACCGGCTCGACCGAAGTGGGGCGGATGTTCATGCGGTATTCCGGCGACAGTAACCTGAAAGGCGTCGGTTTGGAGATGGGCGGAAAGAGTCCCTTTATTGTGCTGAATGACGCGCCGATTACTGACGATCTGATCGAACACGCCGCCATGTCCGCCTTTTGGAATGGAGGGCAGAATTGTTCGGCCAACATGCGCCAACTTATCGCAGCACCTCTGGTAGAAGAATTCACCGCCCGCGTCTGCGAGAGGGTCAAGGCCTTCCGCCTTGGCGATCCGCTGGACCCATCAACCGATATTGGTTCGATGATCACCAAGGATCACAAGACCATGGTGATGGATTATATCCAGAGCGGTATGGACCAAGGTGCGCGCAAAGTCATGGGCGGTAACAGCGATCTACCCGGCTTTTTTATCGAACCCACTGTGTTCGAAGCAGTCACACCGGACATGAAAATCGCACGCGAAGAGATTTTCGGTCCCGTCCTTGGGATCATGCCGGTCGAATCCGATGCAGAAGCGCTCGCGATTGCCAGCGATACCGAATACGGCCTGCACGCGACCGTCTTTACCCGCGATATCGACCGGGCGCTCCACATGGCGCGTTCGTTGCCGTGCGGCACAGTGTCGGTCAACGGTTTTTCTGAAGGCGATATCAAGACCCCGTTCGGTGGCTACAAGATGTCAGGATCACTTGCCCGCGACAACGGTACCGAAGCATTGGCGCAATATATGCAGACCAAGACGATCTGGATCAACACCTAGGCGGGCAACGCTTTCAAAGATTGACCCGGCCCGATCACCAGGCTGCGCGCGGGTCGGGGGGCTCAGGTCGTCATTTCATGCCATGCGTCCTCGACCTTGAGATGACGCACATCCGACAAAGGTCTTGCCAATGCAGCCCGACGTTCCAGCGTTTAATATTTTGCACCGTCTCAGCGCCTTTGCGCGCGCGAATGGTCAGGGGATTCTCGTCTCCTTGGTCGTCGCCGCTGCCGCTCGATTTCTGTCAGAGCATTACGGCGCGCCTGCCATGCTTATGGCGTTGCTCCTGGGCATAGCAGTTAACTTTCTGGGCGAAGATGGACGTTGCAAAACTGGCATCGCATTCACGTCCCAAACTGTTTTGCGCCTGGGCGTGGCATTGATGGGTGCCCGGATCAGTCTCGACCTTATGGTTGGACTCGGATTTGAGCCGATCGCGCTCGTTGCCGCAGGGGTAATCGTGACCATTTTTTTCGGGCTCCTCGGTGCACGGCTCTTGAACCGGGGTTGGCGTTTTGGCCTGTTGACTGGTGGGTCAGTAGCGATTTGCGGCGCGTCCGCCGCGATGGCGATCTCCGCAGTTCTACCCAAGAACGAGCATTCCGAACGCAACCTGATCTTTACCGTTCTGTCCGTCACGGTTCTGTCAACGGTCGCGATGATCATCTACCCGATCCTGTGCGAG
>TARA_R110002074_G_scaffold61821_3_pt1 | contig 13084 bp, 8 predicted proteins | sample TARA_R110002074 | Tara Oceans TARA_R110002074 (sample SAMEA4397215) | marine metagenome | biome: Polar Biome; feature: [MIX] marine epipelagic wind mixed layer (ENVO:01000061); material: water (ENVO:00002006), including particulate matter (ENVO:01000060) such as... | depth 10-100 m
ATTATGAACTACCTAAGTTACCAGAAAACATTACAGAAGAAATGTTAGAAGCTAACAGTATGACAGAATGGTGGAGAGGGTTTTGTAATGAAAATGCCTACACACAAGAAATCTTTGAAGAAGGTATAAACAAATATATTGATAGTTATAATGATACCATGCCAGACATTGATGCAGAAAAACAAAAGCTTGGTGAAAATGCTGATGCACGTTTAGATGCAGTTAATAGCTGGGCATCTACTTTCTTTTCGGCAGAAGAATATGAAGCTGTTGCTGGTACATTAGGTGCAACTGTTGAAGGTATTGAAGCATTAGAAAGAATGATGGAAACAACTAAGTCATCTTTATCAAGACCTAATCAAGTTTCTCAACCAGAACGACCACTTACACATGAGGATGTTCGATCTATGATGAAAGATAAAAGATACTACGATCCAAAAGATAGAGATATGAACTATGTGAAAAAGGTAGACGAAGCTTTTGCTAGGCTATACCGATAAGTTTATTTGTAGAAAAAACAACACCAGAGGATTGTTACAGATTAGCACCAAATATACGACAGCTTGATAGATATGAGATTGCATTATGGGGACACGATCCTCTTAGTGCATTACTCATTCCTTTCAAAAGTAAAAAGTTAATAAAACATACATATAGTATCTTCACAGAAGATAAACAAGTTGTTGGTATATTTGGTGTTATGCCTACAGTACGTAATCCAAGACATGGGAGAATATGGTTCCTTACTAGCGATCTGCTAGAAAAACATTATAAATTCTTTTTAAAATGCAATAAAAATTGGCTTCATTATATGGAAGAAGATTATGATCTTCTATTTAATTATATTATTGCAGAGAATAAAATATCTATAAAATGGTTAAAGTGGCAAGGTTTTATATTCAGCAAACAAAATAAACTTGTTAAGAATGTAAAAATAATGTATTTCTATAAGAGGTTACATAATGTAACCAAATATGGTACACAGCCCATATTAGATGAAATCGGCCCATCATGGACAACCAAGCTAATCTAAGTTGGATAACTGTTTAATTTTAACTTAACTATAAAAGGAGTGTATTATGAGTACATCTATTAGTACTGCCTTTATTAAACAGTTTGAAGCTGAAGTTCACATGGCTTATCAACGTATGGGTTCAAAACTTCGCAATACTGTTAGGCAGATTAATAACGTTACAGGTAATCAGGCTCGTTTCCAAAAAGTTGGTACAGGTAGTGCTGTGTCTAAATCAAGACATGCACAAGTACCTACAATGGATGTAAGCCATTCAACTGTAGACGTTACACTTTCAGACTTCTATGCTGCCGACTATGTCGACAGACTAGATGAACTGAAAACAAACATTGATGAAAGACAAGTATTGGCTATGTCAGCTTCTGCCGCACTTGGTAGAAAGACAGACCAACTTATCATTGATGTTCTAGACGCAGGATCAAACAGCAATAACATTGTTCATGGATCTGCGGCTTTAACTCTAGCTAAAGCTTTGACTGTTTATGAAGCATTTGGTGAAGGAGATGTTCCAGATGATGGACAAAGATACTTTGTTGTATCTCCAGCTGGTTGGGCAGACCTTTTACAAATTGACCAATTCTCACGTTCAGAGTATGTTGGAGAAGGTGATCTACCTTACGCTGGTGGATTAACTGCAAAGAGATGGCTTGGGTTTATGTGGTTTACACATTCTGGTCTATCCCTTTCAAGTACAACTCGTGATTGTCATGCTTATCACAAATCATCTGTTGGACTTGCTATGGGTTCAGATATTAGAACAGAAGTAAATTATATACCTGAGAAAGTTAGTAACCTTATTACATCATATATGTCTTTAGGGGCAGTTATGATTGATAACAATGGTGCGATTGAGTGCCAGATAACAGAATAAGAAAGGAGATATAACATGGCTTATTCAGCAAGTGCTTTATTAAAAGTAGCTGGTGGTGCAAAAGGTATCTTTTTCTACAGCAGTACAGATGCATTAAGTACTATTGTAGGTTCTGGGTACTTTAATAATGCCACAGCAGAACTAAAAGAGCATGACATTATCATAGCTGTTGGTTCAACTGGTGGAACTGAAACAGTTGATATGCTACTTGTAACAAGTGCAAGTGGAGCGGCAACTGTAACCACACATAATGGTACGTAAACCATAATCGAGGGGAGAGAAATCTCCCCTCAAACTAAAGGATTAAAATGGCTAATAGTAAATTTGATATATGTAATAAAGCTTTAGTGTTAGTCGGTGCGAATACTATTTCTAGTTTTTCACAAAACATTACAGAATCTATTGTGGCAAATCAATTATATGAAACAACATTAGAGGACCTACTAACAAAATGTAGGTGGAGATTTGCTTCTAAACAACAACAACTAAGCAAGAACTCAACCAATCCAGATGCAAGATATGAATCTTCTTATGCCTTACCATCTGATGCAATTATTATTCATACAGTAACAGTTGGCGATCAAGTCATAGTATATGATAGATATGGTCAAAATATATTTACAGACACAACCTCCTCTGATACTGTCATAGCTGATTACACATTCCAACCAAGTGAAAGTGTTTTTCCTCCCTACTTTATAAAGACGTTGGTTTTCGAACTGGCGTCTTTATTTGCTGGTGCAATAGCAAGAAATGACCAGTTAGCAGTACTCTATGCACAACAAGCACGTTCTCAATTACAAAGCTCTAAAGGCATAGATTCACAAGCACAAACAACTAGAAGAGTGGATGTCGATAGATTTAGAAATGTACGTACACGTTCGTCATTAAATGATATAACTGCCACATCTCCATCATAGGTTTTATATGGCTTTGCAAAGAGTACATCAAGCAAGTTTCTTACGAGGTGAACTAGATCCTAATCTTGTATCTCGAACAGATCTTGTTGCTTATGGTTCTGCATTAAAGAAAGCTAGAAACATTATTCCAATAAATCAAGGTGGCGTTGAACGTAGAGGTGGTACAGCTTTTCGTGCAGACTTAGGTGCAGAATCAAGATTAGAATCTTTTGTATTTAGTGCTGGACAAGAATATATATTAGCTTTTCAAAATACTGTATTAAAGATATATTCTACAAACGGAACTCTCTTACAAACTGTTACAAGTTGTGCATGGGCCACTTCACAATTATTTGAACTAGATGTTACACAGACTGGTGATACTATGATAGTTGTGCATAGTTCATTTGCACCACAGATAATTAAAAGAACTGGAGCTACCACATTTACTGTTAGTGCTTTTGCATTTGAAGAAGCAACGAATGGTGAAAAAGTATTTCAACCCTATTTTAAGTTTGCTGATAGTTCGATTACTTTAGATATAAATCAAACTGCTAAAGGACAAACTGGTGTTACTTGTACTACTTCTGCTAATTATTGGACTGATACTTACGTAGGTAAACGTATTCGTTATCATGGGACAGAATTATTAATTACCGGATTTACAAGTGCTACTGTTGTTACTGCAACATTGAAAGGTGATGTATCTATAGAGCTAGATGAAGATCCTTTGAAAACCACACAAGGATCTGGATTGGTCGAAGTAACTATGGTAGCTCATGGGTTTGCAACTGGTGCATCTATTACTATAAGTGGAGCAGAAGATATATTTGATACAGATGGTGCTGGGTTAGCAACTGCTAATCTTAATGGCACATTTAGTATTACAGTTACAGACAATAATCATTTTACATATACTGCTGGTTCATCTGATACAGCAACAGAATCAGTAGATGGTGGTGGTGTAAATGTAAAGATTAGTGGGCATCCACCAACCAAAAAATGGGATGAGCAAGTTGTATGTGATGTTAATGGGTTTCCGCAGACTGCTTGTTTCCATGAACAAAGATTATATTTTGGTGGGACAAGTGGATTACCAGATGGCATACAAGGTAGTAATATTGGAAACTTTTTTAAATTTGATGTAGGTATTGCTGAAGATGACGAATCAATACAAATACAAATAGCATCTGACCAGATTAATGAGATTAGGCATTTAGTATCTGGTAAGAATTTACAGATACTAACAAGCACAGGTGAGTTTTATTTAAGACCACCAGTATCACGACCTGTTACACCAACAGATATTCGTATTGTCAATCAATCTATGTTTGGTTCACAAGCTAAGGCAAAACCTAGACAGTTTGATAATGCAACAATTTTTATACAAAACAATGGCAAAGTAGCTCGTGAGTATTTGTATAGTGAATCTGCGGAAGAGTATTCTACTAATAGTATATCCTTACTTTCTAGTCATTTAATTAGTAACCCAGTAGATTCTGGGAAACTTTCCTCTGTCCCAGATAGAACAGAACAATTTTATTTCTTAGTTAATGATGATGGTACTATGGCAGTATTCTTATCACAAAGAAATGAGAAGATTGCTGGATGGATGCAATGGAATACAGATGGTAATTATGAATCAGTATGTTGTACGACAACTGATATATACACATCTGTTAATAGAACTATCAATGGTTCTACTAAGTATTGTTTAGAACAATATGCAGATCATGCTTTTGATTTGCCTACTGATTACACTACAACTAAAACTATATCTGGTAGTTATCAACCACATGGCTCACCACTTACTGATGGATCATTCTCTTCTACAACTACATTTGTTGCTGATGGTTTTACTAACGCACCTAGTATTGGTGAAACATTCCAGTTTGCTGGTAGTGGTACAGTCTTTACTATTAATAGTGTAACAGCTACAGGAGGAAGTGGAGAATATACAATTGTTATTAACACAGCATCATCCCAATCAGATGGGGTTGCTTTGCAGTTTGTAACAAGTAAAGTATTTAGTGGCTTAACAACACATATAGCTAAAACAGTTCATGCAACTTCTGGGACTAATGAAGCAAGTGCAGTATACTATTATGGGAATGGTGTTGTTAGTAGTGGTGGTGTTGTGTCATTTGATACTCCAGCTAGTGCTGTAGATATTGGGTTAGACTTTACTGTAGAAGTTGATACATTTAGTCCAGATGCATCTGCAACAAAAGGACAGCTAACTGGATTACCAAGAAAAATTGCTAAGATAATACTTGAACTATCTTCTACTTATAATGTAACTGTAAATTCTAATGATGTTGTATTAACTACAGCTTCTATTAACACATCAGATGGCTTAGACAGTTTTACTGGTAAAAAAGAAATTTATCCTTTAGGTTATAGTACAGAACCTAATCTCGAGATTAGGCAATCAGCACCATTACCTATGAGGGTACTTGGGATTACTACGGAGGTATATTATTAATGTTAAGTTTATTTGCAGGTCTTTCACCATTATCTTTAGTCAGTTTATTTGTGCAAGGGGCTGGTACTATGATGCAAATGCAATCACAGAAACAGGCTTTGCAAGTGCAACAAATGCAAACAAGATTTCAAGAAAGGCAATATAAAGCAGAAGCTGATGCCGCTGTTTTAGAAGCACAAGAAAAAGAAAATAAAAGAAGAAAAGAGTATTTTGAAAACCTTTCAGCAAATAGAGCTTTAATGGCACAGTCTGGTATTACATTAGATTCACCAAGTTACAGAGCTTTTTTACAAGGTAATTATTCTACTTATAAGAAAGATGCAAGTGCTATATCCTTAGCTGGAAAAGAAAAACAATTAGCTTCTTACTATAATATACAACAAACTAAATTATCTGGTAAAGCTAATAAAATAGAAGCAACCACAAATCGTATTGCTACTTTAGGTAAAGGTTTAATGAGAGCTTATTCTACTATAGAAGAAGGATAATTATATATGGCATTAAAAAAAGAAACAAGAAGAGAAAGTTATGCAGAACAAATTGGTGTAAACCCAGGTAGTGGGTTTCAAAAGATTAGTCGTGCAAATATGAATCGTAGTAATGCATTAGATACTTTAATAGATAGTTTTGCAGAAACAGCTTTAACAAAACAAAAAGAACTAGGAGCAGAACGTGCTGAAAAAGCTTTTGAAAGTTTTGTGCCAACGTATGATGAAACAGAAATAAATTATACAGTTAATGGTGAGGCTAGAACAGTTAAAACAAAAATAATTACCGAACCAATAATACCTGCACATTTACGTGGCAAGACTGCAAAAGATGTATATGAACAATTAGCATTTGATGAGTATGCAAAATCTGTAAATATTGAAATTGCTAATACTATTGCAAAAATTAAAGGTGATGCTGTACAAGGTCGTATGGATGGAGATAAATTTACACAACTTGCTATTGCAGGATTAGACCCATTGATAGAAAATCTATCACCTCGTATGAAAGAGTTAGCTAAATTTACAATTGAACAACAAATAGACACAACAAGTATACAAGTTGATTTAGAGTACAATGCTTATAATGCAACAGCAGATAATATAAAATATACGGATATTAGTTACAAGGATCTTCAATTCGCAATTAATAATATTAATGTTGCTGATGCTGATATTATTTATCCAGATGGAATTGGAGCAACTTCTTACGATAAACTTATAGATGGGAATATTTTATTTATAGAAAATTCTATAAATACAGGAAGATTAACTCCAGAAAATATAATTGTACAAAAAGAGAGGATAGCACAACTACAAGGATATAAAAAATATAGAAAATTTTTAATAGGTAATGGTTTAATTTATAGTGGAGAAGAATCTTTAGAAATTTTAATAAGAAAATACGAGAATGAAAAAAACTTAGAGCTGTTAACACAGGCTGGGCAAACTACAACAAATTCAGTAATCATAACTAATGCAGATGGAAAAGAAATAACTTTAACTAGAGTAGAAGCTTTGGATTGGTTCAACGGTAATGCTAATGCGGCTAATTCTTTTTCAAACTCTATGTCACAAACTTCTAACGCCGCACTTGCAAGAGTAAATGATATAAACAAGAAAAATAGCGATATTGCAAGAGGAGAAGCTATTGCTAATGGTCTTATATCTGCATCTTCAGATGATAAAATGAATCACAAGATTTTAGAAGAAACCTTTAATGGGATATACAAACAAAATAACATAAAAGAAAATAATGCAAGAACAGAAGATGGAGTAGTTGTAATGGATTTAGTTGACAACTTTACCTACGAAGATTATTTAAATATATCACCAGAGGAGTTTGCCCAGTATTTAAATCTGGGAGTAAATAATCCTGTTATAAAAACAGCTATTTCTTTTATAAAAAAAACTGATCAACTACCTGGATTCTTCCCATTATTATTAGGAAATGCTATGGATATAGATAATCCTAATCATAAAGAAGTAAATAAAAATATGAAAGATACTGGACTGTGGAAATTTATTGATGACTATTATAATGGTACTGGTGATATAAAAACAGCGGCTATGATAATGAATGGTGAATTAAATTTTGTTGTTGGTGGAAATACTTTTGAAGAACAATATCGATATTTATTGAATAGGGATATGACAAAAGAAGTTTTCCCTACTGAAACCTCTCTTTTAAATGCACAAGATAATGCTAGAACAGTAGTAGACGAATTTTACAATACGCTTTCTACAAATGAAGAATTTGTTGAAAGCATTGGGGAAGGTAAAAGTTTTTTTAGAGAAGTACTGGATAGGATAACAGTTGATATGGTTCAAGATTTTTCTAATATAGGTGATGCTGGAAAAAAAGTGGTAGAAGATGCAGTAAGAGATGTTAATCCTACAATAGAATACAGTTCTATTGGACCATATTTAAAAAATTATGTTGTAAATAATTTAATTGAATTACAAAGAAATGCAGGTGTGACGTTTACTGATGAAAATTTAATGAAATTTGTAAATAAATTTGCAATACAAGGATTCAATACTGGGCAAATAGATGTTACAAAATATGAAATGGGTACTTCTTTTGATGGGGTTGGTATAGAAAAAGGTTATTTAACAATTAAGTTAGATCCATTTGAAACAAATATAAAGAACAAAAAACTCTTTGAAGATGCTTTTATAGAAAAATTATATGGAGAAAATCCATCTTTAGCAATCACAGTCAAAGCCGAACGTGCATCATTTGGAAATGATTATAAAGTAAAAAGACAAGGTGTTAGTGGATCAATATATGATGTTTATTTTTATGTCCCTGAACTAGAAAGTTACCAACCAATTTATGATAGTAATGATAGAAGAATATCAATTAATATGAAAACACTTCTACAAGCTAATGCTACAATGACAAACTATTTAGGTGATATAGTAACTGATCCTAGATTAATTGATCCAGATAATACATTTTAATTCTAAGGAATATTAATAATGGTAACGAAACCTTCTTATATAAACTTAATGGGCACTCCTGTAACAGAAGATAGTTTTAAAATAGGAATTGAATCTGCATATGAAACAAATAATCCAGAATCTGATTTAGCTAATTATCGTAAAACACAACAGGATAGAATAGAACGTGTAAAAGATTTTGAAAGAATTGAGTTAGAAAGACTACAGGCTCAAAATTCTCAACTATCTGATTTCGAGCCTAGTTTTGTAAATGATATTTTGTTTAATGATACTGTATCGTATTATGATGCAGAACAACCAACATATATACCTAGCTATACTACTACACCATCTACTTTTGTAGAAGATTTTTCAGACCAATACTCTTTATCTTACATTGGGCAAATGGCTCTATATACAAAATTAGATAATGATTATTTGCTTGGTGGCTATGATCCAGATTTTGATCCATACGAAGAAGAGAACATATCTGGTTATGAATTTTATGCATCTAAGTTTCAAAATGTATTAAACAAAAAACATATGGATGTAATTAAATCTGTTATAAATCAAAATACTTATACTAGACACAGATTGTCACATTCTGACAGATGGTTTTGGCCAGCATTAGCTAGTGGTGTATTAGATCCAATTAACTTGATAGCATTAAATCCTGCATTACGTGGTGCAACAACCTTTGCTTCACGTTTTAAACGAGGTGGTACTGCTGTTACAGGTCTTGTTTTACCAACAGAGTTAATAAGGTCTAAATTAGATCCTACTTCTACTAATTTGGAATTGGCTGTAAATTTAGGCACATCTTTTGCAATAGGTGGTTTAATTACTGGTGCAATTGGTAAGAATGTAAAAGGTAGTTATTTTGATGCTATCATTCCTAACCCTAATGGAATAAAAGGAGTGGCTGATGATTACAATAAAGCATTTAATTTTTGGGGTGCAGATCCCTCTGATTATAACTGGGATTATACACCTAAGTATGATGTTATTGGATTAATAAAAAAACCTTTATTAGTTACTAATACTAAAGAACCTGTACGAATTACAAAAGAAACAAAAACTTCCAGGTCTATCCTAAAGATTAACAAAGAACTTTTATTAAATAGATGGAAAGCTAAAACACAAGAATATAAAACTAAGATTGGTAATATTACAAACTTTGAAAAACTAGAAATTAAAAAAGCTGTAATGAGAGATGTATGGGCTGTTCAAAAAAGAAAGAATGAAACTAAAGGACAATTTGATGCTAGATTAGAAAATACTGCATTAAGAGAATTTTATGGTAGTAGAGGAGAAAGAAATACAGATACTAATATGATTGGTCGATTTGTAGAAAAATTTACAAACTATGGTAAAGTATTAAATGATACAAGTATTAAGAACAAAGGATTAAAAGCTTTTATACAAGATGGATTTTTTGCATTATCTGGAGATTTTGCAACTAAATCTGTTGCGGCAAAATCTGGTTATAGTTTTAATGGATCTGTTGCTTTAGATATTCATGCAAATTGGGATGTCGAGGTTTTAACATTAAGAGAAATTATTGATAATGCTTTTGTTGCATATAGAAAAGGTGTTGCAGATAAAAATCGTAAAAATCAAAGTGAGCTTTTAACTTATAATTTAAGTAAAGCAAGAATACGTGCTGGTGATTTTTATGAAAAACATATAGGTAGTAGATTTTCTAATAAAGATTCTGAAAAAATACAATTTGACCAATTTAAAAATACAGTACTTTTTAGAGGGATAGTTGATGAAAAATACTATGATAATATCATTAGCCAAGATCCTGTGTTAAAAAAAGCAGTAGATGATTTAAGAAAAATTACTGCCAGATTCCATAATGAAAATAAAAAATTTGAACTATATGCTACACAGGAAGGTGTTAGAAGTCGCAAAGCTTACTATACAGGTTTAATTATTGAAGTTGATTCTTTAATTGCAAAAACAAAAGATGAAACAAAACTTAAAGAATATAAATTAGTACGTGATGATTTAAGAGCAGAAGTTGATATGTTAAATGGTTTTTATAATAAAGCAAATGCTTTTACTAAATCTGACTATTTTACACCAGATGCAAAAACATATTTGCCATTAATGTTAGATATAGAAGAAATATTAAATAATAAAGATGCCTTTATAAAATTTGTAGCTGAAAAATTTTTAGAACCAAAACACCGTCTTTATGTATTTAAAAAAAATCCAATTACAGGTAGAGAAGAATTAATAGAACTTGATACTAGTTTAGAAGCTAGAACAAAACGTGCAACTAAATTAGCTAATAAGTTAATAGATGGAGATATAGATGATGTAGATGGTATTTTTGGAAAAGGTGTTGATAAATCTGGTAATGTTGCATATGGTGTAAGCCCTTTTAAAAGAAGAGTATTAAATTTTGAACACAGTAGTTTTTTAAAAGAAAATAATGGTATAGCTGATTTTGTTATAACAGATGTTGATTATTTGTTACGACAGTACATAACAAGAGATTCAATGGCTATTGAAACAGCAAAAAGATTTGGCGATCCACATCTAAGACAATTTACATTTGAAACTAAAATAAAATTTATTACAGACGAAGTAACTTCGGAGCAAGATGTTTCTAATATGAACAAAATTGTATCATTATTTTTAGATGAACATAACAAAATGAGAGGAACTTTATCAACGGAAGATCCGTCTAGTATTGGCAAAAGAGGTGCGGCTTTTTTAAGAGATTGGACAAGTTTAGCTGTTATGGGAAAAGTAATATATTCTGCAACTGTTGATGCTGGTAGACCAATCATGGTAAATGGTTTTAGAAAAACATTTGGTGTTGGTTTAAACAATTTTATTACAAATCAAGAAGGTTATTTTCGTGCAATAGATAACTTACGATATATGGGTGTTGCCGCTGAAGTAGCTTTAGGTATGGCACGTAAAAGATTTATAGAAGATGGTGGGCAGATTGGTAAAGCAAGTAGTAAACTAGGTAGATGGTTTGATCGTCAAGCCGCAAGAGTGCATAATTTTCAAGCTACTTTTTACACTATAAATGGACTTACACCTTGGACACAGATGATGAAAGATTTTCAAGGAGTAATATCAGCACATAGATTTATTGAAGATTCTGTTGCTTGGAGTAAAAATGACTTAGATGTTGTTGGTCAACAAAGATTATTGTCATATGGTATTGATAAAAAAACAGCAGATTTATTTGCTAAGATGCCTTATGAAGATTTAGATGGTTTACTAACTGCAAATACTAATAAGTGGGGTAGTAGAAAAGGTGGATTAGTTGCTAGTAGAAAATTTAAAGAAGCATTATATGCTGATATTAACAGAACCATTATTACACCTAGTTCAGCAGATCAATTAAATATGATGCATGGTGTTATTAAAGTAAGAAATCCTAATTATGTAGATTTTTTTGATTCATCTAAAGTTGCAAAGTTTGTTGGTTTTCAAAAAACAGATTATGGTGGGCAATTTAGTAATGCTTGGGTAGGATTACCTTTCCAATTTTTTTCTTGGGGTATTGCGGCTAATAGAAGATTAGTTATATCTGGTATGCAAGGCAGAGAACAAAATGCAGTAATGGGAATGTTGGCTATGGTAACATTAGGTATGATGGCTGATCGTATGAAAAACAAAAGAGCTTGGCAAAATAAATCAACAGAAGAAAAAATGATACGTGCAGTAGAACAATCTGGTGTATTGGGTATTTTTAGTGATTTAAATTTTATGGCTGAAACAATTTCTGGTGGATTAACAGGTCAACCTATTGGTTTAAGACCATTACTTGGAGTAGAACCTAGATTTGGAGATGCTAATGTTATGGATGCAACAGGTGAGTTTGTTGGAGCTGGACCTAGTTTATTATTAGATGCGGCATATATGTTTGGTAGTGATTCTACCTTTGATGAACGTAGAAATTCTGCAAGACGTTTATTACCTTTACAAAATTTATGGTTGTGGGATGAAAAATTTAAGAGTATATATAATAAAAGAACTAATTTTTTAAGAAGAGAGAATAATGACGATAGTTAGTGCCAAAAATACACCACGTAATTCTTATACAGCCACATCTAGCCAAACAGCTTTTACTATAGGCTTTGAGTTCTTTGCTGTTACAGATGTAAAAGTATACAAGAATGGCACACTAATGACTTATAATGCTAGTCCTAGTACTAATGTTACTTATAAAATTACTGGTACAGCTTCTTCTTCTGATGAAGCTTATGAATTTGGTGCTGGCGGTACAGTTACTTTTGGTGCTGGATTAGCCGCAGACGATATTGTTGTTATAGTAAGAGATATAGCAGTAGAGAGAACAACAGATTTTACACCATCTGGTGCTTTTGATATTACTACACTTAACACACAGCTAGACACTATCATCAGCATGGTCGCTGACACACAACAGCAGACTGATCGTAGTGTCAAATTACTAGATACTGATACTGTATCTGCTACTGTAACATTACCAGCTAAAACAACCAGGGCCTCTAAGGTGGCTTCATTTGATTCTGATGGTAATTTAGAAACAACGATAACTAGCACAGGATTAAGTGCATTAAATGATATTACTTCAGAAATAGGATTACTTGGGACATCTGCAAATGTAACAGCTATGGGTTTACTAGGCACAAGTGCAGTTGTTGCTGATATGGCTCTACTAGGTACATCTGCTGTAGTTGCTGATATGGCACTATTAGCTGATAGTGATGTTATTGCTGATATGGCTATCCTTGCTACTTCAGACATAGTAAGTGATCTGAATACTCTTGCTACTAGCGACATTGTAAGCGATATAAATATACTTGCTACGTCAGATATTGTCAGCGATTTAAATACACTTGCTAC
>TARA_R110002074_G_scaffold284435_2_pt1 | contig 13077 bp, 9 predicted proteins | sample TARA_R110002074 | Tara Oceans TARA_R110002074 (sample SAMEA4397215) | marine metagenome | biome: Polar Biome; feature: [MIX] marine epipelagic wind mixed layer (ENVO:01000061); material: water (ENVO:00002006), including particulate matter (ENVO:01000060) such as... | depth 10-100 m
GGTTGTGGGGAATTAGTTTATCCTTTGTAGTCTTCTAATAGCTCTTTCAGTTTTAACTTTAAATCTTTTGAAATGGGATATTTATTTACTTTTGATAAAATGGATTCTTTTGTTTCGCCTTTTTCAATTAAACCTTTTACTGTGCCTGAATAGATTCTTTCAAAGCCATATTTAGAAATAGCTCTTGAAACCATAATACTAACACCTAATACACCTAATCCTGCTAACATACCAAGACCAAAACCAATAGTAGACAAAGCAGCAGTAATAGCAGCAGCTCCAGCATATCCACTTGCAGAAATAGCTACTAACAAAATTAAGCCCGGAACACCAAGACTTATTAAATACTCAATAACTTTATCTAATTTTATTACTGGAAATTTCATTATATATATTTTATGTAGTGTTGATTATTTGTGGCAAAACTTTGTATAGCTTTTGATAATGGTGATTCTAAATGCTCAAGTTCTAAATAACAAGTATCTATTGCCCTTGTAAGTGCCATTAAAACCCAAGTTGCTGCATACATATTTTTTCTTTCTATAGGTGTAAGAAGTACATTTTCAAGTAAGAAATTATCAGCTTCATCTTCGTTGATTTTATTATTGAAAAAATGGTCTAACCCATAGCATAAAACAGACCAAGCTTCAATGCCTCTACAAGACTCATAATAAATAGACCTTACGGATAATGAGGCAGGAACACTTTGTTTTCTTTTATCTACATTACCAGTAGTATTCCAAAATCTGAACAAGGCTATTTGTTTAGAGGCTTCACTTATTAAATTCCATTCTTCTTTTGTTTTAGATGTATCTTCTTTTATTACATCAAATTCATTTATTTTAATGTTTTTAGCAGCTTCAAAATCATCAATATCAGACAAATTATCTTCGTTATTTTTTCTTTTGGTAATATCAGAAGGACACAGCAATAATATAGATTCGTATGCCGTACAACCTTGTCTCTCTCCTAAAGTGTAAAGTTCACGAATAGCATTAACTTTACTTTGTAAATTACCATTGTAATGTTTGTCTATAATAATTTGACCGTGATCTTCTGTGTCTAAAGGTTCGACACCTAAATCAATTCCGAAAGATTCTGCAATATGGTTAGCCAAATGAGCAATTGCAGGCTTCATACGAAAAGATTTTCTTTTTTTTAGATAAGTATACATTGGCACTTTTTGAGCTTGTGAGACATCCCATTTACATTCAGTAGAATATCTAATCAATTGCTCTTTATCTCCATTGGCAATAACAATATTATTATAGCCAAAAATGGAAAGTAATATATCTTTTTCAAAAGCGTGACAATCTTGCGCCTCATCTAAAAATAACATTCTGCCTTTTCTAAAACCACCAATACTTCTTCTAAAACTTGATTTAAGTTTGTTTAAATCATACTTTTTATTATTCAAGTCTTCAAGAAGGCTATCACTTCTTTCAAAGCCAAATACAGGGGCTAATAAGTCTGGTTTATTAGTAATGTCAAAATCTTTAATGTAACCATCTAAATTACCTATAGCTTGTAAAATTCTTTCCAATACTTTATGGTAGTCTTCTAAAAATACTTGAGAGTTTAGAAGGTTGTTTACTTGTTCTTGCTTTAGTTTTTTAAACTTTTTAACCCAACCATTTATTGATTTTGAAGACTCAAATCTTCTGCATTTATGAGTATTAAGAAATCTAATAAAGTCCAAAGCCTCACGTTTTAACCCTTCGTCAAAATCTCTATTAGTTTGAACATACATTTTAATCTTTTCAATATTTATCTCTGGCTCGATATTATTCTTTTCAATAAAATAGTTTTCAATAACAATTAATCGTTTATCTAAAATTGATACTAATTCAGAAATACGTTGAGCAGACATTAGTGTTAACACACCCAACTTCTTTGCTAAATTGTAAAAGAATTTATGTAGTGTAAATGTAGTAGTTGACCCTTTTAGACTTCTTCTTTCTTCACTCAATGTATTTTCAAAACTTCTAATATGTTTTGCAAGGTCATAAACTAATAAATGGTTGTAGGTTAAAAAAGTAGCGTTTTGCCCATTAAGGCTCAAATTTAGCATCCATTTAAGTAAATCAGATGATTTACCTGTACCAGGTTTGCCTTTAACTTCAACTAATACTTCACCAATTTTATCATACGCCTTTTGAGAAGCTGCATCAAATTTGTTTTGTATTCTATCTATTTTCTTTTTTGTTAGGTAGCCTAACTCACTATCTTTCGATGCTTGCTCAAATAAATTCCTAATATCATTGTCAAAATTCAAGCTATATTTTTTCCAACCAGAATAACCAGAATACTTAACATATTTGTTTAAAGCAATGCATTGCTCCATTAAATCAAACGTAAAGTTATTTGAGGCTATTAGGTATTTATCTACTTGTATTGTTTTTTTATTTAAAACCCAAAAAACAGGATGTACGGTGATTTTGTTTCTTTCAAATTTACAGGCTTCAGCAAGATAATTCGTTAAAGCCCATTTCAGTTTTTCAGCATTATCTTTATAGTCGATTATTATGTCATCAACAAGTAATTCTGAATTTGATAATTCTAAATCGTAGCTTTTATAATCTTTTACTATGGAAACAGCTATTAAGACATTGTGCAAATAAACAAAGTCTTTTTTGGTTTGTATTTTATAATAGCTATTGTGTATATCTGGGATTCTGATTAATAGAAGGAAATCTATGTTTGCTTGAGAATATATAGATACAGGAAAATTATTTAGTATTACCACCTCAACCTTTTTGCAAGTTCCTTGTAATTTTTCAATTATAGATTGTTTAAGCAAATCATAATCTAAATTGACGTTAGAACCGTTTATTTTAGTAAAGGTAATTTCCATCAGTTTTATTCTTCAAGGTTATTAAAATTACCAACTGCTATAATTACATCATTTTCAATCTTTCCAGCTCTTTTTAAAATGATTTTTAAATAATCATCTCCAAGTCTTCGGCGTAACTGTTTTATGTTTTCAATAAGTTCATTATGTGCATCTTTCTTCTCTGATAGTTTTAATTGACGTAAGGTATATTTTGGCAGTGTCTTATATTTATTAATATCAATCAATAGGGTGTCTATAAAGGAAACTAACTCTTGGTCTAAATCATCACTTTTTTGTTTCAATAATGATTTAAGTGCGATTTTGGCCTTGTTTTCCAAAGCTACTTCTGTGCGACCTGTTTTATGTCTTGGTTTAAACGTTTTTATTTCTTCATATGAGTTCCAAAAGACACTGTTTAGAGGCAATCGTTTTTCATCCAAATTACATTTAACAACCTCAACTAATTCTTCAAATGTTTTTTCTTCGGGTTTATCGTTTGGCTTTTCGTTTTCATATTGATGAACAATAGAGAATAATGCCATACCTTTTTTTCTTAATACAACCACATTATTTTCAGAATAAGCTTTAGCTGTTTTAACACGATTTGGCAAATCTTTAATTTTCTTAATAATGTCTGGATGGTTGTTTAAAATCTCATTGTAATCGTTACGGATAATGGTACTAGTGCTTAATTCGTCTCCATCCTCTGGATTGGTAGAAATTTTACTAAATAAACCACTTGGTGTTGGTTCTTCATCTGCATCAAATATTTTAGCATCTTCCCCTAATGCACTATGGATTAAAAACATTTTTTGTTGTGCTATTTCTCTACTTTTTACAATATCTGCTCCTTGATCTGTGGGAAAAAAATTATAAATATAAAGCTCATCAAATACTTTAGCACTCATTCTATTAATACGACCTACACGCTGTATAACCCTTGTTGGATTCCAAGGAATATCGTAATTTATAATTAATCCAGCTCTATTAAGATTAAAACCTTCTGATAGTTTATCGCTTGTTATCAACACATCGAAATCGTCTTCAGGATTCTTGTCTTTTGCATTAAAATTGGAATTTAATGTTTTTGAGAATTTTCTGGTTATACCACCATCACAAAACAATGCTCTACCCAATAATTCTTTTTCAAAATAGCTTTTCAAATGCCTTACAGTATCGGTGTATTCCGTAAATAGAATAACCTTTCGTTTTGTTTCGGCTTTTTGATTTAATATATCTTTTATGGTTTGAAGTACAGAAACCCTTTTAGGGTCATTTTTGACGATATTTAGGTCTTTAATTTCTTGTTCAATAGCTTCAAATAATCTGATGTCACTTTTAATGTCCTCTAAAAATTTATCTTTTAAATGAAATTTATCTATTTCATAAATTTTGGTGTGTTTAGGGGTCGTTTTATTTTTTGCATTTCGCTCAAATTCTTCTAAAGCTTCTTTTATAGCTTCATAAGTGAAATCATCTGCACCATCCGTATCGTCATAAATATTCTCAATTACCTTACGGTCTAATACGTATTTACCAGAATGCTCAACAAAAGACAATACCATTCTATTGGTCTTTAAAAAGCGTTGAATACTTTTATGGAATGCACCAAAAGAACTTTCAAAACGCTTTACCAATAAACGCCTCATAAAGTCGTATAAGTTGCGTTGCTGTTGGAACGCTCTGTTATCGTCTTCGTTTAGTTTGTCTTCGTCTTTAGGTGGGTTTTCATATTCAAAAGGCTTATAAATAGCACCGTGAAAGTTACCGTTCTCACTAAAATAGTCCTGAATAATTCTATTGTAAAACTCTGATTGTGCTAGCGATAGTTCATAAAATTGCTCTTCTGGGTCTTTGACTTCTGATAAGTTGGCTATTTCCTTTTTATACTCAAAATCTGTTTTAAGGTCTAAACGGTTTCTACGAATTACTACAGGCGTGATTACATTTTTAATTTCATTAGCCATTGAATTAACATTCCCTCGAACAATTTGAATATCTATTGGTAAAGGCAAACCAAACATTTTTTCATAATCCCTTTCGGCTTTTCTTCGCTTATCTGGATTATTAGAGTTGTGGTTTTTTATAATATTAGATAAACGTTTGAATCTATAATTGTAGGCGTTAAAACGTCCTTCCAAGTCCATTTCAATAGTAATACCTGATTGACCAGGAACAATAAATAATTTTAATAGCGAGAAAATATCAGCAGGCGAATTATTAAACGGTGTCGCACTTAATAAAATAACTTGTTTTCCTCTACAAACATCCATTAAGCCTTGGTATGCTGCGGTATCTTGGTTTCTAAACTTATGCGCTTCGTCAATGATAACCACTTCATAACCTTGATGGTTTTCGGAAAGGTTTTCTGCCAAAGTTTCCATATCACCAGAACTGTACACATCCCAACTATACAATTTAAACCTATTAATGTATTCATACCAACCCGAGCTTTCCTTTTTGCTACCCACTAATCCTGGTGGGCATAAAATCAGCCCTCTTTTGTTAAGTTGATTGGCTATTAAAGATGCAATAACCGACTTTCCTAATCCTACAACGTCTGCTATAATCACACCGTTATAGGTGTCAATCACATTTAGAGCTTGGTTAACTGCATCTAATTGGTATTGGTATTTCTCGAAACCATTATCTTCCAACAATCTATCAATAGCATCATTAATACGTTTGGCTTCTTGTAATTCTATATAGGTCTTTAAGATTAAAGCATAGGCTTCAAAAGGTGTAATTAAAGAGGCTTGACTTTTATTTTTTAGAAAATCGATAATAATTTTTGTGCCATTTTCGGCTTCTGTAATGGGTACAGCCACTTCCCAAAGGTCATCAAAATAGGCTTCGGCACTTTCAAAACCATAGTCTTTTATCTCTACATTAAATTCTTCTTGACCGTGAAGTCCTGCTTTGGTTAAATTACTACTTCCTGTAATAAATTCGCCTTTGACGTTGAATAAATCTTGATATTTATTGTCTAACTGAAATAAGTAAACTTTGGCGTGATTGGGATTGAGTGTTTTTCTAATAATTAATCTGCCTTCATCCAATAGCTGGATAAAGAATGCTATTTGATTATAAAAGGCTTCGTTATCCATTTCGGCATTATTTATAGCGAAACCCATAGATTTCATAAAATGCGCAAAATGTTCTTCTTGACTTAAACTATCGTCTTGTAAGCCTACTTCAACAATGGTACTTAAATATTTATCTACTTGAAGACCTACTAATATTTTTAATGATACTTGATTGTTGTCTTGAAGATTTTTATAGATTTCTTGCCAACCCGAGAAATAAAAAAAGCCTACCAAAAATTTTAATTCCTGACTTGCTGAAATTAGTTTCTCTAATCGTTTTTTTAGTGTAGCGTTATCTTGACTATTGGTTATAAAGTTTTTACTCATTTATTCAAATTTCAATGCGTTGTATTCTTGGGTTGCTTGTTTTACGGTTTTCAAAAGGTTTGCAAAATTTGGACTGTCTTCAGGAATCATATTGGTTTGCATCGTTTTATAATCGTCTTCCCAAGCTTTTATAAAATTTTCTGGTGGAATAGGATTCAGGTTTGGTGGATATAATGTGTCATAATCTACTCCACGCATCCCGTTAAACCGTTCTCTATGCTCAATAATAGAAATTATTAGTTCTTGGTCGTATGCTTTATTTTTATGTTCGCTATTGTAGATTTTTGTAATATCGTACAAATGCCTACTTAAACGTTCTACTCGTATTTTATCGTTAGGTTTCTTAAACTCTTCGTGCAACAAAAACAATTTTTCTAAATAGGTTCGTTCTGGATTAACACAAGGCACAGTTATGGCTGTATCAGCAAATGGACGCTTTGGAAATTGTTCGCCAACAAATGATATGATGTCGCAATTTGTAAAAGGATCTTTTAATGAGCGACTGCCCAATTCTACTTTTACTCTTGGTAATACATACTCTGAATGCTGTGTAACCGCAGGATAATAGATTAAAATAGATACTGGGTCTTGGTCGCCATCGCCTAAATTTTCAAAATCGAAGGTTACCTCTGTATAACCTTTTTCATTGAATGCCTTTTGTAAGGCTTCATAAAATGTAGTAGTAACAAACTCAAATGATTTCTCTCTTAATTTTTTTACTTGTGATTTGCTAATCAAGCCACCATCAAAACCTAAATACTCTCTGTTTAGGGCTAAATCTATATCTTCAGAAAAACGCTGTATTAAATGCCACGCTTTACTTAATGACGTACCACCTTTAAATAATAAATGTTCGGCAACCTCTAATTTAGAAAAGATAATATCAAGTGTTTGTGCTACCCACCAATCCTTTTCTACAGCATATACAGGCAATCCTTTTTGTTGGGCTACCGCAGTAAAAACTTCTACCTTTTCTGTCTCTTTTAATTTATAAAACTCTTGTGCTGCCATTTACAATGCTTTTGCCATTATTTCTGCTATCCATTGTGGTGCTAACCCAATGTCGTGTTTTAAATCCTTACTATCCTCTTTTTGCAACAGCTTGTTTATGGTTTCCAGCTCGTAGTCTGTTACGTTGTCTTTTCCTATTTCCTTAAGAGCCTGTACTACTAATTTGCTTATCTCACCTTTTAGTGCCAAGTTTTTAGGTGTTGTTTTTTTAAATTGTATAGTACGATTGCCAATGGTTATTTTTCGTGGTGAACCATCGGTAAGATATACCAATTTTAAAGGTACTTGTGTAGATAACCCTAACATATTTTGCGCATAAACGCCTGTAGGTAATATACGTGCCTTATCTCGTTTGGCTATGGCTTTAGCGACTTCTTCGGTAGAAGGTAAAACCTCTTGGTTAAGTAAGGTGCTAAATGTAGGTTTTGCGTAAATACCACGTGCCAAATTATGTAATAGCCCTTTTTTAACTATACGATGCAATGCTACCTTTACTGCACCAGGACTGCCATAGTCTTGAAAGTCTTCTGTAAAGACTATAGTACCTTGTTTAAGGCTTTTTATTTTTTGTTCTATTTTATCGTCTGTACTTACCATAGTGTAAATATAGTAATTTGTAACCTATTTAAAAATATTTGTAACTAAAATATACTAAAAAGGTTACAATGTTAGTATTGTGATATAACTAAACTTTGCTATTTTTTATTAATAGCCTTTATATATTTAGAAAGTAAGCGACCACGAAATGAAATGGTTTTACCATTATAATCGTACTTAAAATAATTATAGAGCATAATATCTTCTTCATCTATTGGTTCATCTTTAAAGCGGTCTATATTAAAATGCTTAAACAGGATGTTTACAAACTTGGTGTCGCTTTTTACAAAAGCCACTTTTTGTAAGTCTTTATCTAATACCTCTGTTTGTTTTTTTGAAAGGTATTTGCAGACTGCATCATAAACCAACTCTCTAAACATAGGCTATGCTTTATAAGTATTATAGGCTTCTTCTGTTAAGCTAAAGGCTGGGTCTATAAGCAATACCTCTTGGTGGGTGAGGCTGTAGAGTTTGTAGATTATTATATTTAATAATTCATAATTTTCATTAAAAGCGTCAGTCCCATATGTGTTTTCTAATTCTCTATGTAAATCATTAATTTTTGCAAGGACATTTTCATTTGGTAATTGGATAGGTAATGTCTCTAAAAATGTTTTAGAAATGTTTACAGTTAGGTTTGAATTATTAGAAAAGTTATTGGCATAATACCAATTGATTAATTTTGAATTAAGTAAACAAGTGAAAAATTCATAATGGTTTTTTAAACTTTTCTTCAATACAATATTATTAGTTGAATTAAATGTTCTTCTTTTTTTGGTATCCAAAGCAAAAACTAAAGGCATAGTACCACCACTAATTCTTTGATTGACTATCTTTTTATCTTCTTTCCATAAATAATCAGGTCTTGTTCTTGCTATTAGGTTTGGTTTCCAAATAATATGATTCTTTGCCTCGCCAAAATAGAATCGTTTGATATCTTTCCCTTCAAAAAGCTCAAAAGTACCATCTTCAGGTTTTTCAAAAATTAAATCTTTAGAAGCTGCAATACCAGCAATAATATCAATACAACATTCACCAAGACTCTTTTTATTTGTATCTATTTTGCTCGAAAGTGCCATCTGCTCTTTATTAAGCATAATATTAAAGGTGTAGCTTGTATTCTCTAAAAATACATTTTGGTTGATGTATTTTGTTTTATACTTGTTTTCTTGAAGTGATTCTACATCGGTTAAAATTTCAGTTTCAAAATCTGGACTTGTTTTATTACTTAACTGAAATAGAATTGTTGAAGCGGTTACTTTACTAAAGACGCCTTCCCCTAAATCTACAATAGAGGTGACATTAGCGTTCTTTAATAACTCATATCTAATTACGTCATATACCGTACCTCTTAATATGTTATTTGGAATAATATAAATAAGGTTTCCTTCCTTATGAATTAGCTTTTTACCTTTTAATAGAAAAATTGCAAAAAGGTTAATCTTGCCAGCTTGTCTCGATTTAGACTTACTCGGTAAAGCAATATCTTTAAAGTATTCATCATTAACGTAATCTTTAAAACCAGACCCAAAACTGACATCTCTTGTAAAAACATAAGGCGGATTCCCAATCACAATATCAAACTTTTCTACACCATACATCCATTGTGGGTCAAACCAAGATGAGGCTTCATTAGTAAACGGGTTCCAGCTAATGAGTTTATAGCTTCGGCTGTTGGTATCGGCAAATAAATTATGCTCGTTTTTAAATGCCTTTTTTTGTACCCTTAAAAAGCGTTCTTTTATCTTTTCTTTTTTCTTACCAGAGCTTTGTAGGTAGTCTGCACGCAGTTGCTCCAAGAGTTGTAGTTCTTCATAATTATCGAACATACTTATTTGTTGCCCTTGTTCTTCGGGCAAACCAATAAGCGTGTTGGCTGTTACAAATTTAAACTCCAAGTTAGGCAAGGGTTCTATCCCTCGGTTTTGGGCTTTGTCGTCTATGTTTTCATCAATGACCAAAGAGAGAAAACTACGTAGTTTAGAGATTTCGGAAGCAATGGGTTGTATATCTACACCATAAATAGAGTGTTGTATCACACCTAATTTACGCGCATAGTCGCTTGTAGCTGCATCCAATTTTTCTTTAAGTTGATTGCGTATTAAGGCGTTGCTTACTTTTTCGAGTTGTTTTTGTTTCCACCATTTTGCGCTTGGGTCTAACTTTTTAAGGGCTAAAATAATTTTGTGCAATGCACCCATAGGGAATGCCCCAGAGCCACAAGCAGGATCTAATATTTTTACATCGCTTAATGCTTGTAATATTTGGTCTTTCTGTTTACTATTAAAGGTATCTTCTTGGTTGGTTTCTTGACCTTCTTTAAACAAGCGTTCTAATGCTACTTCATCGTTAATAGCTGTTTTGGTTTTTAGGTATTGTACCAAAGATTGCTCTACCATATAATCTACAATCTCTCTGGGCGTGTAAAAGCTACCTGTGGCTTTACGTGCGCTTTTTTCGGTGTCTGGGTCTATTTCTGCCAAAAGGTTTTCAAAGATAGTACCCAACATTTCAGGGTCAATACTTACTTCGGCATCGTAAATGCTGTTTTCGTCTATGGTAAAGTTGTATTGTTCCAGAACTTTAAACAGCTCTAAAAACCACGAATTAGGAATTTTAAGTCCGAATGAAATTTGATGTATGCCTTGACTATCGGTTGGGAAGAAATCGTCTGGATGTGCTTCAAACAAACCACCGTTTAAGAAAGGGATGATGTTTGCATCTTGCGGTAAGGAGTAATCTTTTCGGTCTTCTTCTCGTTTGTTAAGCACCAAAAAGAATAGTTTTTCCAATACCGAATGGTAATAATCGTGTTGCTGATTGTTAACATCTACCACTGTGTTAGACGACAACCACGTTTCTGGAATTAAGGGAATGCCAGCTTCTGACTTTTTATTCTTTAGAAACCAACAGAATATGGTACGACCAATAAGCCTTACTGCAAACTCTTGATAAATTTTACGGTTGTCCTTTAAGGGTGTGGATGGCAATACCAATTGTGGATTATCTGCATTAATGGTTTTAGTGCCTTGTTTGTACTTACCACCAATTAACTCATAAAATGCTTTGGCTATTTCTTGATAGAATTGCTTGTTAAGTGGTTCTACACTAAAAGCTTCTATAATTTCATCCAATGAACTAAAACCACAACTGCCAACTTGTTTTATAAAGGTTTTGTTGGTTTGTTTAGGTGATACAAAATAGGTGTAACGCTTGTATTCTGTAAACTCTCTTTTAGTACCTAAATAATTGGCTTTTACAAAACTGAACCTAAAATTGCCTTCACTGTCATAAAACACAAACAACGCTGCATCCTTTACTTCGTGCTTCAGGATTTTCTTGGCAATTTCGTATTGGTTTTTCTTTCCTGTTCTTTCGGTTAACGGTTCGGTGGTTTCGGAAGCGATAATGATAACATCGTCTTTGTTTATGGTTGCTTCACCAACTTTTTCGATAGACTCATACTTGTCGAAAATATCTTCCTGGAAGAGATAATCTAAATTTTCATCGTCTGGTTTGAAGGAAGGTAGCTTGTCTCTTAAAAAAGCTATTAAATTTTTGTTGGAATATTGATTGATTAGATTGGTTAGCTGACTCATATATAAAACTTAATTCACTCAAAAATATAAATCTTTCAGGTGGAAAGCAGATATTTTTTCAAGTAAATGTTAAAACCCAAAAAACCGAGTGGGTTAATTGGGTTGTGTTGGATTAATGCTTTTCATACCCATAGTGAATGTTGTAATAATCTAAATAGTTATCGATTATTTCGTACTCGTCATTTTTAAATGCAAAGAAATATGGCAAAATCTTACTAATTGATATTTGTTCTTTTAAGATTTGATCTATGTAAGGTAAAAAGGCATTCGTTATTTCTAATTCAGTTTTTACTTTAAGTGCGTTTTTAACCTGTTGTTTAATTCTTTTTGTAACAACTAACTTACTTTCACTTTTTCCTCTTTTTTGAGAATCACTTTGATTATGCATTTTTATTCTTGACTTATATAGTCTTTGAAGCTCGTCAATAAAATGTTCGACATAATCATTTTCATCAACAATTTTTTGCTCAACGTATTTTAACTTGTTTATTGCTATTGAATCGAATGTGAAGAATTTACTTAAAGTAGGTCTGTTTTCTTCTTCAAAATATTTTTCAAGGTATTCGCAGATAAAATCAATTTCATATTCTTTTAATGCAGGAAACAAATCAAGGTCATTAAATTTCAGCGCCGCTGGTGAAATATTTTTTTGATATTTAAGAGAAGATAAATAATTATTAAAAAAAGAGAGAACGTCTTCACTTTCAGAGTCGCTGTCTTTTTTTTCTTTTTTATTTATTTCTTCTTTATTATTCTTTATATTATTCTTTTGTTGGTAGTTGTCAACTAAAGGAATAAAGAAATTAGATAAATGTTTGCTAAAATCAGAAGATAGTTTACCGTTATTAGATAACTGATATATTTTAGGTATTAATTCTACTATTTTAGGAAAATGAACAGTAAAATATTTTACTCTTGGCATCCCTTTAACTACTATGTATTCAAAAAAGACAACTTCCTCACAATTAAAATAATCGTAATTGTACCGTTGTAATTTCTGAATATTAATAGCTAAAGGATGTGTATCCTCCTTTTTAAATTTTTTCATCTGACCAATGGAATTAAAAATAGATGTGCTTATGCACTCTTGTTTTGGATTAAAATTTTAATTACGTCGTCATATTCATAGTACATTGTTTTACCCATTTTGGTAAAGGGTAATGTACCGTTAACACGTAAGTTTTGTAGCGTACCTGGTGAGATGTTAAGCATCTCTCTTACGTCTGCTGATTTTAACCACTTTTTTTGCTCCGTTTGGCTTCCTAAAATTGTCTTCAGTTCTGTGATGATTTCCTGTTTAAGAGTCTTTAAATCATCCTTTGTAATTACTTCAAATGTCATTTTATATAAAAAATATTAATAGGTATTAACTACCTGATTTCTAATATACAATATACACCAAAGTCAACTTTTTTAAATGAAAAGTTATTGAGAGTTATTAACGAAATAGTAACATTTATAAACGAAAAAACCCCTGAATATTCAAGGGTTTAAGCATATACTTATATGTTTTGAATAGATGCTCTAATTGGCTATTCTTTTGGAAGTACCAACACTACTTTTATCTGCAAACTTTTGCTTTAAAATTGCCATATCATCACTCACTTTTCTATCCAATATTTTA
>TARA_R110002074_G_scaffold104764_2_pt1 | contig 13056 bp, 15 predicted proteins | sample TARA_R110002074 | Tara Oceans TARA_R110002074 (sample SAMEA4397215) | marine metagenome | biome: Polar Biome; feature: [MIX] marine epipelagic wind mixed layer (ENVO:01000061); material: water (ENVO:00002006), including particulate matter (ENVO:01000060) such as... | depth 10-100 m
CAAGAGGACAAGTAGATTACGGTTTAGATGCACAAGAAAGTAAAACCATTAAGTTTTTAGATAGATGGCGTTTAGAAGTCAGAGACGAAGATTTAGAAAAATATAAGAACGGTGAGTTAGTAGAGCCCAAAAAACAGATTGTTTATTATGTAGATAGAGCTACTCCTAAGAAATGGGTGCCTTTTATTAAGCAAGGTATAGAAGATTAGCAAACTGCATTTGAAGCGGCTGGTTTTAAAAATGCAATCATCGCAAAAGAACCACCAACTAAAGAGGAAGACCCAGAATGGTCACCAGAAGATGTACGCTATTCTGTTGTTCGCTATTTGGCTTCACCAATACCCAATGCTAACGGCCCACATGTTAGTGATCCGCGTAGTGGTGAAATACTAGAATCTGATATTAATTGGTATCATAATGTAATGACCCTATTGAGAAACTGGTATTTTATTCAAACTGCTGCTATTAATCCCGCTGCTAGAGGGGTCTCTTTTGAAGATGACATTATGGGGCGACTAATTCGATTTGTATCGTCACATGAGGTGGGGCATACTTTAGGACTACCTCATAACATGGGCAGCAGTGTTGCGTATCCTGTAGATTCTCTTCGTTCGAAGTCCTTTACAGAAAAGTATGGTACAGCTCCATCAATTATGGATTATGCACGTTTTAACTATATAGCACAACCAGGCGACGAAGGTGTTGCTTTAATGCCTGATATCGGTGTTTATGATAAATACGCAATTCAATGGGGTTACAAGCCAATATTGAATACAACTGCTGAAGAAGAGAAATCAACGCTAGATAAGTGGATAATGGCGCATTCAGGAGATCCCCTTTATCGATTCGGTCATCAACAAGTAGGCGATATTGTTGATCCTAGTTCGCAAACAGAAGATTTAGGTGATGATGCCATGAAGGCTGGTGAGTATGGTATTGCCAACCTTAAAAGAATTGTTCCCAAATTAATTGAATGGACCGCTGAAGATGGTAAAAATTATGATGACCTGAATAAACTTTACGGACAAGTATTTTCTCAGTTTAATAGGTACATGGGACATGTTTCTAATAATATTGGAGGAGTATATGAAAACCATAAAACCTACGACCAAGAAGGTGCTGTTTATACTGCCGTACCAAAAGCCCATCAACAAAAAGCAATGGCATTCTTAAATGAGCAATTGTTCGAAACGCCAGTTTGGATGTTAGACCATAATATACTGGAACGCATCGAATACTCAGGATTTTTAGAACAAATGCGCTCAATGCAAGTACGTACATTAAACAATGTATTAAGTCTGGGGAAAATGGCAAGGCTTATTGAATTTGAAACATCGAATTCTAAAGAGGCATATTCTTTAATACAAATGATGAGCGAACTTCGAAAGAGTATTTGGTCTGAACTTAAAAATGGAGCTGCGATTGATACCTATAGAAGAAACTTACAGAAAGCCTATGTTGACCGTTTAGAATATTTATTAACTGTAGATAACCAATCTAAATCTTCTGATTTCGGTGGCTACAGAAAATCAACAGTTGTCAACACCAGTCAATCTGATATTAGAACCATTGCAAGAGCAGAATTAAACATATTAAACAGAGATATTAAAAATGTTAGAAACCGAACATCTGATTTGATGAAAAAATATCACTTAAACGATGTTTCTGAACGTATTAACCTCCTTTTAGACCCAAAGTAGTAGATTTAAAATTAGGTCACTTTTTTGACTCTATCGATGAAAAACCAATATCATCGATGAATGAAATCAGCTTACCACAATTTAAATATCTCTCACATCAAAAAAAGCCCATTACACAACAATGGGCTTTTTCATGCGTTTATGTTATATAGATTAGTGAAAAATTAAAAACCCCCATATCATGACCAGTAAATTAAAAAGTCTTATTTATTTAGCTTGTTTCATTTGTGCTTCAGTGGTATATCACCAAAGCACTAATACTGATGTACAGAAAGAAATAGTGACTAATACTTACGAGCAAGATGCTGATATTGTAATCAATCCTTATAAAAATCTAGAAAATAGAACTCAAACTAATTAAAATAATTACAAAATATACCTACTTAAAAGCGCGGCCTGAAAGCCGCGCTTTTTGATTTTTAACATTGTATATGTGGAGTTAAATTTTTGCTAAAATTGTTATTGGCTTTAAACCTAGCTGAATAATTTATGTCCAAGAAACAAATACATAAAACAATACAAATGAAAAAATTAGTAATGGCTATTTTAGTAATGGCAGCAATATCGGTAACGGCACAAGATCATAACATGAAAGGAAAGAGAGGAGACATGAAGGATTTAACTCCTGAACAGATGGCAACTCTTCAAACCAAAAAAATGACCTTAGCCTTAGATTTAAATGAATCTCAGCAATCAAAAATAAAATCTATCCTTACGGCAGATGCAAAGACTCGAAAGTCAAAAATGGAAGCGTATAAAGCAAGGAAGGAAGAAGGCAAAAAAGAAATGACAGCTGAAGAAAAATATGATCTACAAAATGAAAGATTAGATCATCAAATTGCACGTAAGAAAGAAATGAAATCTATACTTACTCCTGAGCAATTCGAGAAATATGAAAAAATGAGCCATAGAAGGGGTATGCAAGGGCATAAAAAAAGAGAAGGTGGCAGAAAAGGAAAACGCTCTGAAAAAAAATAGCATAATTGATTTGTTTAAAAAAAGACTTGCCTTCAGCAGGTCTTTTTTTTGCATTTAATCGCAGCCTATTTATTCTCCAGTATTAACCTCTATCTATGTACTTCAAAGAATTGATTCTTTCAGGGGTGGAATTGTATACTTGGTCAATATATTTTAGATTGAATTAGGTAATAAGGAATATAGTAGGTCTAAATTTTAGGCTGGGATTAATTTTCGCAGAGCATACCTCTCAACGTTACGAAGGATCACTCTCTTACCGAATTAAAGATTTCACTACAATTAATTTAAATTATACCTATTACACCACAAACCAATTTTTCTCAAACGCCTTTCAGTTTGGTGTTCAATATAATTTCAAAAATGTTACCTTAGGTTGAAATCAACCAACATGAAAATTTTTCAAATTATAGTAATTTTTATTTTAGCTTTTTTAATGCTAGCAGGAGCTTTTAATCATCTTTACGCTCCAGAAACATATACAGAATTTATACCTGAATTTTTTCCTGAAACTCTCGCACATATTTTATCAGCTATTGCTGAAGCGGCTATAGGAATTGCTCTTTTAATTCCAAAATACAGAAAATGGGGTGGGCTTGGTTTTTTTCTACTTATGATAGCTTTCTTACCAATTCATATATGGGACATAACCAAAGATGTCCCAGCCATAGGGTCTAAGGTTGCAGCACTTATCCGAATTGCTGTTCAATTTTTATTTATAGCAGCCGGTTGGTGGATTTATAAAACTTATCGAATAAAATCTTAGAATTTTATACCTTCTAAAGCTTTAATGGTATCGTCTAAATCTGCGTATGTTAAGGCATCATTTAAGAAATAGCTTTCAAATGCACTTGGCGGCAAGTAAATACCTTTCTCTAACATACCATGAAAATAGGCTTTAAAAGTTGCATTATCACCCTTTGCAGAAGAAGCGAAATCAACAACTGGTTCATCCGTAAAATGAACTGAAATCATACTGCCAAATCGATTTATTTGGTGGTCTACCCCTATTGCGGTTAAAACTTTATCAATACCTTTATGTAAATATTCTGTTTTATCAGCCAAACTTTGAAATACCTCTGGCTTATTATTCAGTTCAGTCAACATTGCCAAACCTGCACTCATTGCTAATGGATTTCCACTCAAAGTACCTGCTTGATAAACAGGACCATCGGGCGCTAAGAAATTCATTATCTCAGATTTTGCAGCAAAGGCACCTACTGGTAAACCTCCACCGATAACCTTCCCATAAGTAACAATATCAGCTTTTATATTCAAAACCTCTTGTGCACCACCCCTCGCCAAGCGAAAGCCAGTCATCACCTCATCAAAAATTAAAAGGATATTTTCTTGGGTACAAATTTCACGTAAACCCTTCATAAAAGAATCTGTTGGCACAATGCATCCCATATTACCTGCAATCGGCTCAATAATGATAGCAGCTAATTCTCCTTTATTAGCTTTCACCAGCGCTCTTACACCTGCTAAATCATTGTAAGCCGCCAACAAAGTATCTTTAGCTGTGCCTTGCGTTACCCCAGGACTATTAGGACTACCAAATGTGACTGCACCACTACCTGCCTGTATTAAAAACGAATCTGAATGACCATGATAGCATCCTGCAAATTTTATAATCTTATCCTTACCCGTATACCCTCTCGCTAAGCGAACCGCACTCATACATGCCTCAGTACCACTATTGACAAATCTAATTTTATCTATATTAGGCACCATAGAAATAGCCAATTTAGCTAGTTCTGTTTCAATCTCGGTCGGCATACCAAATGAAGTACCATTTTTTGCCTTTTCAATTACAGCATTAATAACTGGTTCATGTGCATGACCTAAAATTAATGGGCCCCATGAGGCTATGTAATCAATAAGCTTATTACCATCCTCATCGTATAAATAAGTCCCTTTCGCCTTCTTTACAAAAATAGGATCCCCACCTACAGCTTTAAAAGCTCTTACTGGAGAATTTACTCCGCCTGGTATATATTTTTTTGCCTCTGCAAATAAGGCGCTACTTCTTTGATAGATCATTTCTATTAATTGATTTTGCTGAGTTTCACTTTAATTCGCTGTCCTATGGACAAATCAGAGCTTCTTAAATTATTCAATTGCATAATATCGTCAACACTCATATAATATTTTCTAGACAATGAATACAACGTATCTCCTTTTTCAACTGTATGTATTTTATCAGATTCGGTTGCAACTATCGAAGTGTTTTCATAGCCAGCATTTTTAATCTGCTTATCGTACTTATGTAGACCATATTTATCTATTAAATAAATAAGTTTTTGCGGATATTTAGGGTCAGTAGCGTACCCTGCTTTTCGCAGCCCTTTGGCCCAACCTTTATAATCAGTATGCTTTAACTTAAATAGAAATGCATACCTAGACCTAGTAGTCAAGAATATACTGTGATCTCGAAAAGAATACATTGGGTGGTTATATTTTCTAAAACATTCACCCTTTTCATCATCATCATGAAAGTCGTAATCACCCTCCCAACCTTTATGACACTTTATACCAAAATGGTTGTTTGTTTTCATGGCAAGCTCTCCTTTACCATATCCACTCTCTAAAAGACCTTGAGCCAAGGTAATACTTGCTGGTATACCATAACCCATCATCTCTATCTGTGCTGTTTCAGAAAAAGTTTTTATATATTCTGAAGGAGATTCAATTCTAAAGGGTATAAATTTTGAAGGCTCTGACGGTAATACAACTTCTTGCCCATTATGAGGCTTAACATCATCTGATTTGTTTCGTTCGTTGAGTACATTTTTTGTACGTAACTTATCAGAGTACGCTTTTTTAGATTTACAGGAAGCAAAACTGACCCCTATAATTAACAGCATTAATATTTTCTTGTTCATATATTCAACAAAGGTAATTTTTTCTTTTTCAGTACACTATTCATGCCAGCAATACCTTGTAAGCCTCCTGTATGTATTGCCAAAATTTTTGTTCCTTTTGCAAAAGTATCATGCTTAACCATATCTAATAACCCAAACATCATTTTTCCAGTATAAATAGGGTCTAATGGTATATCGGTTTGTACTTTAAAATCATTTATGAAGTGAATTAGTTCTTGGGAAATTTTCGCATAGCCTCCAAAGTGATATTCAGAAATCACCTCCCAGCGGTTATTATTAGATATTTTCTTTATATCCTCTTTTAAAAACTCACCTTTTAAAGATGAGAATCCCAGTACTTTTTGATGTGGAAAAGATGAATTTATCAAACCTGCTACCGTACCGCCTGTACCTACGCTGGTACAGATAAAATCGAATTGCTCATCCCCACTCCCTAATATCTCTGCGCAACCCGTTATTGCCAGTTTATTTGTTCCTCCTTCAGGCACAAGATAAAAATCTCCAAATTCTTTCCTCAAATCATCTAAAAACCCTGATTCTTCTTTTTTTCTATATTCATCTCTACTTACGAATTTAAAAACCATTCCATCTTCATGGGCTTTAAGCAAGGTTGTATTTTGAAGCCATGTTTCTCTTAGTTCTTCTCCGCGAATAATTCCTATTGAACTAAATTCTTTTTCTTTAGCTGCGTAAGCAGTGGCTGCAATATGATTTGAAAAAGCGCCACCAAAAGTTAAAATGGTATGACACCCCAATTTGTTTGCCTCTAACAAATTATATTTCAATTTACGATACTTGTTACCTGAAATAAATGGATGAAGTAAGTCTTCCCGTTTAATGACAAGTGTCACTTGCTTTTCTGTCAATAATGGTATTTGAACAAGTTGATTATCTATTTGCAAACGCGTCGAAATTTAACGACAAAGATATTTAATAAAGCTAAAGGATTTTCTGTTTGACAAATAGTCTAAGTTTTTTTCATGTAGATAAGCCTCTCGCTCAAAACTAAGATTTTGATATGCCTTGTAAGAATCTAAATACCAAATAGTACGTAGGCTCCATTCTAACAAGTAGAGAATATAAAACGGAATAATTAACAATTCTTGTTGCTGTCGTAAATGAATTTTTTCATGATTAATTAGAATATCGTCATTTTTTAAACTTCTATTTTTTAAAAATATAAAGGGCCATAGTGATAGCCCCACATAATTTTTATAGAAGAAATGTCTAAAAACTAAAATCATAAATTTACTTTGGGTATTCTATTACAAAGATAAAGCCAAATAATCTTTGTAGGAAAATTACTGGATTTTGTTGCCAACAATACCGATAAATGGCTAAAACACAACGAAGCCTATATTACGCCTACTATCAAAGAAAGGTAGTTTAGGTTATCAACAGAATAAAGTAACTTTATACCATTAAAATGCAACCGATGATGAAAGAGATTATACCGATTGAGGAAGGTGATTTTTATTGGTCTGAAAATGGCTTTCGAGTTTTTACGGCGCAATACCATCATAAACGGGGTTATTGCTGTGAAAGTGGCTGTAGGCATTGCCCCTTTGGTTATGACCCAAAAACCAATACACAGTAGCTTTGTATTCGCTCATTCGGCATGATTATTGCATCTATTTAGATAGATTATTTAGTACTTAAAAAATATAAGCTTATGAAAAAAATTAAACTCCTTGGTTTTCCATTACTGCTTCTAGTATTCATTACTTCATGCACATCGATAAGAGTTTTATCCGATTATGACCAGAAAGCAGATTTTAAAGGGTATACATCGTACGCCTTTTATAAAACAGGAATCGACAAAGCACAGATATCAGATTTAGATAAAAAACGAATTCTTAGAGCAATTGAAACTGAAATGAGTTCACGAGGTTTTGTAAAATCTGAGAACCCAGATTTATTAGTAAGCATTTTCACCAAAGAACAGGAAAGAGTAGATGTTTACACCAACAATTATGGTTGGGGTGGCGCTTGGGGATGGGGTTATAACCCATGGGCATGGGGACCTGGTTTTGGCTGGGGCGGAAGTACAGTTAGCGCAAGCACACAGGGCTCTTTATATATAGACCTAATTGATAATAAAACAAATGAACTGGTTTGGCAAGGTAAAGGTGAAGGAACGCTTCAAAGCACTAGTAATGTAGCAAAGAAAGAAGCACGTATTAAAGAATTTGTATCTCAAATATTAGAACAATATCCTCCAAATACTGTTGCCTTAAAATAATATTTTACATTTTTTTATAGGAGCTTTAGTTAGTAATAGCCTTATTAACTAAAGCTTCTTTTATAACAACGGAAAAGTAGTGTCATTCTTTACTTCATTTAAAACGAAAGCACTTTTTACACTACCTATGCTGGGCAAGGAAGCTATCTTAATCTTTGCGAAATCGTAATACGCATCTAGATTTTTAACCACTACTTTCAAAAGAAAATCAAATTCACCACCCACCACAAAACATTCAACGACTTCAGGATAACTTTTGACATCTTCAAAAAACTCATCCATCATTGCACCTTTCTGTGTTTCTAATGACACAAAGCTAAAGACGGTAATACTTTCTCCTATTTTCTCTTTATCCAAGATGGCAACATAGTTCTTTATGAACCCTTCTTTCTCTAATCGTTTTATACGTTCATAAACTGGAGTTTTTGTCAGTCCTAGTTCTTCTGCAATTGACTTAGCCACTGTTTTAGCATCCTTCTGCAAAATCTTTAAAATCGCTCTATCAATATCATCTAATTTATCAAGCATAATTTTTTCCTGTTTATTACAATAAATCAATTCATAAATATTACTAATTCCTAATTTACTACATCAATATAGTTTTTTTTACCAATTTTTTAATAATTAACAAATATTAAATCCTGTTTCATTAAATTTATTAGAAATATCACACGAATGCACTACTTAGCACAAGCAAATATTGCTCGCTTTAAAGCCTCTTTAGACAATCCTCTAATGAAAGAATTTACAGATTTTTTAGAGCCCGTAAATAAGTTAGCTGAGGAAAGTAAAGGATTTGTTTGGAGACTAACTGATACCGATGGAAAGTCGGCCTCATACATAGAATCTCCCTTTAAAGATGAATTAATGGCAATCAATGTTAGCGTTTGGGAAGATTACGAATCTCTCTCTAATTTTGTTTATAGCTCAGTGCATAGTTACTTTCTTCGAAATAAGAAAAAATGGTTTGATTTAGGTGGCCCCTCTCAATTCATAATGTGGTGGATTCCAGTCGGAAAAACTCCTACCTTAGAAATGGTAAAGGAAAAACTTCTCTACCACGAAAAACATGGTGATACGCCTATTGTATTTTCAATCAAAGAAATGTTCGACATAAAAGGTAACAGTATAAAAAATTAAGCACATGACCAGCACGGGCTATGAGAGTAATCCTATTTTAGAGAAACTCCCAAAACATCTTATCCAATACATTAAGCCTCAAAACTATGAGACTTATACTCCCATTAACCAAGCAGTATGGCGTTATGTGATGCGTAAAAATGTTGATTACCTAAGTAAGGTGGCTCATAAATCTTATTTAGAAGGATTAAGAAAAACTGGTATTTCTATTGATAACATCCCCAACATGTACGGCATGAACCGTATTCTTAAAGATTTAGGCTGGGCCGCAGTTGCCGTTGACGGTTTTATTCCACCAGCTGCATTTATGGAATTTCAAGCATATAATGTTTTAGTCATTGCTTCTGATATTCGTCAGCTTGAAAATATAGCGTACACCCCAGCACCTGATATAATTCACGAAGGTGCAGGTCATGCCCCAATTATAGGAAATCCTGAATATTCAGCTTATTTAAGACGATTTGGAGAAATTGGCTGCAAGGCCATATCAAGTGCAAAAGATTTTGAATTGTATGAGGCGGTACGCCATCTCTCTATAATTAAAGAAGCTAAAGGAACAGCTTTAGAGGAAATTGAAAAAGCGGAAAAACATATTGAATTTTTACAAGAAAATATGGGCGAACCAAGCGAGATGGCACTTATTCGAAATCTTCATTGGTGGACTGTTGAATACGGGCTTATTGGCACCGTTGAAGACCCAAAAATATATGGAGCAGGACTTTTGTCTTCTATTGGTGAAAGTCAATGGTGCATGACCGACCAGGTTAAAAAACTACCCTATTCAATTGAGGCTGCAAGAACTTCGTTTGATATTACAAAACCTCAACCTCAACTATTCGTAACTCCAGATTTTGCTTTTTTAAGTCAAGTTTTAGAAGATTTCGCTAACACCATGGCGCTACGTAGGGGTGGTCTAAGTGGCTTACAAAAATTGATTACCTCTAAAGAATTAGGTACAATTGAATTAAGTACGGGCTTACAAGTATCTGGAAACTTTGAAACGTTAATTGAAGATGACGGTAAGCCAATTTATTTTCAAACCAAAGGAAAATCTGCGCTTGCCTATAGAGAGAAGGAATTAGTAGGTCAAGATATTAACCAACATGAAACTGGCTTTGGGTCACCCATAGGCAGATTAAAAGGGATAAACATACCGATTGAGGAAATGAGTCCGCGCGACCTTAAGGCTTACAAAATTTATGAAGGAGAAGTCGTATCATTAGATTTTACCGGAGGTATTAATGTTACAGGTAAAATAGTTACAGGGACACGTAATCTACAGGGACGCATCCTTTTAATTACCTTCGAAAATTGCAAAGTCACCCATAATGGCAAAGTTCTTTTTGAATCGAATAACGAATTATATAATATGGCAATTGGTGAAGAAATAGTTTCTGCATACCATGGGCCAGCAGATTTAAAAAGCTTTGATTTACTAGACCATACACTAAGTACGAGCTCCATAAATAATGACAACACCAACTTAAGTGAGCTGGAATCATATTATAAATTAATTCGTGATTTTAGAGAAGGTAAGAATACCATTATCTCTAGAACCAAGGTGTTTCAAGAAATACAACAGAAATATCCGTCAGATTGGTTATTGCCTATAGAAATTTATGAACTGGCTGCAAAAAGTGGAGACAAGGCATTGACTGACAGCATAAAAATTCATCTTGAAACCATTAAGCAAAATCAGCCCAACTTAGGGCAGTTGATAGATGATGGTTTAGAATTAGCCTTAACAGAGGCCGAAACTACGGCTTAATGACCTGCAAACCTTCTAAAGATTCAATTGTTTGTTCTTGGTAGGTTAAATGCCAACCCATAGAATTTGTAAGAATATAGAACTTCTGCAATTCACTTATCAACCTGTTTTCAGCATTGGTTCTTAATGATGAGGCTTCCACCTTTTTCATTAATGAAGCATTTACCGTTTTTTTAATTTTATTATAATCGGCAGCATCAAATTGGTTCAGGTAGTCTGCAGTAACGTCATAGTATTCAAAATCTGGATTCAACTTAATTTCTGCTTCTGGTATACTATTTATTTTAACGGTTTTAGTTGCTTCATCAATTTCAAAATCTATTAAACTTAAATCGTAAGCAACCGTTACATCAGCATTTACAATCACTAGCGCTTTTTTCTCAGCACGTAATAATTGACCAAAAAGCTCTTTAGAATCTTTAAAATTATACACTTCAGCAAAGTGGCCTTCAGTAACTATCAATTTAGAAACGTTTGTAATTTCTTGCTGAATAAGCATGGAGTTCTCCTGCAAAATCGACTTATCTTCTTTTCCGTCATTACAGGAACGAATAATAAAAACTATTGCCAAGGTAATTACAACACCAGCTATAAATTTTTTCATGCTTCGGGAAGTTTGAAATCCATAAACGGATAGATTCGTTTTATATACGAAATTTTACCCTTTAGCGATGTTAAAAAAATTTGATGCGCCTTACCATCAGGATTGAAAGCTCGATGCCTTAACCCTCGCTGTATCTCATCAACCTTATTCATAGTATTACTGACGCTATCATCTATCCAAACCTCACAAAATTTCTCCCAAATATAATCAACAGCAATTTCATTAGGATGCACCATGTCTTTGGTATAAAAACGATAATCACGCAACTCATCCATCATAATCTCATAACTTGGAAAATACGACACTTCATCACGCTTGGCCACTTCATGAATAGCACTTATTAAATGTGCCTTACTAACTTGGTTTTCTACAAATCCGTCTTTTAGATGTCGTACCGGAGAAACCGTAAATATAAATTTCGCTGAAGGATTGATTGAACGCACAAGTGCTACCATTCGCTCTAAGCTCTGAATTATAGTTTTACAATCAAGAAGCTCTTTTGTGAAATTCGCCTGTGGCACCTTATGACAATTAGCAACCACTTGTTGAGTTGATTTTTTACGATATACCCACGCTGTTCCAAGTGTAATAATAATATGACTTGATCTAGAAAGTTGACTATGAGATTGATGTATTGCTTCGTTTAAGTCACCTAATATATTCTCTTTCGATACGGCACTGATATCTGAATGCGCATCAAAACAATGCCAACGTTCATTCTCATTAAATATATCTTGTTCGGTAAAAAATGCTTCGTTAACAGCTTTATCAATCAATTTTTCAATCGCCAGAGGATGAAATAAAATACCCAAAGGATTCTGCATATTCAAAAACTTGAAGTGACTTAGTTTCGCTCCTATGTTTTGCGAGAAACATGATCCTAATAACAATAATTGACTCGAATAATCAATTGTAGATTTTGATTTTGAAAGTGGAATTTGGGTTAAAAACTTCATTTTGGTCGCACACTTTCGTTTAGCTTATGAAAAACTTGATACGGATAAATTTCATAAATAGCATTATCCTCGTTAATCGTATTATCGCCATTTTCAAAAGCCATTTTCTCCCATTTCACCCCTTCTTCTACATCGCCTAACTTTGTCATGCTTCTGCCTTTAAAGTACAGCGCATCAGCAAAATTTTCATAGACCATTAAAGACATATTAAAAGATTCAATCGCCTCTTGATAATTACCAAGCTCAAAATCTGCAATACCCAAATAATACCAATCTAAATAATGACATGCCTCTTGTGGTGGGTCATTAGGAAAGTCTTTAAACTGCTGCTCTTTACTTAAAAGCAAGAATTCTTTAGCCTTAGAAAATTGATTTAATTGTAGGTAATCTAACCCTATATAAAAATTATAAGTGTGGTCCATTACATAGCCATCGCCATAATCTTTTTTGGCTCTCATAAATTCAGATATTGATTTAATGTAGTCCTTAGAAAATATACACCTCATAAATCCGCTATAATCCAACCATTTTTTAGGATCATGCTCAACGGCTTTCTCTAAAAACGGCTTACCCAACTGATACTTTCTTGCCTTATATAAAGGCATAGCTTTTTGCTGCCAAAGCCAACCGTTATCTGGCTGAATTGCAAGAGCTGAATCTAAAAATGACTGATGTTCTAAAGAATGTAAAGGTGTGTTGAATGCTTTTTGAATAAAACCTTTAATTCGCATTGAATCGGCAGAAGTAAGTGCTATAACTTCAGAAACCTCTGTACTATTTTGGTCT
>TARA_R110002074_G_scaffold936_3_pt1 | contig 13046 bp, 16 predicted proteins | sample TARA_R110002074 | Tara Oceans TARA_R110002074 (sample SAMEA4397215) | marine metagenome | biome: Polar Biome; feature: [MIX] marine epipelagic wind mixed layer (ENVO:01000061); material: water (ENVO:00002006), including particulate matter (ENVO:01000060) such as... | depth 10-100 m
GTTGTAGTTCGCCCACTAACTTATTATATTTTTCAACGAATTTCTCTTTTTGTTCTGCAGTTAAAGCTTTGGGCATCGCTTCATATTTTTTTATATCAGCTTCAAGCTTTTTAATTAAATCTTTGTCTTGTTCTGCTAGAGGCTTATTCTTCTCTGTTGTTAGTTCTTTCTTAGATTGATAAAGAGCCATGGCTGGATCGAGAGTTTGAGCCGGCGGGGCCGGAACCGAAGCTCCATGAGCCGGCACTGCGGCTTTTTTTAGTTCTTCGCCGTAAACATCTTTTGCAGCGATGCTTCTTACATATTCTGCAGCTGCAGTTTTTGTTAAATGGATACCGTCGCCGCCAGGAGATGCATATTCTTTTAAATATTTTTCTTTTGAGGCATAAGGAGGCGACTCGGCCTTTGAACCAATTGGATTTATAAAATATAGTTGTTTGTTATATTGATCTGAAAATGTTTCTTTTAGTACCTTTTCGATTATTAAATTAACAACTTCTCTATATTTAAAAGCACCGTCGTCATACCAATTGTGACGCGGCGATGCGTATCCTGTTTTTGAGTTTTTTACAGTAGGTGGCGCGCCGTACCACAAAACCATTTTACAATTTTTTAAACATTGTTCTGCGATGTTTTTAACTCGTGCGGCGAATTTCTTTTTCCAAGATTCATGCTCAGGAGTTCCAGGAGCAGCGGCTGAGCCGTAATTATCATTTCCCGCCAAACTAATAATAGTTAGCTCGGGATTAATAGACAAAAGCTCTTGTAAGAATCCATTAAGTTTAAAATTTGCCGGTTTGGAAGAGTCTTTTCCCGGGATTAACCAATGACGCGTAGCTGAACTTGATACCCCTTTTCTCTTTGTTGCCCAACCGTTTACTTTTAAATAATTTTCGTATGTCTTACCAAAGTTACCAGCCATCTGGCTGTCCCCAAACATAACAACTGTGCTGTTGGTCCTTTTTGGTACCAAAGAACCTTTTGGGGCAGGAAATAACTTTACATCGAGTTTTGCACTACTGCCTGCTCTAGGCTCTAAACATCCCTTACCCGGAGCATATTCTAAACAATTTCTAGAACTTTTTTTGCCTTTACCGATACGAAGGTTTCGTGTATCTTCTAAATATTCCTTGTACATCGGATCGACCATGTTCTCTGGATCATTAAAAGAAACGAGAACCCTATCACCAATTCTTGGTGTAGGCAGACGATTATTAATTCCGGTAAAGGTTGGATGCATATCAATAATAAAATGATCTTTGTAATCCGCAGGTTCCGGAATCGACGCATGAATTTCTGGTATTCTTACTTTAAGTCTGAGTCTACGGGTTGTAGCCCCTACTGTCTCTGGGGATTCACTAGTATCTACAAAACTATTGGGCTCGGCTGTGTTGCCCTCGACTCTTAACACAATCCCAACAAACTCTGTTCTCTTAGAAATAGAATCAGTAGTATAGTGTTGGTTCAGTAAGGTCTTTTCTGCAGTTTCAAAATTGCTTTCTTGTGGGTCGAATCTAGGCCCAAACTTTTTTTGAGTAAGAGGGTTTAGATCGCCCCAAGCATATTTTGGAAACTTTGGCATTTTTAATCCTCGGAATTATTGATTAAATCAAAAATATCTTCCTTGTCTTTGGAGGTCAGACCTTCTTTCACGCTAGTAGTCTTTTGTATCAGCGCAGCGATCTTTACTAATTGTTCATTTGATCTTTGTAAAGTTTCTAAATACTTTGACGCAATTTGGCCAAGTTCTTTATGGTCATAATTGTTTTTCATGCTCTTCATTAGATCGGTGAGCAAAGTTAAAGCCAGCGCCCTATCATTGCTGATATTCTCGCTGGCCGAATCAATATAATTTTCTAAACCTTTTATGTTTTTCCCTCGTCCCATTTTGTTTTGAATACCCTATACTTAGTTCTAATTTTATTTAGATTGTTAACAACTTGTTTTGTATTAAGTCCAGTTATTTCCCTAATGTATAGATAAATAGCTTTTTTATTAAAAATTTCAATTTGATCAACAGTTTCGAAAAGAATTTTAACTGCTTCAAGCACTTTTTTTTCATTATCTTTTAATTTAAGGTTATCCCAAGAATTGATTTCTCCCCAAAGATGTTGCCAGAACTCGTATTGTTCTCTGTCTGTTTCATAAGGATGATCAATCGAAAAGTGCTTCTCATGTGCTGCGCCGGAGATTTCTTCAAATTGAACTTCTCTTTTTAGATTTTTCGTGTTTTTCTTTACTTTATGTATAAACCAGTTTTTGGTGATCACACTAAAATATGAAAACGCTTTTGACTTTTTTGCAGGATCATATTTATCCAAGATAGTCATAAGCCACACTTTGCATTCTTCTTTTAAAGAATCAATGTTTGGCAAATTGTTGAATTTATAAGTATATACAATTTTGTCAACCATCTCGCTAAAAGCAGGTTCAATGTATAATATATATAATTCGGTTCTTATTTTATTGTCTTCAGTGGAGGCGTACTGAATAATAGCCTCTTCATGAACTTTTAAAAAATAATTATTCTTCTTGGGTTTTTTCTTGGGTATATTAGCTGCCGGAGTTGCCATCTGACTATCTTTCCTCTAGTTCTTCTGTTTCTTCTTCTTGTTCTTCCATTTCATCTTCTGGAACAGGAGAATACTTATCTTTGTAGTCCTCCAGAACTATAACCATGTCTTTTGTATGCTGCAGGAGATCGGACAAAGTTTGGTCTCCATAAAACATTTCTAGTTCATATACAGATTCTATATGTTCTTGCAAGGAAGATAACAAATCAAAAAGGTTTTGTATATCTGTGTTAACGTCTGACAGTTCAAACAACAGTTTTTGTATAAACCATGATAAACCAGCAATTACTAATATAGAAATATATAAAAAGAAAGGTACGATACCCAAAACTGACATTAAAAGGGCAGAGTTAAGAACTAAAGAAACTATTAAAATTATTCTAATTATCATTTTTAAATTCTTGTTTTTTATATTTTTCTTTTTCTTGTTTCAAATCTTCTTTAAATTCTTCTATTTTATTTTTAACAAGGCTGCCAGCCTTATCTTTAGAATTTAGATTTTCTTTAGAAATATTCGTTGTGAAAGAAGAAGGCAGCCTAGAAAGGCCACCCTCTTCTTTACAAGATTCGTTGCACTCCTCGCAAGAAGAAAACTTTTCTTTTATTGAGTGAGATACATTAAATACCTGCTCACACTTTTGGCATTTATAAATATACCGGGGCATTATTCTTCGCTAAATTCTGATTCATCTGAATTTGCAAACTTAACAATAGGGGGATTCATAACAAATAGCTCCCCTTGTGATTCGTTAAAATCAAGATCTTTAATCATCGGAACTATATCACTTTGTTCCAACAAACACTTTTGCAAGCACATCATTAAAGAGCCCACTGCTTCATCTGATAATCTCATCTCAAACCTCCAAAACATTTTCTAATGCCTTTTTCAATAGGCATATTTACTTTCCAACCTAGTTCTGCTAGAGTACCAGTGTTGGCCTTTGTATACATCACATCGCCCGGGCGGGGATCCGTATAATCAAACTGAACTTCTGGAATATACTCCAGTACTATTTCTTTCATTTCGTTTAATGATATGTTGTCTCCGGTACCAGTATCAAAAGTTTTACCATTGAACTCACCTTCGTAACCCATAGCAAATATATTAGCTGATACAGCATCATGAACATACAGCATGTCTCTACGCTGTGTTCCATCTCCCGTTATAAAAGGGTTCTTTCCCTCTTTTATAAAATGCATCCAGTTTGAAACTGCTGTTGCATAAGGGCCTGTTGCTTTTTGGTCTTCGGAATATACATTAAAATATCTTAAAGTTACAGTATCAATCCCATATAACTCCGAGTATAATTTTGTTTCTAGCTCCGAAGTTAATTTTTGTAAAGCGTAAGGATTTGTAGGACCATCACCATTTCCGACAACAGACGAAGACCCCGAGTATATAACTCTTTTAGCGTTTACTTTCTTTGCAAAATTTAATACTATGCTTGTCGATATAATATTGTTTATAGCAGTATGAACCGGTTCTTCAATACTAAAAGCGACGCGAGGAATACAGGCTAGATGGAATACATACTCCGGAGCGAAATCTTCTAAATGTTCTAAGCCATCTAATATGTCTTCTTTTTCTTGAAGGTCTATCCCTCTTACTTCATGTCCTAATTCATTTAATCTACTAAATAATCGGGATCCTATATAGCCTTTATGGCCAGTTACTAGACATCTACTCATCTGACACTGCCCTTCCTTTTAGTTGTTCCCAGTCTTTCTCTGGTCTTACTTCTAAATTGGTTTTCCATGCAGCTTCGGCTATGTTACTTTTTAAGCCTAGGCTTCTAGCAAAGTCTGCAAAAGCATTGATATCTTTAGGAAAACAACTGCCGCCAAAGCCCCATCTGCCATCAGGACCTGGGACATTAACATGTGAATCACCGACCCTTCCGTCTGAAACAAACCCTTCTAAAGCTGTATCCCAGTCTGCTCCAACTTCATCAACAAGTCTTTTCATCTCGTTACAGAAAGCTACCTTAACAGCAAAGAAAACATTATTAAAATATTTGATAAATTCAGCGGTCTCATAATCAGTCTCGATTATCTTTGGCCTTTGAAATCTCATATTATATAATTCGGCGACTCTTTTTGTAGCTTCGGGATATCCTCCCAAAACTATTCTAGCCTGATTCATAAAATCAAATTTTGCGGTTCTTTCAGTCAAAAACTCTGGATTAAAAACAATACTTAAATTAGGAAAGTTGTTTCTCATTTTTCTCGTAGTCCCGGGAACAACCGTCGATTTCAAAACAATAACTGTGTCTTCTTTGGGGCCGGCGTCGGATATTGCCTCTAGGGCCGAATAAACTATATTAAGATTGATAGAGCCATCTTTATTCATTGGGGTTGGTACCGACACAAATATTACATCTGATTCAGTCACGACTTCTTCCAAAGAATTCATGGATTTTAAAGGATCCTTATCATATACTAGGACCGGTACGACCGGACTTAATCCAAAAGATATTGATGACCCGACGAATCCATGGCCGACGACTCCTACTTTTTGAACACTCATTTAAATCTCCCAATCTTTATATTCTGGTTCTTTTGTTTTGTTTGTGTTATGCATTCTATAACGATAGAACGGAATTTTTAAGTGATGAATTTTATAAAAATCACCTAATCTTTTACGTAAATTTTCTTCTTCTCTATGGCGCATCGACGTATCATAAGCACCAAACTGTATAAGTAAGTCATTTCTATACATTATACCACAAGAGATATTATCTTTTTCAGCATATTTTCTCTCTAAAGTATTCTCATGGTTATCTACTAAAAGGTAATCACACGAAACACAAAAAGCGTCGTGATTTGCTTCTAGGTATTCTTTCATAAAATAACACATATCAGAAGAAACAAAGTCATCCGCATCAACGCGTATAACAAATTGCCCTTTAGCTGCTTTAAAACCTTTGTTCGAAGCGCCGGCGACGCCTAGATTTTCTTTATTTACTATTAACTTAATGTCGTTTTTAAATGGTTTTAAAGTTTCTAAAGAATTATCTGTGCTTTTATCATCAACTACAATAACTTCATGATTCACATGTTTTTGTGAAAGACAACTCCGAATACATCTAGAGATATATTTTGAGTAATTATAGTTTGTTATAATGATAGAGACATCGGGATTAGACATAGTTTTCCTCGTACCAAAGGCATAACATTAAAAATGCAAATTTTAAATATCCGTTCTTGATTGTTGTAATATCAAAGTTGTCTTTAAAAACATTAGATTTCATAATTTCACAATTATTAATTACTTCGTCGAACTTGTCGTTCCATCCGTCAAAACCTAACATAAAACCAATCTTGTTTCTATGTACAAACTGCTTGTCAAAATATTGCTCTAAAAGTCTCTTAATTGGATACTTACGTATCTTACCAAACATACTTTCATATGTTAAACAGTTTGAATATTCTACTATGCGATGATCTAAAAATGGTACTCTTACTTCTAAAGAGCTAGCCATACTCATTCTGTCTACTTTCTGGAGTATATCTCCTTCAAGGAAAAATCTAATATCCAAAAGCCTCATTAGCTCGTTTTTGTCTCTTGTTAAATAAGGCAATTTGGTTAGCATATAATCATACGTATCGTTCTTGTAATCATCCTCCAGAAAATCTAGATTTGTATTACGGAAAAACCTTTCTGTTATTGGTTTTTCTGGATTATTATATTTGTTATATCCACAAAAGACTTCATCAGAACCATCTCCTCCTAAAGCAACTGTAACATTACTGGATATTTTATTTGATATTAAGTAAGTTGGTATAATAGAAGAGTCTGCAAACGGTTGGCCAAAGTGTCTAACAAGCTTTCTTAAAAAGTTAAGTTTGATTTCATCATAATTTACAAAGATATCCGTATGATTTGTGCGACATTTATCCGCAACTATTGAAGCGTACTCTTTTTCATTTAGTTCTTTATCGTTGATAACAGCGGTAAAGGTTTTGCAACCTTGTTCTATCGATGATAAATGCTGCACAACCAGTGAGGAATCAACGCCTCCGGAAAGATACGCGCCATAAGGTACATCACTCCGCGTTCGTAGAGAAACAGCGTCACGAAGAAGATTTTCGAGGTGTCCTAGATCGCTTTCTTTTCTTTCTTGAGGAGTCAAAGACCAATATTTCTTAATTGAGCTAGCTTTGGTTCTAACATCAAACTCTAAATAATGGCCCTGTTCCAAGCTTTTTATTTCATTCCATATAGTATTTGGAGAGGCAATATAATATGTGTTAAAAAACATAGATACCGCGATTGGATCTATTGATAAATTATCTATTCCTATTAAATCTTTTACAGAGCTGATTTCTGAACAGAACGTTAGTCCATTTTGTAGAGAATAGAATAATGGTTTAATTCCCATTCTGTCTCTAGCTAAAAAAATCTTCCCTTTTGTTTTATCGTAAAGAGAGAACGCAAACATCCCATTTAGTTCTTTTAGTGTTTTTTCTAAACCATACTTCTCATAGTATTTTAATAATACCTCTGTGTCAGAAGAGGTGGAAAACTCACAATCTAAATTCTTTTTTAATTCTCGATAGTTATAGATTTCTCCATTGAAAACAAGTACTTTTTGACCGTCGTCTGAGATCATTGGTTGTTGACCAGAAGACAAATCTATTATAGAAAGTCTTGCATGACCCAAAGAAACATCTTTATTACAGTAAAGACCTTTAGAGTCTGGGCCACGGTGGTCAATATCATTCAATATGACCCTATTAATAGTGTGTTCGGTAGAACCGATTATTCCGCACATTTTATAATCTTATACTTAAAATCTGGATAGTAAAATTCTCTCACAGTTGGTTTTCCAGCTAAACTATTTTCTACAACTGGTTTTCTCGCGAGATTATAATTTTTTCTTTCTTCAGAATTGATGCCCACATTTCTAGAAGCTGTCAAAGATTTAGAATGAAATCTTCTATTATACAATGCTTCTGATATATTATAAATTTTACTTAAACCTAAAATTCTTATAAAGATATCTGTATCTGCCGCAATCCTGGTATTCCCATCCCAGCCGCCGAGAGTTTGCAAGATGTCCCTATTAAACAATACTGTACCATTCATACAAAACTTAAATTTAAGATAATCTTCGTAACTTCCTTCTGGGGCTAGGGAGGTCAAAAGACTTTTTAAGTCGCTAGTCTCTATTATTTTTGGGTACGTGTTTTTTCTGCTTCCAATACTATCTTTGTTTTCTGAGATCGTGTGAGGTTTGTGGTCATCCCAAAATTCATTTACCGCGGTTCCTACACACAGTGCACCAGATAAGACCATAAACCCTAATTGTTTTTGTAGTCTTTCCGGTTCACTAAAATCATCCGAATCATGTAAAGCTACATATTGTGATTTGCATAGATTTTTTAATACAAAATTTTTAGCAGCATAAGTTCCAATATTCTTTTTTGAAGAAACAACTGTTATTCTATCGTCGTGAAAAGACTTTATTTTCTTTACTGTATCGTCGGTACTACAATCATCAAAAATAAATAAATTAAAGTTTTTATATGTTTGATTAAGAATGGAGCTTACGCATTGTTCTATAGTATCAGAAGAATTATAAGCACATAGGATAATATCAATCATTCAAATACTCCTCGATAACCCTATCAATTTTATTAGTTACTTCTTGTTCTGCTTCTGGTGTTCTATCTTTAATTTGATAAAGCTTTCCTTTATTTTGTAACGGCGAGCTTTTAACTGTTTGATTTTTAATCTCTGGTAGTTTTTCTTGTAAGATTTCAAAACCGGCCATACAAGACTTTAAAAACAGATCATTAATATCATCACCAGCAGAGATATCCGCTTGTTTTTGTGCGATTATGCCGCCGGCGTCGATAGTTTTGTCAATATAGTGTAGTGTAGCACCAACACCATCAAGATTTTCGTCGTGAACAGACCAAAAAGCACTGTCAACTCCTCGAAATAATTGAACAATTCCAGTATGTATGTTTATACATCCATATTTTGGTATGGAAAATATCTCTTTTTTTAATAAACTACAGCCAAAAGTAAAAATAACTTCCGGAGCGTGTTTTTTAATTAATTCAATTGATTCTTTTGAATTGATTTGCCCTTTTTCTAAGAAAGTCGATGGCCCGTAAGGTACCCAATCTATACAATCTTTATACATTTCACTCTCTTTCTTGTGCAAAGAATCAGAAGAAATGGGCTTATTCTCAAGAAAAACCCTAGAAGCGAAGGTTTTATTGAATAATATTGAGGCAAAGTATCTGTGTCTAGGGTGTGTAGAGGTTATGATGACAGTTCTCACAAAACCTCCATAGGAAAAGCAGAAATTCTTTTAAAGGCCTCGCCCCTGTCTTTTCCTATCTCATATCCCCTAACTTTAGAAAGTCCATTGAGGTACTCATTAATGCCAGAGACTATCTCATGTTGTGAATTATAAAAACTCATAGCTTTCAGTTTAGCTTCGAAACTATCTGTAACATCTACAACAAAATCAACTTCTGGCAATATATCAGTTATTTCGAATGCCCACAAGTCTTTAGTTTTGTGTGTTGGGCCAAGTTCAGGAAGTATTGTTTCTGATGCCTTCCAACATGCTTCACGTACTATTTGAGAAGTGTTTCTGTGATCTCTATGCTTATCATTTTCAGAATGTGTGATAACTAAATCTGGTTTTTTGTCTCTTATTATCTTGATGACTTTATGAAAAAGTTCTCTAGAATATTCTACTTTCTGACACTCGACATAAAGATTATGTATATCCCTGATACCTAAAACTTGGCCTGCTAAATGAGCTTCGTATTGACGCGCTGTTACTATACTATTTTCATTATAGTCACCGGCGTGATCGATTCCTGTAGCGCCGTCCGTCATAAAGACCACTTCTACATCAGAGCCGGCATCTGTCCATTTCTTGATAGAAGCTCCACAGCCAATAGTTTCGTCATCTTGGTGAGCGGCAAAAATTAATATATTTTTATGTTGAAACATTTAAACTATCACAAAAAGATCTCAAGTGGATTAATTCCCCAAAGTTCATCGAACAAATATGGGCACTTTCGGTCTTAGACTGTAGATTATAATCTATTGTGAAATGTTTTTCAAGCACTTTTGCGCCGCGGCGGACAGCTTCTTCACATGCTTCGTTACCAATTGTGTGATCACTATAGCCGATTAGACGATCATCAAATTTCTCTGGCATTACTTTCATAGCTTCTTCGAAAGTATGTGGATATTTTGCTACACAGTGAAAGTATTTTACGTTTTCATTTTCAAAAGGGTATTCATCTTTATCCCATTTTCCCAATGAGCAATAAGTGAACATGCCGGTATCTACCATGTCTTTACAAAAATCAAAATCCCACTCCAGCATAGAGCTGGCAATTTTATTAGTTTGAGCACTTACCTCCTGAGTCCAATCAAATCTGTCTCTATGGAAAGGGGATGCAAAAAAATCTATATTTAAACTCTCTGCATAATCTTTCAATCTTAAATACTGTTTTTTTGTCATCGCAAGATATTCCCAAAGCTCGCGATTATCTCCGGGCATGCGGTAGGTATCCCATAACTGGACCTTAACGGCGTCTGCGCCGCCCATCTTACACTGCATAATCATTTGCTCTGCTCTTCTTATAGAGCCGCCCCACTGGCCGCACAGCTCTGCTATAATATAAACATCGTTCATTTTAAAAATGGCTCCAATCAACATATTGTTTAACTGTTGATTTAAATTTATCAATTGTCTCTTGATTAAAATCTTCAGGCGCTTTTTTCTCTGGTGTGAATTCAACAAGCCACTCATCAATATAATTGTGAGCTTCTGTTTCCAGTAAGTGTTCAATAACTTTATATTCGGCGCCTTCAATATCAATTTTTATAATATTGTGTTCGTCTTTGCTTAAATTTTTAATAATCCAATCAGAAAGATCTATACATTGTACAGGAAATTTTAGGCTAGGAACAGCGAGGGCACAATCTGTTTTTGCTTGGTAGCCTCCTGAACTGTCACGAACAAAATGTTTATTATCAGAAAAATTTAGACGAACGTTCCGATAGTGTTTGGGGAGGTATTGGCCTTCTTTAATCGCTTGTTCTTTACTAGCTAATAAAGAAGAGCCGGTTCTTGATCCCCAAGCTTGAATATAGAAGTCTTTTATTATATTCTCTACCCAAACAGCTTGTGTATGAATTATTATAGGAACTGAATTGTCTTCTAGAGCGTACTTTTCCAATAAACTTGTATAATTAAAATACTCTGGCTCAAACGCGTCGATTTTAATTAAATCTTCTTTATATTTATTCTTGGCCCAATCGACTGCTTTACCCACGTTTGCACCGCAGTCTACAAACCTAATTTTTTTAGACATCTTGTTTCCTATTTTCTTCCAATAACCAAATATCTTCCTGTGTATGTACATCATGTAACTCACACACAAAAACTCCACAATTTGTACTTAAATCTTTTTGCATAACATAATCAGCTTTAAAAATACGAAAAGCTGCGTTTTGCATCAAGTTAGTGTCAACACTAAATACTTCGTCTCTTTCGTGCTCTTTGAACACGTCTATAGCCTCATCTAAATGCTCTGCTTTTATCTGTGGAGAATTAGCCTGTAATGATATAAAAATTTCTGGCTTTTTTTGGTTTTTATTTATATGTTTTGCAGCAGAGCGAATAGCGACTTGTTTATACACGTTATCTTTTGCTAGGCGAGGGCTTCTCATGTGTACTTTTGCACCTAGGCTTTCGGCAACCAGCGCGATCTTTTTTGATTCAGTACTTACCCATGGTTCAATATTATATTTTGATTCCTTACAGGCTTTTATAGCCCAGTAAAGCATAGGTTTGCCCCAAATAGGTTGTATATTTTTATTTTTAAGTCGCTTGCTTCCGCCTCTAGCGGGTATTATAGCTACTATTTTAGCGCCTTCAAGAAGATTTTTCTCGCCAATGAAGTTAAGATATCTTCCTATTAAAAAGCTTTCAGTCATTTTTAAACATATGCTCCAATATTTTCTCCGAAGAATTATAATCAAACAGATGTTCTTTTATAACCTTATCAAAATCTGTCTCTTTGACAGATATAATTTTTTCTATATATTCTTCAAGCTTATTATAAGGTACTTCTTCCTTAATGTCAACACAATATTCATTATTATACAAAAAATCAAAAGGTTGTTTGAAAGGTTTAATATTAAAGTTAATAACCGGAGTTTTTAGCATGATACATTCTTTAATAGAGGTGGAATCAAAATTTATAACAAAATCAGATATTTTTATAAGCTCCATCGAAGTGTGTGGAAACCAAGAAGCATCTTCGAAGTATCTGTCTCCGTGTAGCTTTTGGGCCAGGGGGTCTTTACCCCTGGTTTTTACTAAAACTTGATAGCCCTTATTTTTTACAGCGTCGTAGATAGTATTTAAATTAATTTTGCCAAGGTCTCTAAGCTTTGGAGCAAATATAAGCGCGCACTTTGTATCTGGCAAATTATATTTTTTTAGTATTTCTTCTTTTTTAAAAACAACATCGTATTTTGGAGAACCTAAATAAAGATTTTTTTCATTGATTGTATTATATTTTGAAGCTAAAGATAAACTGGGGAATACAACATGATCCACATAGTTAATATACTTTGTATAATTCCCCACACTGTAATCGGACATGTAAGTCAAAGAGTACTTTTTACCTTTTAGACCCGAAAGATTTTTAGCGTAGACTCCCTCAATCAAAATAATCGGCAAGCCATCATCTTTAATTTCAGAGATATCTTTAATTTCAATATTATGCGTTCTGCATGCTAGCTCTAATTCTTTTTTATGTTTGTGTGGTGAATTATATTTTGCAGTTTTGCCAACAAAAAAAGTTGACTTTATGCTTTTCTTATTGCCCTCAATGGCTAATGGTAAGAAATATCTTAAAAATGTCATTTCTATTAAAATAAAATTCATATCTTTATCGTTTCTCTGCTTTTAGTAAAATATAAAGTTGGGGGTTATGTTCCCAGAGTGTTATTATACTATGTTGTAATTTGTAATAGCCTTCGATGTCTTTAAAAGTTAGAACCGAAGGTACCTCTTCTATAATGGCTTTGTGTACATCTTCATACCCGAACTTTTTTACTCTATCACAGAAAATCTTATATTGCTCGTTTTCTAGAAATGAATCATCCCAGACAGTTGACCAAAGAAAATTATCATCTTTATACGCGTACTCTTGCTCTCCGTCTTTAATCCACCCTATCTTGTAGTTTTCGAATCTCCAGTGATCACCGAGTCCCCAATCAACATATAACGTACCATTATCATTTAGGTGTTCATAGCATTTTTTTATAAACTGTTGAGGGTCTCTAGCAAAGTAAGAACATCTTAAAGATATAATTGTGTCATAAGTGCCATCTAAAGACCAATCATCATTTATATCCCAGTTACCGATTTCTAAATCGTACAGATCTCCCGGGAAGACGTTATTATTCTGGAAACC
>TARA_R110002074_G_scaffold390103_1_pt1 | contig 13038 bp, 4 predicted proteins | sample TARA_R110002074 | Tara Oceans TARA_R110002074 (sample SAMEA4397215) | marine metagenome | biome: Polar Biome; feature: [MIX] marine epipelagic wind mixed layer (ENVO:01000061); material: water (ENVO:00002006), including particulate matter (ENVO:01000060) such as... | depth 10-100 m
CACCCGCCAGTCGGAAAGGGCCGCCCTTTTCACAAGGACGGCCCAGATGGATGCTGTTGTCTTCAATGTGGAAGGTTAGGCAGCAGTTTCGCTTAAGAACGCTGGCAATACGTCCGGCGTGGCATCTTCGGCACTTGAGGTTGTTACATCTGCACTTTCCGCCGACGTAGCGACAGCGTTGTCAGTGGCGTTGAACGCCATACCATCAGGAAGCCAGCGGGCGGTTCTGGTGGCTACCGCAGAGTCAAACCTCTCCGTTTCAGCTGCTCTTTCTGCGAATGCGCGTTCCATCGCAGCCGCGATATCGCCTTTGCGTTCTCTGCTGCGCTCTTCGGCAAAGTCATCACCAACAAGTTTACGGGCCATTGAAACTGCATGCCCTTTGTTGACCCGGCCCCAGTATGTTGAGGCCGTCGGGCGCCAACAGGCTGCGACATCGACGTCCAAACGCGCACCAATTTCCTCGATGATCAGGGTAGGGTGGTTGTCTGAAAGGAGCTGTGGCTTAATCGTCAGACCCACGGCCCAGGCGAACAGGGATTGCTTTTGGGATACTTGCAGCGCCGACATCGCCCGAAAATCATCAGGTTTTTCCAGTTTCATCCATTCAATCGCAAGATCCTGTTCCAGCGCATCAAGCATCTTTTGTGCAACTGTGTCTGGATGTAGCGTTTCGCGGTTTTGCGCCAAGAACGGGTTGATTGAGATACTGAGCGCTTCCGTGCCGTATGAATGCGACAACGCTTGTTCGCAGAGCGCATAAAGCATTGCGTCGAAAGCCACGTCGTAATCTGCGGCCAAGTGCGCGCGCAAAATGTGCTGGCGCGAGGCACGCAGATCATCGGCAAGACTGGCTGAAATCCCATCCGCTTTGCGCAGTGTTGTGGCCGGATCTGAGACCGGAACGGGCGCTGATGACGTCGGTGGTGTTACGTTCGGGCGGCTGATTGCAACTTGGCCGTCGCCGTCTGCGGCGTCTACACTTTGTGCTGGGGCGACGGGAATGTCATCGGGGCGTACCAGTCCTTTTTCGACCCGCAATGCGCCATCATGACCAATGGTGACGACGCAACCCGCGATCGCTTGGTCAGCTTCTGCATATGGCTGCAGCGCCTTCTGCAAGGCTTCTATTTCGCGCAGCCGCGGCTCAATGGCATAGTACTCATCCGCTTCGGCATCCGTCCAGTCAGCACCGTCATTGGCCGCTGCCAGCTCTTCTTCTCGTGCCATCAGGGCATTCTCTTCTGCAAGCAGATCAGCATCAGGTTCGATGTCTTGAGGATAGACACGCCCAAAACTGCGGAACGCGCCATAGTCGACGGACAAGTGCACTTCGACCCATTTCCAGTCAGTTTCATATGCCTTTGCCGCATCTTGTAGTTTTTCAATGGCAAGACGTTCCAGAAGTTCAGGGTTCTCCATATGCGCTGCGGCATTGTCATCGAAGAGATCACGCAACAGAACACCACCTGCAACCTCATATGACTGAACTCCGACAAAGCGCCCGATGCTGGAGCTCGCAGAATGTGCAGTTTCGGTCAGCTGACGTTTGATGGACTGCGGATGAATGTGATAGCTATCTTTGACCGCGTTCCAGACTGTCATTTGGCGATCATGATTATCCGTCAACGTGAACGCCATGACGCATTCAAGTGTCATGTCCCCAGTGCGAAACTGCTCGATAAGTTCGGGAGCAATGCGCGCGAGTTTGAGGCGGCGACGCACAAGATCGACACTGACCCCAAACTTGAGAGCGATGTCGTCTTCTTTACGACCCTGAGCAATCATCTGGGCAAAAGCCTCGAATTGGTCGGCTGGATGCATCGCCGCGCGTTGGAGGTTTTCCGTTGTCGAAGTGACAATCGCATTCTGCTCGTCTTCGACCAGACATGAGACAAGGTGATCGTTCGGGATGATACCATCACTTGCCAGTTGTTTGAGCGCATTCAGGCGGCGACCACCGGCATCCACTGCGAATTTTCCGCCAAGCATCGCATGGACAACAAGGTTTTGTTTGATACCGTTTTCGCGAATGCTGGCGAGGAGTTCTGCGTCGTCGGCTGCACTTGCGGCGACCTTGCGCACGTTGAGAGGGCTGAGACCCAACTCATCGAGCGGGATCATGCGGAGGTCTTGTGTCATTGCGATCGCGGTCGTGGCGGCGTCAGCAGCTTTTGCGGCCACTGGCGGCTTGGTGGTCTTCGCTTTGGTTTGGGATTTTGCCATGGGTTTCGTCCTTTGGACGGGCCCGGATGAGACTCTCTCTATCCTTTCAAGCCCGGCAATCGGGCTTCCCTTTCTCAGGCTCTTTTTATAACGAGAACAGACCGCACAGGGCGATCGGTTATAACGCCCCAAGCGAGTCGCACTTTCCCGATTGCATCACCATCCTGCCGTCGTGATCAGAGCCGGGAAACTCCAGCTTCCGGCGGTAAAATGTTAGGCCTTAGAGCAAGACCGATTTTCCTGTGCTGTGGGAACGGCAAAAAATTAGCCAAGGTCCGACGTTGGTTCGTTTACCGACGGCTAATCGTCTTGCTGCAGCGGGAAGGAAATGCCAGCATGCTTAAAACTGTCACCCTTGTCCTTTATGCTGTCGCGAGCAGGATAGTGATCTGCTCGTTCTCCCCTTTGACTGCCAATCACCGCCGAGCTGCTTCCCCTTCACTCAATGTCTGAAAGTAGAAATCCTGATAATACTAGCTTGTTCTCGCAAACTCACTCGCCTCCAATTCCCTCGATAATCCCTCCGCAAATCTGGGTAGTAGCCCCGAACTCAAGGAAGCCATGTCCAATCTGACTACCCCGCCGCGTGCCATATTCCGGCAAATCCAGGCAAACCTTAAAGACCGGTATTCCTCGGGCTTTCCGGTGCTCAAGGAACTTATCCAGAACGCCGAGGATGCGAGGGCTGGAATGATCCGATTTGTTGCACATGAGGGCTGGCCGGAGGCGAATAACCCGCTTTTGCGGGTGCCAGGCTTGCTGGTGTCCAACGATGGCGTGTTTGCCGAGAGGGATGGTCGCGGAATCCTGTCCTTTGCCGACAGCGCGAAGGGCGATGATTCAGGCACCATCGGCCGTTTCGGTTTTGGTCAGAAGGCGGTTTTTCATCTCTGCGACGCCTTCATCGTGCATGCCTTCGGCCATTCGACGAAGTTTTCTGAAGTCGTGAACCCATGTCTTGGGGTGATCGAGAACACCAAGGCCGCTACATGGGAAATGATTGGTCGAGAGGATCTGGCCAAGCTGCATGCTGCTTGCCTAGGGATCGATCGGGGCCTACTGCTTTGGCTTCCTTTGCGCCATGACGAGATTCTGCCCGCACCGAAACTCACCTTCATCGACAACCGGCCTCAGCTTGAGGATCTGATTGCGGGATTTCTTGAGAACCGGGCTGAACTGCATCTGACGCTGGCTGGGCTGCGACATCTCAACCGGATCGAGCTCTGGCGGGATGCCACACAGATCGCCGGGCTGTGCCGCGACCCGGACGCGCCGCGAATGCGGGGCTTCGTTCCTGCCGGCGAACTGCGGTCGCTCAGCTTCAAGGGAACGATCACTGAGCAAGGTTCCGAGTCATCAACCTATGTGGGACGCGAGGTTTCTGGTGCGCAGAGAAGGCTCGATACACTGCGGAGTTCAGAGCGTTGGCCACAATCTCCAGTCTTCACCGAAATTGGCGAGGAGATACTGCCAGAAAAGGCCGAGGTGCATGCTGCAGTGATCCTGACTGACCAGGCCAGCGGCGCTGAAACGTTGATCGATTGGGCGGTTTTCCTACCAGTAGGAAACGCCGCTAGGCTTCCGTCTGATCGGGCTCGCGTGCGGTTGATGCTGCACGGCTATTTCTTCGTCGATTCTGGCCGTCGGCTCATCGAAGGCTTCGATGCTTCGATGCTTCGAGCGACGCCCTCGGCTCGGTTCAGAGTGAATGGAATACCCTGCTTCGGGACGAGGTTCTTTTGCCTCTGGTCCCGGCGGCGATCTTTGATGCTCTTCAGGCAGGGATGCTTTCGGATGACGATCTTGCTGGATTGCTGCGCGCGGTCCAGCACAGCATGTTTGGCCGAACACACCGCGCCGCCATCACAGCGCAAGACGTGCTTGCGCGAACGCTGGAGAAAACCGAGGGCAAAGTCACGGCAACTTGGCATCTGCTTCGTGCCGGCACCAAACTACGGTGGATGCCAGCCGCCAATGCGCGCGGCGCATTCACCATCGCAGACATTCTTCCGGGAGTCACGGAATGGGCACACGGGCGCGGGCTTTCGTTGGCGGTGCGCCCTGCTGCACTCAATGGGGGTGACCTTGGCTGGCATCCTGACGAGATCGAGGATTTGCTAGGGCAACTGTCGCACCGGGTGTTTCTGCAGGGCGGGAACGCGGCGGCCCTGGCAGAGTTAATGGAGGTCGTCGTTGGGCAGGATGACAGCTTGAGGCAGGCCGCAGCGCCGCGCCTGCTGGAACTGTTTCGCGGAGCATTGCTGGAAAACGCAAGCCTCGCCAATCAGGAACATCTTCGCGCCATTCTCGGGTTTCTGCCGCCGGATCAAGTCATCGGGTTGCCTAAATCGACGGGGCGTTCGCGCCGCGTACTGCGCAGTCTTGCAGAGGCCCACGAGGGCCCGCTTTGTCTGTCGGAGGAATTACTGCCCGACGGGGCGAAGCTGCAGACCGTCAGCCCTGCGGAAGCGATGGCGCTCTTAAATGGAATTGCACCGCTTCTCGAGCACGGAGGCGACCATGAGGCAGCCGGTGCGGCAGCCATTTGCATCGTAAGGCTCCTCGGGCGGCAGCTGGCCGCGTTCCTGGATGATCCGGCCTGCCGACGGATGCTTATCCTACGCGCCTCCAACGGCAGTGGAATGGCCGCTCTCGTCAGCTTGCGCGATCTCGTGGCGGCATCACGGGAGCGGCGCCTGTTTCGCGATAGCCCCCAGGCGCAGCAGTTGGTCAAGGCGCTTTACGAAGCGGCACCGGACCGCGGAGCGCTGATCATCCGCAAGGCCGAGGCCGACCTGCTTGAAGACATTGGCCCACCCTTCGGCTTTTCTGAAACTACACGTGAGAATGTGGCCCGGTTGATCCTCGGGGCTGAGGCCTTTGGGCCCCTCGAGGCGCGCGCTCGCTACCTGCAGAACCACTTCACCGAAGCACCGCAAGTGCGCCAAGCCATGCGCAGTATGGTGGCGGGGCAAATCTATAATGACAGACTTCGGCTTTGTGCGCTTGCTGATGGCATGGGGCCGGTTGCCGACCTAGCAGCGGAATTGGTCGCTGGAGAAAGCGACAGCTTGCTTGTGGACCCGGACATTCTGAGCGGCATGAATCGGCAACAATCGCGGCACATCGAAATTGCTGAGATCAGAGGTCCCGAGCTTGGTGCGCTTCTGCACCGAAATCTCGACAGGCTGCGGATGCGAATACTGCATGACGAAACAGTGCTCGCCTTGCTGCAATCTGACGTTCCGGACGAATATTTGCGCGATCTACCGATCTTTCCGTCCAAAGTTGGGCACAAGCTGGCCGCCGCAGACATCTGGAGGGTAGAGCGAGACTTTTCCGTTCCATCGTCTCTGGCCAGAAATGTGCCGATTCTACGGCGGCTCAATCACGCCGAAAGCGACGCCCGCATGGAGCGGCTTGTTTCGCCCTGGACACCCACGGCGCTGATCGAAGTTGCTCTTCATCAAACGCAGCCACAATCTTTTGCGAAGGAAATTCTCAGTGCGCTTGCGCACGACGGCATTTTCTTGCCGCCTGAGATCCAAAGCACGAAGTGGCTGACGGACCAACGTGGAAATGCCTGGGCGCCGGATGATGTTCTGGATCTTGAACCGGGCATTCTGAACGCAGCCCGCCAGACCTTGGCGAGAGAAGGCAGTCTTGCCTTTCTGCCCATTGATGAGCTGGCATCTGAGCTTTTCAGATCGGACGTCTCTGCATTGCTCCGCAAGCATCGGGTCTTTCCGGATAAAAGCGGCTCTCTTGAGCGGCTGACGCTACTCATAGAGGACGCGCGACCTATTGCGGTGATGGGGGAATGCGCTCAGGTTGCCCCTGATTTGAAGGCGGTCGCCAACCATGGCGTAGTTATCGCCCTGCCGGGCTGGCCGCTTCTTGCGGCGCTTCTGCGGCTGTCGGACTCGCCCTCCGAGGAGCTTCTACAGTCCTTTGGCACGGTGAATCACGGCGACCGCGAGAGAGCAGCGAAATTCCTGACGGCCCTGGAAAAGCCGATTGATGACCCGAAGGTGCGGGCCGCCGCTTGGCCGGTCTATCGAGCCGCCTTCAAGGAATTGGGGCAATGGGACGCGGCTGACCGGAATGCGGTCTTCAACAGTATCCGAGCGCGCACCGCAGCAGACACCTGGGAAGACGGTACCACAGTCGCGCATACTGGCGGGGGGATCGTTCCCATGCATCTGTTACATCGCGACCTTAGGGAATTTCTGCCGCCACCGTCGCCCCAGACCGAAGCGAGCAACCCACGGCCCATGGTAAAGGGCACTGAGTATGACGGGCAGACCCCTGAGAAACTGTTGGCCACATCGGCAGCCAGTCTCAAGCCAATCCTTGAATTCGCGCGGCCACATGTGCCATCGGATTTGCTTCTTCTGCTGGTCGGGCTGTTCGGGCGCACGGACTCATTCAGCGCCGTCGCGCGGCAATGCCTGTCAGTAACCGGACAGGATATTGCCCGCATATGGGGAAGGATCGACAGCGATGTCGCGAGGCACTTTCGACCAGAGACGTTCGGACAAAAGTTTGAGGACAAGCGTCTTTCGCGTATCGTGCAATTTAGGCCACTCGCGGTGGCCCCATCTGAAATCACTGCCGAGACCCTCGCCGGGACCATGGCGAACCTGCCAACGGGCGAGGTCAAGCCTTTAGGCGTTCTCGGGAATATCCATATCGGCTGGAGAAATTTCTGGCATAACAGGCAGCTTGTCGGCGCGCTAACGCTCCAAATAGCGACTTTTGCCGGGACGCAGGTTACCTCTGCCGATGTCAAGGCCCTGTGCCTGACCTTAGCCGAGATATTCATTGGGCATCGCAAAGAACAGGCGACTTGCCTGGATGCGCTTGACCGGCTTGCCGACGAATGTGACCGATTGGATCAGGCCACAGTAGATGCCGCTAGGGCCGAGTTGGAAGATCGATTGCCGCAGGTTCTGGACGAATTGAAGCCACAGCATGGGTCGGGGCTTTGGGAGGCGCGCAAAGACTACAGGGACAGAGTTGACGCCTTCCCGGTCGGAAAGAGGCAGGAAGAAGCCCGACCGGTTGCAAAACATGAACTATGGGAAAAAGTTGCGTCACCCAAGAACGCTGACGAACTTCTTGCCGCGATCCGGCAAAGGATCGAAGACTACGGTTACGACCCCTCCCGGGTTCTGTTCGAACTCTTCCAGAATGCCGACGATGCAACCCGTCAGCATCCAGCATCGGCCGAGGGGCGGTTTCGGCTGGAATATGGCGATGATCGTTTGACGATCAGCCATTGGGGCCGATTGATCAACCACCCAGGACCAGATGTTGATGAAGGGATCAAGAAAGGCTGGCGCAGCGATCTTTTCAACATGTTACTTATGAACCTGTCCGAAAAGCGCGAGGACGTGACAGGGCGTTTCGGTTTGGGCTTCAAAAGCGTTCACCTGCTCTCGAAGCGGGTTTCGATCGCGAGCCATTTCGTGTCCTGCCGGATCAAGGGCGGTATGCTGCCTGAAGCCTGGGCTGAGGGGCGTGAACTGTCGGTACGGCAGGGCACGGATGGCCGCCCGGCAACGGTGATCAATGTAGAGATAGATCCAGAACGGCGCGAGGATGTGGTGCTGGCGTTGTCTGCTTTTGCTCAAGCGGCAGCGTGGTTGCCGGCGATGAGCCGATCGGTTCGGCACATCGAGATCCATGGCGACGGCGAATGGTCCGCCAAGTTCTGCGACTTGAATACTCACATGATCAGACTGGTATCATTCGGCGGACGCGGCTCGGGCCATGCGCTCGCGCTCGACCTCGGCGAAGAGACAACTCTGTTCCTGCCGCTTGACATGCAAGGGCCAGTGGCCGCTCCAAAGGGCTTGCCGCGCCTGTGGCTGCTGGCGCCACTTGCGGAAACGCTTTCCACTGGCTGGTTGATGAACGGGAGACGCTTTCGGGTCGACCCGGGCCGGGGCCGCCTAGCGGGCAGCGAAACCGAACGCGAAGAGATGTTTGCCGAGATTGGACGAACCCTCGGCCTGCGGCTCGTGGAGCTTTTTGATCTGGTAACGGGGAACTGGGCCGTTCTAGCCGAACGCGCCGGATTGTCGGGCAGGTCAGAGGATAGTGGCACCCAAAGCTTCCTGCTGTCTCTTGACGGAATGTTCGCAACAGATAGGGCGGACCCGCTCGCGAGACACCTGCATGGAAAGGATCGCGGTTTTGGCCGGTTGATTGCCGAGCGCGCCGCGCTTGCCACCGGCCTGCCCGCACCCTTCAGCCCTTTCATGCGGGCGGATGAGGCCCGCTTTGTGATGAGAGGAGCGATTGCCGATACCAGGTTGCTCGCCTCGCTGCGTGACTGGCAGGCTATGCGGCTGATCGGAAGCGCCGCCATCTCAGAAAAGGTTGCAGATCGGATTGACGGCCTTGGTTTTGATCGTCCAAGACCTTTCAAAGTGGTTGACTTGTTGCGCCACGAGATCGGAGACGCAAAGCGGGTTGCGCCTGATCTCGCTCAGCGCCTCGGGAAGCTTGTTGACGATGGTTTCGTAAAATCGCTCGACAAGCAGGAAGAAAGCGAGCTGCTAGAGTTTCTGTCGCCCTTGTTGTTCCAAATGAGTGATGGGAACTGGCACACAGCAGCCTTGCCCCCGCACAACGCAAAGGACGGTGACGAGGAGGAACGACGCATTCTGGATTTTGCCCCCACGATGCATCTTGCAGATCGGGGCTATGCTGGCGCTGCATTGGCCTTCTACCGGCTTGCAATGCGGCAAAGCGGCTTCCAGCGAGCAGCAACGGCTTTGGCACAATGGGCCGGCCAGGCTAGTGGGGACGCCCATCAACAGGCTGTTCTATCCTACATCCTTGAAGGCAGGCAGGGCAGTGAACTCGGCCTGCTGATCGCAAAAAATCGCCCCGGTTGGCTGCCAGATTCATCTGAAGAATTCCGGGCCTGCTCATCCGGAAAATCAGTTGCGCCCGAAGATTTGCCGCGGTTGCTTGGCATACTCTACCCCGCAGAACAGCGCTTGCTGTGGTCCGGTGCGATGCAACTCGGGGTGGATGAGGATGAGTATCAGCCTACTGATCCCCAAGCATTTCTTCGAGGTTTGCACGACTGGTGGCGAGAGAATCACGAGACGGAGCGAAAGACGTACGAGGCACGCATTTACCCTCATGGCTTCCACCCGCGCGAGCTTGCTGTGCAGGATGTTGAAACGCAGCGCGAGGACTGGTTCACGTTTTTTGCATTGGCGATCTTTCGCACTCTGGGGCGGACCCAGGACGGGGCACATCGCAATTTTGTTGCTAAAGCGAAGCAAGCCGGCTGGTGGCAGGAGATGGCCACGGCAAAACTGCCCGCCGATCCGGGTCCGTGGTTGCGTAATCTTGAAGACTTCGCCCGCCCGGATGCATGGCGAATTGACTACCCTCAGTGGCGCAGGGCTTTGTCAGACCTTTACGTTCTGGCGCGCTGGCTTCCCGATTACGTCGATGCATATCTAAATCTACCAAAGGTCTTACGGAACGAGGACGCGGTTTCCTTGAACGACATCTGGCGGTTAAGCGCCTCGCCGGTCTGGCAACGACGGGGCCTTGAGGGTGCCCCGCTGACACAGAGCCTCGGGCTTGGCGCCAACTGGCTGATCCGGGAAGGTCTGCGCGCCGGTCTTTGGGGAGAAGACGAAAATCGTCGGCTCGCTCCCTACGGGTGGGCAGCCTCTCGGCGTGTTCGCAAACTGTGTCGAGCCCAGATCGATCTCGATCTGGGAGAAACCGGCAATATGGACCACTCACGAGAACTCTACGACACAGTCAAAACGCACCTCGGCCCTGATGCAGATTTCCTTGGTGACCTTGATTTGCCAATGCAAATCATCAGTGATGCCGCGCATGAGGGACAATTGCTGATGCTCTCGGCACGGCACGATTTTGTTGAAGGTGATTACGACGATTTGGACGACAATCTGATGGAGGTGGATTATGACGAAGCTTGAGCCTGATCAGCTTGTTCGCCATCAAACCCATGGCGAGGGATTTGTAGTCGCCGACCTTGGCCCTACGGTTCTGGCCCGGTTTGGCACTGCCATTCATCAGGTCGAGCGCGAGAGCATCAGCCTGCAGCGATCCCTCGAAACGGCATTGAATGCCGGTCTGATGGACGACAGCCGTGCTGTTCTTTGTAGGGCGCAGGCACTGGCTATCACTTCGGTAAATGATCAATGGGGGGTGTTTTCGCGCTCCCGAGTTCAATTGCTGCCGCACCAGCTTTGGGTGTGCCGACAAGTAACGCGCGCGTGGCCCATTCGCTGGCTGGTCGCTGACGATGTCGGACTTGGCAAGACAATCGAAGCAGGGCTGATCCTCGAGCCATTGATCGCTTCTGGCAGGGTGAAGCGTGTGCTGGTTCTTGCCCCAGCGCGGCTGGTTCCTCAGTGGCGGGCCAGAATGAAGACGATGTTTGATATCCGCTTGCAGGAATATACTCCGGACGGCGATCGAGGCCGCATCAGTTTCTGGGAAACCGCACATCAGGTTGTCGCTTCCTTCCACACGCTTCGCATGGACAAGCCCCGCGAGCGCCTGGTGCAGGCGGAGCCCTGGGATTTGGTCATCGTGGACGAGGCTCACCACTTCCAGGCACAAGAGCGGGCAGCGACCTTGACCTATGGTTTGCTGCGCGAACTGAAGGAAGCTGGCCGAATCGAGTCACTAATCTTGTTCACGGGCACGCCCCACAGGGGCAAGGACTACGGCTTCTTGGCTCTCATGCATCTCTTGCGAGACGATCTTTTCGATCCGGAGAAGGAAATGGCGGAACAGCTCTTGGTACTGCCGAATGCCATGATCCGCAACAATAAGGCACTGGTGACTGATCTCGACGGGAACAAGTTGTTCCGCCCGGTGGAAACCCGCGCGATTGACTATGGATTTTCTGAGGCGGAGGCCGCCTTCTATCACACGATGAGCGAGTTCATTCTGGATGGGCGTGCCTATGCGGCAAGTCTTTCAGGCCGCCAGCAGACCGCTCGAATGCTTTTGCTGATTGCTCTGCAGAAACTTGCAGCCAGCTCGATTTCCGCCATCACGCGGGCTTTGCGGCGCAGAAGGGCCATGCTGGCCAACTCAGTTCTGGATGCAACGTTGTCAGACACGACCGAGCCCGATACTTTCGATGAAATCGCGGAAGCCGAAGAAGCCCGTCCAAGCGAGACTGCGGTCTTGTTGATGAAGGATGAGATTGCCCGCCTTGACGAAATCTTGGCTTTGTCGGACGAAATTGACGGCGAAACAAAGATCGCGAGTCTGCTTGACCTGATCGAACGCGATCTTCCTGAAGGGGAGCCGGTGCTCCTGTTCACTGAGTACAAAGCCACCCAAGCACTTGTTTACGAGGCTGTTGAGGCGCGTTTCGGTAAGGGCAGCGCTGGTTTCATCAATGGTGACGAGCGCCTTGTCGTCACCTCCACCGACGGTACGGAAATGGCTCTCCCGCTTTCACGCGATATCGCCGCTGACGATTTCAATGCCGGTCGGACGCGCTTTCTGATTTCTACCGAGGCTGGTGGCGAAGGCATTGACCTGCAGGAACGCTGTGCCGTGCTCGTCCATATCGACATGCCATGGAATCCAATGCGACTGCATCAACGGGTAGGCCGCCTCAACCGTTATGGCCAGAAGCGTGCCGTCCGCGTCTTCCTACTGCGTAATCCGCAGACGGTGGAGGCACGGATCTGGTCCCTCCTGCAGGAGAAACTTGCACGGATTCAGGAAACCCTCACCGCTTCAATGGATGATCCAGAGGATATTTCGCATCTGGTCATCGGGATGGCTGGCAGCCAGTTCTTTGATGACCTCTATTCAGAAGGCTCCATACGAAGCGGTAGCGGCCTTGCAGGTTGGTTTGACCAGAGTACGCAGCAATTTGGCGGACGCGATGCTGTTGAAACAGTGCGCGCGATGCTCGGGAATGTCGCCCGGTACGATTTTCAGTCGGCAGGGGCAGAAATCCCCAAGCTCGACCTGCCAGCATTGGAAGCCTTCTTCCGCAACGCCATGGCGCTAGCAGGCCGCCGCGTGACGAAAGGCGACGAGGGGCTTTCGGTCGCCACACCTGAGGCATGGCGAGGGAGTATTGAACTTCGCGATAGATATGACGCGCTCAGCTTTGATCGTTTCATGCGCTTGGATCATTCGCTGGCTAGACTTGTCGGCGTCGGTCATCCCTTGCTCGACCGCGCAATCTCGCACAGCATGGACCAACAGGTGTTTTTGTCACGCGCTCGCGGTATTTCGGCCCCCATTCTCGTCGCTCAGGTCGAGGACGAAATCACCGGAACCGGCGCAACGGTGCACAGGATTGTTGTCGGAATCGAGGGAACCGACAATGCAGCGGTGGCACTTCGCGATTGGGAACTGCTTGTGCGGCTAAACAGTATGGAGCCGGGCGACAATGTCAGCATTTCGCCCACTCCTGCTGAACTTTCGGCTCTTAATGTACTGTGTGCGAAACTTGCGGCTGACGTCGTGATTTCAGATCTCCCATTCAGGCGTCCCAAGCTTCGACGCATCATCGCTTTCTTTCCTGAGGAGGCTCTCCGTTGATATTCGTCCGCTCGACGCATGAACACGCGGAGTACCGCTAGCCTCTTATGCAGACTAGGTCAGTTCTCAGTGACATTCAACACTCTGGCTCTTTAGCAAAACTATGCTAAAGAAACTCCTTGGGGATTCATGTCAGTAATACTGACTTATTTAACATAAACCTTATTATGCAAAAAAGAACTGTACGCGCAAAGCGATAATGTCACCCCAGAGCAAAGCAGA
>TARA_R110002074_G_scaffold100502_4_pt1 | contig 13009 bp, 9 predicted proteins | sample TARA_R110002074 | Tara Oceans TARA_R110002074 (sample SAMEA4397215) | marine metagenome | biome: Polar Biome; feature: [MIX] marine epipelagic wind mixed layer (ENVO:01000061); material: water (ENVO:00002006), including particulate matter (ENVO:01000060) such as... | depth 10-100 m
ATGCTATTGGTTGGCTGGACCGACTTTGCTAAACGGAGGGACGCCGATGGAGTAGGTCCATGCATTGGCGATCGAGCGAAGACTCCAATGGCACCGGCGTCAACGGTGTGGCAAACATCACTGACGGACGAACTGAAAGTCCTGTCGAGGCAAGGAACGACCGCTTGAGTCACCCCGCTAGAAAACACTCGCTGTCGTCCCGTCTGTTGATTGGAACGCTTGCCGCTGGCTGCCTGCTTGTGGCAGCAATCGGATTGCGTCTGTTCAGCCAACGCAACGAATTACCGGAACTACGCACCGTCAATGTCGAGCGTCGAGACCTGGTCATCACGGTCGGCACCACAGGAACCATCGAACCCGACGAAGTCGTCCAAGTGGGCCCCGATGTGGCCGGAAAGATCGTTCGCTTCGGCATGGACTCGCGCGATCCAAACAAATCCATCGGTGTTGGATCACGTGTTGCCAAAGGCACGGTGCTCTTCCAACTGGACACGCAGCAATACGAGATTGCTTTGGAAAAGGCCAATGCCGCTTACCGATTGGCCAATGCCGATTTGGTTCGGCTGGAGGCACAGTTTCAACAATCTCAACGAAACCTTGATCGAGCCAACCGCCTGCGATCGACCAATGCCCAAAGTGTCTACGATGAGATCGTCACCGCCAACGAAATGGCGACGGCTATGCTCGCCGTGGGCAAAGCCAAGTTGGAGGAAGCCGAAGCCGAAGTTCATCACGCCCAAGTGAGCCTGGAGAACACCAACGTCCGCTCCCCGATCGACGGCATCGTGATCGATCGACGAGCCAACCTGGGCCAGTACGTCAGCGTTGGTCATCCGGGACTCTTTCTATTGGCGAAGGACCTGGACCAAATGCAAATCCGGGCATCCGTGAGCGAAAGCGACATCGGCAAAGTCCAACAAGGCCAACCTGTCACCTTCACCGTTGACGCCCATCGCGACCAAGTGATGACGGGTCACGTGAAAGAGATCTTGCTCAACGCCCGGATGCACGGCAACTTCGTGACTTACGACGTGATCGTGGCGATTGATCAAACCAATTTAAATCTCTTGCCACACATGACCACCGACGTCGAATTTGAAATCACCAAGCGTGAACAAGCTTGGCTGGTGCCCACGGGTGCTCTTCAGTGGTGGCCAGAATCGGAACAGATGGAACGGACCATCGCCACTGATTTGATCTCTCCAAGCCTTGATTCCAGTGGCCCCGGCAAAGGCGACACCGCCTACATTTGGGTGCCGTCCCGCGACGGGAAAGTCCGTCCGATCTCGGTTCAAGTCGGTATCGACGACGGCGTGCAGACCGAAGTGATCGGAACTGGCTTGGCCCCAGATTCACCGGTGGTGGTTGGCGAAGTCAAACGCACCACGCTGGCCAGAATCATTCCGAAGGTCAAAACGCTTCGGTAGACGAGCCGACACGAACGGTCGCCCCAAATGACGGTTGCCCCAGCACGAGTTAGCGAAACGTTCCCGGTTGCGGCATTGCTCTTCGCTGAGTCGCCGATGGGCTGGCGATTCGAGTGCCAGTCATGTTGTTGTCGAGTTTCTCAGGCCGGGCAAACACCGAAGCTGAGTTCAACGCGAATCGACATTCGTCGTAGGTTGGCTGGCCAAAGCCCACGCCCATCGCTTGCAACAATGTGCCCCGAGCGTGATGGACCTTGATGAACGCGAGGTTGTAGTCGACCACACTGCGTTGAAACTCGGTCTCCGCTTTCGTGGCACGGATCTGAGCTTCCAACACGTCCTCCACTTGAATCTCACCTTCCGCATGCCGTTGCGACTGGGCAGCCAACCGAATCTGTGACGCTTCGCGGCTCTTTGCCATCGAGTTCATGGTGCCATAAGCGCGATCCAGGTCAATGAACGTGGTGCGAAGCTGCGCCGAGATTTGTCGGCGTTGTTCCTCGGCGATCGATCGCTCTCGTTGCAATTGAAGTTGAGCATGTCGAACCGCCGCGTTCTCTCGTCGGTTTGCCACGGGCCGACTGTAGTCGACTCCCACCTGCCAACCTTGCAACGCACTGTCAAACAGTTCGGTGTCATTGGTCGGGTCATCAGCCAGTCGTCGATACTGGCCGATGAAATCCAATTGCGGACGTTGCAAGTTCTTTGCGGCTTTGATTTCGAGCACACGCTTGGCGATGACCGCCTGTTGTTTTCGAAGCTCGATTCGGCTGCCTTGCGCGAGCGCATCACTTTCATGCCAATCGAATCGAATCGGGGCCTGCAGCGGAGGCCCGATGGGTTGGATCAACCGGTCGCCGCAAGCCGGTAGGGCCAGCAACGTTCGCAGTTTCAGTTCGACGTTGTAGACGCCGGTTTGCCCTGGAACCGTGCCACAGATTGCGTTCCGAACAGCGGCCTCGGCAGAATAGAACTGCTGTCTCGCCAACGCTTCGACATCGGGCGGACTGACTCGTTGTTCGACGCGTTGCTGCTCCAATTGCCACGCTTGACGAGCGTTCTCCATCGCCGTTCGCTTGGCCTCAAGATCTTGGTAGGCGAAGAACAACTCCCAATAAACGATCGAGACATCTCGCACCAATTCAGAGACCGCTTGCTCGACTTCGAGGCTGACCTGTTGGTGATCGATTTGGGCAATCCGAATGCCTCGGTACACACCGGGTTTGGCCAAAGGACCAGCGATCTGGTTAATTTCGGTTCCCGACCCTCGCATCAGCGGGTGCCGAACTTCTGCTCCATAAGCCGCATACAGCCCACCGGCCAGCTCCTCGTCATAACCACCGATGCCGCCGATCGACACCTGGGTCCCCGATGGCAAGATGCGGCCGACACCCAATCTCGCCAACGTCTCGGGCTGGGAAAACACACCAAACTGGCCGTTTGAGAACGCAGAATTGACTGAGTTGCCGCCGCCGTTCCAAACAAAACTGGATTGGAACTGGGTATCAAAAGCGGACAAGCTGGCGTCGAGCCCCAGATTCGGATCGTTGCGAAGCACCGCCGGGTCCAACGTCGTGCGTACCATGTCCGGATACGACAACACTCGGCCACCTTGGTCGCGAATGACTTGGCTGTTTCCGAGCGCCAACTGGATCGCTTCGTCCAACGCCAATGGCCAAGGCGTCAGTTGATCAAACTCGTCGGCGGTTGGCGGCGATCGCTTCCCCACCGATTCGAGATGCGAAACCGTCGCGATCTCAGGCGGTTGGTTCGACTGGCCAATGGCGGGCTTCTCAAGTGAGATCGCCGACCAATCTGATTCCGTCATCCGTGGTTGCTGTGGCGCACGCGGGAGCCACGTCCGGCATCCCGGGAAACTGGTGGTCACCAACGCGATCAGCAGCGATGCGATCGCATGGTGAGTCAATTCGAATGATCGCGGAGTACGCATTCGTGGTTCGCTGAGTCCTCGGATGCATGCTTTGAGATTGCCGGACCTGAACGTTTATCGGAGTTACAAGCACGCCCCGGCAGCAATACCGGCATCTCCCGACCGGACCACCTAACCCGCAAAGTCACCCAATCAAAGAACCTGTCCTGCAACGAAGCTTCTGCAAACATCCCCAGACTGCCGTTCGATCACAGCGATCGAGTCTCTGGCGCGGGTTCGGAATACGAGGTGTGCGGCCCGCGTTGAATCTTGTCGCCTCGCACGTGATAGACGATTCCGCGCCAAGTCACCTTGGTCGTGAAGAAGCACTTGCAAAACCAAAACGGTGAAACGATCTGACTGACAACAATCCAAAACGGCAGTTTCACGAGTGACGCCGTGGACAAACCACTTGTCGGTGCGCCGCAGTGGGATCCACTTCGATGAAAACTGGTTTCACACAACAAAACCAACACCACGTTTGAAATCTCGAAGGCGATGAACGCGAAGAAAGCGGCTCGCATCGATCCCCAATCAGAATGCATCCATCCCACAATCGCGACGACGGCAGCGAGGAACGGAATGGCCGACGAAATGATGCCGTAGCCGACTGTCGCTGGCCAACTCGAATGATAAAGCTTCGCGGTCAGCAATTGCCGAGGCACCCAGTTCATCAAATCAGAGAAGGTGCACGTTTCCCGGTTCACGACCATCACGTTGGGCACGAAGACCTGTCGGTACCCCTGACGACGCACGACTCGGTCGAGCATCGTGTCTTCGCAAAAAGCATGCGACCATTTCTTCAACAAACCGGCTTCATCAACCAACTGCCGTCGAATCAGCAGACTGCCGCCCCAAGCGATCCGGAAGACGATCATGTTGATGGCGGCGGGAATGTTCCAAAGGTACCGAACCAAGGAAGCACCGGTTGGATCCTGAGGCTGGTACCAACGATTGCCGGTCGTCACCGCCACCGTTGGGTCGTGAAGCGGTGCAGCCAGTTCAGCCAACCACGTCGGGTGTGGAACCGTGTCTGCATCACAAAACGCGACGACCTCAAACGATGGGTCGAGCTCTCGGATCACCTGAACAATCGCGGCGCACTTCAGGCTGCATGTTTCCGGTGGATCCTGCAAGACACTGACCCGCACTCGTTCGTCGGATTCGAATTCGCGAAGAACGGCTCGTGAAGGATCTTCTTGACTGTCCACGACCACCCGCAACTGAAACTCAGGGTAATCCTGGTCGAGCAAGCTCCGCAGGCACTGCTTTAAAAACGGGTCCGCCCCGCGAAGACACAGAATGACCGCTGCCTTGGGTGTGAAGCTCTGCTCAGGCAAACGGGCTCGTCGTGACATCCACACGACGAAAATCAGTGAAAACGCAGCCTGAATCGCCACGATGACGAACACACCCCAACAAAAAGCGATGGCGATCGTCACGCGGGAGTATTCCTGAAAAATCGTTGCAGTTGAAAAACAGAGGGAGACACACCCAACATCGTCGCCCACCGTCTTTCATGGAAGGTCAGGCGATCCATCGCATGTCGTGAGTTCCCAACACAACTGCCTTCAACTTGCCGCGAAACGAGAGACAGCTTGTCTATCGCTTTGCAGGGATCCCAGCGCCGGTTTCCTCCAGCCATTCCGTCAAGCGACCCTCCAACTTCTGAGCCATCTCAGGTTTGTCAGCGGCCAAATCTTTCCGTTCGCTCAGATCATTCTCCAAGTCATACAGTTCGATGGAATCGTCGTCGTGACGGAGAATGAGCTTGTATTGGCCGCTGCGAATCACCGAACCAGGACGATTGTCTTTGTGAAACGCGAAGTGTGGGTAGTGGAAATACAACGCATCTCGCTGGAGCTTGCCACCGCTGAACAACGGTTGCAATGTTTCGCCATCAAGTGATTCATCGCCGGCAAGCCCGACCCCTGCAGCATCCAAAACGGTTGCTGTCAGATCCATGCTGATCACAGGAGTTTCATTCACCGTCGCCGCTTCCGTCACGCCAGGCCAGCGAACGATCAAAGGCACTCGCAAACCGCCCTCGAACAGATACCCCTTTCCTTTTCGCAGCGGTCGGTTGTCAGTCGCACCCGACCAACCACCGTTGTCACTGGTGAACACCACCAAGGTCTCATCCGAGATGCCGAGCGAATCCAACTCACGCAGCACGCGTCCAACAGCGCGGTCGGTGGCTTCGATCTGGCCGCCGTAAATGGGGTTCTTCAGGCCGGGACCTTCTTTGCCTTTGTAGTGTTCGATCAAATCCTCCGGTGCCTCAAATGGATAGTGTGGGTTGTAAGTCCACAGGCACACGAACATCGGCTGATCCTTCTCACGCCGCATGAAATCGATCGTTTCATCGGCCAAACGATCGCTCAGGTACTCGTCTTCTTTGCGAGGCGGCAACGCGGGAATGCGATAAGGATCGAAGTACGTCGGAGGTCCCCCTAGCCCGCAACCGCCAACGTTGACATCAAAACCATGTTCGGTGGGCCAGTACTTTTTGTCGCTGCCGAGATGCCACTTGCCAAAAAATCCAGTGGTGTACCCCGCTGCCTTCAATCGCTCCGCCATCGTCGTGGTTTCGTGAGGCAATTCATGTTTGGTCGCTGGTGGTTGAATCAAACGATCTTCCGGCCAGAAAGATTTGCTATCCGCCCCGTGCTGAGTGATGTGCAATCTCGCGGGAGCAAGCCCCGTCATCAGAGCCGCACGTGTTGGAGAACAGACCGTGGAAGCCGCGTAGGCGTTGTCGAAACGCACCCCTGATTGTGCCAACGCATCTATATTGGGCGTCCGCAACACGTCGTTGCCTTGGCAGTGCAAATCCTTCCATCCCATGTCATCCGCCATGATGAACAGGATGTGCGGTCTTTCAGCCAACCCAACCGAACAGGGCAAACCACTCAGAAGACTGGCGGACAGAAAAATTAAAACGCTTCGCATTGAATGGCTCCCAGGTGTGCGGTCCGCAACATCCTATCCACAATCGAAGGAAGACGAATTGCCCGAACTTCGGTAAGTCCTGATTTTTCGATGAACCGACGCTCGCTTTCTACGGGCTAGAAGCTTGAGCCTGCGAACGATCCATGAAGAATCGGTTTAGAAAGAACGTTTGCCAAACCAGAGCCTCCTTGAGAGCGTTTATCACGATTGACAGGCGAACCACCATCTCGAAGATCATGTTCAAAGAATCCCTAGCGTGGAGATCATTGGGTGAGGACCGCTCCCCTCTTCCCGCTACAGCCACTTCTACGATTCATGCATCAATTGAACAATCCAATTCGAATCGCCCTAATCTCTTCGCTAGCGTTTGGCTTGCTGACATCATTGGGATGCAAACCAGCAACAGCACCCGACGTTTCCATAGACACCACGCTTGAAACGCCAGAGTCGCCCGATACCTCAGCATCGACCGTCACGTCGGATTTGCAGCAGCCTGAGACTCGAGCATCCAGCACCGATGAAGTCGTCATTCGCGGCGACTTGAGCTCGGTCGACTGGCAATCGCTGGTCGGAAAGAAGGTCGCCATCGAAGGCGACCTCGTCATCGTGGACACCTACGATCTCGTCCGCCGGGGACAGATCAACGTTGCCCGCCAACGGTTGTATGTGCCGACCAGCCGAGTGGACCCAAACGACGTTGATCCGAGTGCCAACTCCTTTGAGGGCGGCAGCAACGTTGCCAAAGTGACCGAGGCTCAGAAATTCAACGACACCGCCATCATCACGCTCGATGATGGACCGGCAACCCAAAACATCTTTCCACCATTGTTGTTCCCGAACTTGGGGACAACGGATGCGACAGTCCGTCTCGGATCGGTCTTGCATGGCGTCTCAGGAAAGATGGTCCAGGCCGGCAGCAAACTTCTTCTCGTTGCAGATCAACCTCTGCGATGGACAGCCGCCGAGCGACCGCAACGACCCAACGTTGGTGAAGCGGATGTGACCGTGGCCAGCTTCAACGTGCTGAACTACTTCACCACACTGGACAACGGAAACAACAACGCTCGCGGTGCGGACTCCGCTGCAGAACTGAAACGCCAGGAAGCCAAACTCGTTTCCGCGATGGTTGCGTTGGACGCCGATGTCATCGGTCTGATGGAAATCGAGAACAACCTCGACGCTGAGAAACGACTCGTTGCGGCGTTGAACAAAGCGATCGGCAAAGAAGCCTTCCAGGGCTGTGGCTTGCCCGATGACTTTCGAAATGCACCCGGTGGGCGGGACGCGATCCGCGTTGGAATCATCTATCGATCCGATCGAGTTTCACCCAACGGCGATGTCGCCATGATTCGCGACGAGGCCTTTCAAATTGCCCGAACTCCAATCTCACAATCCTTCCGACCAAACGATGGAGGTGAACCATTCACGGTGATCGTCAACCATTTCAAATCAAAGGGCGGTGCAAGCGACGCAGAACCAGACAACAAAAACAAAGGTGACGGGCAAGGTGCCTTCAATGCGGGAAGACGTTCTCAATCCTTGGCGATTTGTGAACACATCGATTCGCTGAAGTCAGATGGCACAGAACCAAGAGTCCTCGTCATTGGCGACTTGAATGCCTACCAACAAGAAGACCCGATCGACGTCTTGCGAGCCAATGGCTTGGTGGATTTGCAAGCACGCTTTGAGCAAAGCTCTGAAACCGGCAATGAGAAGACTCCCTATTCGTACGTCTATTACGGGCAGTCCGGCAGCCTCGACCATGCCTTCGCCACCGAGGCATTGGCGAACAACGTTTCCGGCGTCGCAACATGGCACATCAACGCTGATGAGCCGCGATCTTTGGACTACAACCAAGAGTACAACCCTGCCGAACTCTTTCATGCCGATCCTTATCGCAGTTCGGATCATGATCCGGTTCTCATCGGAATCCGAAATTAGGCTGTCCGGCGAAGGTCGCTTTTGCCGCAGTTGCCGCGGTCTGCGGGGGCGTCTACGTTGACGACTTCGTGATTCGGATGGGCGACTCAAACTGCGGCACGGTAGACCTGTGATTCAACGAAGTATCTACATCGGCACCAATGGCAACGCGACCGGAAAACGCATGGTCGCCTTGGGCATGATGGAACTGGCCGCTCGGCGATTCGGCCGCGTCGCTTTCTTTCGCCCAGTCGTTCGTGTCGGCCCTGACGAGGACCAAAGCATCCGCATGATGCGATCTCGATACGGGATCGTCACTCCGTCCGATGAGATGTTTGGCGTCACGCGTGCGCAAGCCCGGCAAATGCTGGCGGATGACCGATACAGCAACCTCATTCAGCTCATTCAACAACGATTCAAAACGCTCGAAGCAAAAGCCGACTTCGTTGTTGTAGAAGGCACCAGCTACCAAGGCCTGGCACCCGAACTCGAATTTGAATTGAACGCGGACATCGCCGCCAACATCGGTTCCCGTGTTCTGTCCGTTTACGCGATGGGAAATCGCTCGGTCGATGAGTGCGTTCAATCGGTGCTGATTGGAAACGAAAGTTTCGTCGACCGAGGTGCTCAACTGATCGCGACAATCATCAACCAAGTCCCCGACGATCAATCGACCGCATTGAACGCGGCGATCAAGACATCCAAACTGGACTCCAAAGCACCTCTGTACTTCCTTCCCGAAGAACCGCTTCTTCGCCAACCAACCGTTCGTGAGATCCAGATCGGCATCGGTGCGAAATTGGTTTCCGGAGATGAATCCTCGCTCGACCGAGAAGTCGCGGTTCGCAAAGTCGCGGCGATGCAACTGCCCGGATTTCTGGAACGACTTTCCAACGCAGCCCTCGTGATGACACCCGGTGACCGCAGCGACATCCTGGTCGGCTGCGTGCTGGCGTGTTCGCAACCCGATGGACCTTCGCCGGCGGCCGTCGTGCTAACCGGTGGAATCCTCCCGCCGCCCTCCATCCGTCGCTTGGTCGAAAACGCCAACGCGTTGCCGATCCTGGTCGCTATCGAAGACACCTACACGGTCGCCTCCAAAGCCGCTGAGGTTCGCGCCGAGATCGGCGATCACTCGCCACGGAAAATTGAGTCCGCGATCGGTGTGTTCGAACGACACGTCGACACAGACTCGCTCGCCGCGCAACTGCAAGCTCCCGTGGTCCCGCGAATCACGCCGATGCTATTTGAACACTCACTGATCCAACGAGCGAGACAGCAACGCGTCAAAATCGTATTGCCTGAAGCGACGGAACCACGAATTCTGCAAGCCGTTGACGTTTTGCGGCGACGCGACGTGACCGACGTGATTCTGCTCGGCGATCCCAATCTGATTGCCGCCGCGGCAGCACGTGCCGGAGTCATGCTCCCCAACGATGGACTCGAGATCATCGATCCCGCGACCAGTCCACTCAGAGATTCGTTCGCCAGCGAGTACTATCAACTTCGAAAACACAAAGGCGTGACCACCGACATCGCTCATGACCGCATGATCGACGTCACCTACTTCGGCACAATGCTGGTGCATCGAGGCTTGGCCGGCGGTTTGGTTTCCGGTGCGATTCATACCACCGCCAACACGATCCGCCCCGCGTTTGAATTCATTCGAACACGGCCCGATGTGAACGTCGTCAGCAGTGTGTTTCTCATGTGTCTGAAGAAGGGGGTGCTTGTTTATGGTGACTGCGCCGTGATCCCCAATCCCACCGCCGAACAACTGACTGAAATCGCCATCAGCAGTGCCGAGACCGCGATCCAGTTCGGCATCGATCCGAAGATCGCCATGCTGTCCTATTCCACCGGCGAAAGCGGGCACGGCGAAGACGTCGAAAAAGTCCGCGAAGCGACAGCGATGGTTCGCAAACGACGGCCTGATTTATTGGTCGAGGGCCCCCTGCAATACGACGCCGCCGTTGACCCAGACGTGGCTGCGACCAAGATGCCCGGCAACCCGGTCGCAGGCCAAGCCACCGTGTTGGTGTTCCCCGACCTGAACACCGGCAACAACCTTTACAAAGCCGTCCAACGATCCGCCGGCGCGATCGCAATCGGTCCCGTCTTGCAAGGGTTGAACAAACCCGTCAACGATTTATCGCGAGGATGCACCGTGACCGACATCGTCAACACCGTCGCAATCACCGCCATCCAAGCCCAAACGGTGGCCTCATGAATGTCCTGGTCTTCAATGTTGGCAGCACGACGCTGAAATACGCGTTCATCGATGCCAAAACCGAACAAGTCAGCGAGTCAGGGCTGGTCGATCGAATTGGACAACCCGGCGGAGACACTATCAATCACGTAGTGGCTGCCAAGATCGCCATCGATGAAGTCGGGCTGAACAACGTTTGCGTGATCGGCCACCGGATCGTGCAAGGCGGTGACCTGTTCCTGGAACCCGCACTCGTCACAACAGATGTCTTGGAACGTCTTCGCACGCTGGACACACTGGCTCCTTTGCACAACCCAGCCGCCCGCTCGGTGGTGGAAGGCTTGGTCGACATCGGAACGCCCCAAGCTCTGGTCTTCGACACGTCCTACTTCGCAACCCTTTCGCCGGCTGCCTATCGCTACGCCGTCCCGGAAGACTGGTATCAGAAACACGCCGTCCGTCGTTACGGTTTTCACGGAACGTCTCACCAATACGTGACCGAAAAAGCGATCCAGTTCATCGATGGTGACGAGACGTCCCGCATCATTTCGTTGCATCTCGGAGGCGGTGCCAGTGCAACTGCATCAATCGGCGGTCGAGCCGTCGACACCTCGATGGGAATGACACCACTGGAAGGTCTGGTGATGGCAACGCGATCAGGCGACTTGGACCCAGCCATCGTGCTGCACATGACCGAACACGCTGGGCTCGAACCGAGCGAGGTTCGAAATTCGCTGAATCGAAAAAGCGGTCTTCTCGGGTTGTGTGGCGATCCAGACATGCGGACGGTGCTCGGCCGCCGACACGCAGGCGATCCAGCCGCGACGCTGGCGATCGACATTTATGTTCGCCGAATCATCAAGACGATCGGCAGCTACATCGCCATCCTGGGCGGCTTGGATGCGTTGGTCTTCACCGCCGGTGTCGGCCAGCATTCTCCCGAGATACGCTCGCTGGTTTGCCAGTCGCTTGAGCACTTCGGAATCGCATTGTCCGAAGACAAAAACCAAGCTTGCTGCCAAGAAACGACGGACATCTCAGCGACGGACGCACGTGTTCGCACGCTGGTGGTCGATACCAACGAAGAACTGGCCATCGCAAGACTCGTCCGCAACCGAGCAAAGTCATGAGCTCACCCGCGATCCATTCCACTGAAATCCATTCTTCGTGAGAACGGTTCGTGCTTGCGGGGCACAACCGACACCCAAGCTTTCCGTCAACGACAACTTGCCAACATCCACTGACCATCGCGACAGAACCTTCCAATGTGGAAGCATTCGGCAACGTCCAATCCAAACTCTCAACGCATCCAATCATGGAAACTCGACGACTCGGTCGAACCGACCTTCAAACCAGCGTCCTTTCAATCGGCGGACTCTACACCTCTTCTCTCGCAGGTGGTGTGGCTGAATCCAAACGCATCCTGCAACGAGCGATCGACCTGGGTGTCAACGCTCTCGACACTGCACCTGCTTATGCAGACAGCGAAGCAACCGTGGGCGAGGCGATTGCGGGAATCGATGCGCCGCTGATAGTGACCACCAAACTCGGCGGCCGACCTCAGCCGTTCGATCCTCAGGACATCAACGGACTGCGTCATTCGGTGGACGAAAGCCTGCGACTGCTCGGTCGCGATCACATCGACATTTTGATGGTGCACGAACCCGACCGACCGCAACAGTATCCATGGTGGTCCAGCTACGAACCATTGGAAGGTCCGGCATTGGACCTGATGGACGAACTCAAAGCCGCTGGGAAGATTCGCTACACCGGTTTGGCGGGCACCACCGTCACCGAGTTGACATCGTTGGTCAAAAGCAATCGGTTCGACGTCGTGTTGACCGCGTTCAACTACAACGTACTGTTCCGCGAAGCAGCCGACTCGGTGATCTCCGCCGCTGTCGAAAATGACATGGGCATCGTTCTGGGGTCGGCGTACGGGCAAGGCTTCTTGACCCGCCGTGCTGACACCGAAGTCCTCGCGAAACCAATTTGGTTGGCCGAAGCTCGTCAACAACAATTGCTCGCTTACTACGAACTTCTCGACCAAGCAGCCATGCCGGCGTTCGAGATGTGTCTTCGCTTCGTGTTGTCGAACCCGGCGATCTCAACCATTCCGATCGGTTGCAAGACAGCGGATCACTTGGAAGCCAGCGTCAAGGCCGCCGCCAAAGGTCCCTTGCCGGCGGACATCCTGCACCGACTCGACGAGATCGCTGCCATGGTGCCATGCCGTCCGTGGGAAGAACCGATGATCTTGCCATTCGGAAAGTCCTACTTTGGCCCGGGCATCGCCAACATGGGCGCGGCGGTTCAGGTGGGAAAACTAAAACCCGACGAAAGTTGAACGATCGATCGTCAGCGGTGAACCGGCAACACTCGGGACTGAGCAATCAGTCTTCGTTCGAATCGCGACGTCGAGCTTGGTCCCAAACGCTGCCCGGTTTAGCAGGAGTTTCCGGTGCCTGAGACGACCGCTTGCCCTTTCGCTCGTCGTGGCTGATCGAGTCCAGGTACAACCGCTCCACCTTGGCACGAGCCCAATCCGTTTTGCGAAGGAACTTCAAACTG
>TARA_R110002074_G_scaffold120750_2_pt1 | contig 13008 bp, 34 predicted proteins | sample TARA_R110002074 | Tara Oceans TARA_R110002074 (sample SAMEA4397215) | marine metagenome | biome: Polar Biome; feature: [MIX] marine epipelagic wind mixed layer (ENVO:01000061); material: water (ENVO:00002006), including particulate matter (ENVO:01000060) such as... | depth 10-100 m
TTATTGGCATCCAACTACCCCCCTTTTGTATGTAAGCGCTATCTCCCCATCGTTTATATATGTCCATTAATTTAATCAAAGAACATAAACATGATAAGAATGATTATTTTATCTAACACCCACAGTAATATTAATAATGTTATTTTGTTATTTAAGTTCAATCTACCAACCGCTATTCCATCTAGTTAAAGCTCTCTGCCTTTGTGTTGGTGTCATTGATTTGCTTCCAACTTTCTTCTGTATTCCTTTTTTCTTTCCCATCTTTACAAACGTACATTTTTTTGCTGTTTTAGAGTTGTATGTCATTAAAATATTCCTCCTTTGCATAATGTGTTATGAGAATCGCATCAGACGTTGCAAGTGTTAACTTATTTATATCTGGATACAACTCTCTTGCTCTTTCTTTAAGCCATCTTTTTCTTATGTCTCTCTTAAGAGCTTTAGGGCAACCAACCCACTTAATCCACGAAACAGGTATTGCCGTGTTCATTGTAACCTCATGTGAGGCTGCTATACCAAGCCATTGCCCGTAATTTGTTCCATATGAGAACGCTGCTCTTACTGCGTTTGTTGGTCTTGCCCAAACTCTTTCCATTAATAGTTTTACTTTATTTGCAGGTGTTTTCAACATACACATCTGAAAAAGCAAAGCCATCTCATCACTTGATTTGGGGCATTTATATGCTTTTATTTCTCCACCTTCATCTATGACCGCTATCCCTCCTCCTGCTCCAGGGTCTATTCCTATATATTTAAAATGGGATTGTGTTTTCGCCATCTGGTATCATCTCCTCAATTGAATTATATATTTTACATTTGTCTCCATCGTATCCAAGGTCAGAAACACCAGAGTCTCCGTATCTAACTTTACTCGCATACAATGATATTATGTTCTTTCCTTTTCCTGCTTCTCCTTTAACCTTGTAATCATAATAACTAAAGAATACATTTTCTGCTACTTGTTCTATTGCTCCACTTTCAGCAAGGTCGGACAATTGTGGATTATATGATTTTCCCCTACTATCTCTTTCTATGCCTCTATTAAGTTGCGAAGCAAGAACTACTGCTGAATCTGTTTCTTTTGCAAGCCATTTATAATCATTAACAAGTTGTTCTATTTGAAGTCTTCTTGAATCTGAGTACCCATCGCATGAAATCAGTTGTATATAGTCATCAAATATTATATCAGGTTTAAACTTCTTTACCTCACTTGAAGATAATGCAAAGTCCTTAAGGTTATCGAACATCAAGAATTTTTCCTTTGAATACTTATTCCTTATCTGACTTATTGTGTTATTTACAATCTTTAGTTCAACTTCAGTAAACACACTCTTACGAACCATGCCATAAGAAAGTTGTCCCGACTCTAAACATATTATCTTTTTCATAAGCTCAGAGTTTGGTAACTCTCTGCTAAAAAACATTGCTCTTTGTCCGCTTTCTAAAGCATTTGCAAGAAGGTTAATAAGTACAGTTGTCTTACCATGTCCTGGTCTTCCTCCCACGATAGACACCTCCCCCCTTGTTAACCCTCCTGCAAATCTATCTATATTTTCGTATCCAGTCTTTATCAATTTACTTGTTTTGTTTTTAAAGCTGTTCAATGTATCGCTTATAACATCTTCAATATCTTGTGCTTTAGATGGTCTTGAATGAAGTAACTCTCCATACAGAGAATGAGCTTCATTAATCTTATCGTATATATCAGTATCATTCGATTTCGCTTTTTCACTTATCTCTTCAGATTTAACTATAACCTTTCTTAGTAGATACTTCTCGTATATTCTTGTTGCATAATATTCTGCTGCTCCTTTCGTACATGTATCAGAAGTGCATGTAGCAACGTAATGTTTAGTTAAACCTTTTTGACTTTCTTTTTTTCCTATCCTAGAACATACAGACAATAAATCTACATGCTCTCCTTTTCTTTTCATATCAATAACCAGTCTCCATAGAAGATGAGCTTTTTCTTGATAGAAAACATCCTTTTCTAAAAAGTATTTAGCTACTCTGTCGTATTCTTCTATATCTTTGATTAATGAACCTAGTAAGACATTTTCTGAATCAATGTCATAGGGTAGTGTTTCTTCCATTTTCGCTCCTTATTAGAACAACTCAGATTGTGCTGTTCTTCGCTTTATTATTTCAATGTATTTCGGATTAAGTTCTATGCCAATCCATTCTCTCGCTAATCGCTGAGCAATTAATGCTGTTGTACCGCTCCCCATGAAAGGGTCAAGCACAACATCTCCTTCTTTACTTCCAGCTTTAATGCATAGCGCAGGTATGTCTTCGGGAAAGACAGCAAAGTGCGCTTCTTTTACTGAGGCAGTATTTAAAGTCCAAACACTACCACGTCTTACATCTTTTATTCTTATTGCATCAGCATTAAAGTAATATTGTTTTTTCTTTGTAAACAAGAAAATATATTCATGTGATTTAACACATCTATTGTTTACGGCTTCGGGCATTGGGTTTGGTTTATGCCAAATAATATCTTGTTTAAGATACCATCCGCTTTTTTGCATTTCAATAGCAAACTTCCAAGGTACTCCAGACAAATCTCCATCCTTCAAATATTCATGCTTTGGTGGAGCTTTCCTGCTTTGTCTGTACTCACTTCCAGTTTTAGAATTTGTTATACTATTCTTACTATCAAAATGACCCCCCTTTGCTCCAAAAAAAGTATCTCCAATGTTTACCCAAACAGTGCCATCGTCTTTTAAAACTCTTTTGATTTCGTGAAATAAATTAACAAGGTTTTGAACAAAAACATCTGGTGATGATTCCTGTCCTAACTGTCCATCATTATCATAATCTCTAAGTCCCCAATAAGGTGGAGACGTTACTACTGTTTGAACACTATCAGAAGATACTTCGCTAATCTTGGTTAACGCATCTCCTTGCAGTATCATTTGTAATTCCCTTCGCTTTCAACTCATCAACTCTTTGTTGAATATTGTCAATTAGTTTTTGAGTTACTACTGTTTTGTATTCTGTTACTTCTCCTATCATTCCTTTATATCTTTCGATATCGTCTTCATACCATCCAATGATTCGTTCTCGGTCTGATTTGGCCTTGGATTCTCCCATGTACTCATCCTTTCGTTAATCCCATCAAGAATAGCTGCGGAAACCTCTTCAATTTTAACTTCGTTAACTCTGAATATGTTTGTCTTATCTTGTATAGGTAAGGCTTGTATTGGCTCGTTTTTAAAGAAGATACCCCATTGTTTTTTCTCTAATATTTCACATACAAGCTCTGCTATTTTTATTGTCATTTCGTCCCACCTCCTCTCTTTATCCTCTTCTTCGTGTAAAGTGCTTTCATGTATAACTGCTTGATACTCATTTAGAAATCTCTTGTCGTCTGACGTCAGAAACGTCATCGTCAGCTCTGTCTTTAAGTAGCCTTTCAGTGTTTGCATGTAAGAACTTTGTGAACTCTTCTTTTTCTTTTTTCCATTCATGATATGTCTCTGTAATATATTCTACGTTATTTATTCTCATTCTTAGGTTTTCCACTACCCTTATTAGCTGATTTATTACTTTTTCCATCTCCTTTATTGTCGGCTTTTTTGGTTTCTTTTTTGTCATTCTTTTTCTCCGTTTTAGCGCCTACCTCTTCAACAAGGTCAACGTGTTTCGTTTTACTTGAACCTTCATATATTTCATCCATATCCTCTTCTAAATCATCAATCTTTGACACCATGCCTCTTACTGTATTTTTAAGCTTATCAAGCTCTGCTTTTAAAACTTGAATGTCATTTTCCATATCTATAGCTCTGCCCATCTGCATCTCCTTTTTTTTAATTATTATATGGGTATGTCCTCCCCGTTACTATTTAATATATTCGTGCTAAACATCTGTACACCGATGCCGTGCTAATTTTTATACTGCAACCTAGAGCCAGTTAATAGTCATTGCTTGTAACGAAACATACCCATATAAATTTATTAAATAAAGAAGAGAACCTTTGCTGATTAACGAACGTTGGGTTTTTATAGCCGTCAAAACTCTCCCTTATTACAGTTATCTTTTTATGTGCCTATAAATTGTTGCTCTTGAAACTCCAAACCAATTTACCATTTTTCTTGGTTTAACTCCAAGTCTATAAAGTACACTTATAAGCACTCTTCTTGCTCTCTTTACCTTAAAACGGGATTTCATTCTTAGCTCCTGTTGTTATTGTTTTGCTTTTTCCACCCTCCCATTTTTTACAAAACTTGCTTTCATAATATTGTTTTGTTTCACCTTTGTTATTCTTCCAAGCCTTTCCAAGCGCAATAAAAGCAGTAACAGGTTTTCCAATAATATCTTCTGAAGTAAAGTTTGGAAGAAGTAGAACTTCTACGTCTTTTCCATCCATTGTTTTTACTTCCTTTTTACACTCAATTCCGAGAGTTTCGCAGAACCTTAGATAATGAGCATTCCCTTCAGAATTTGATGTAAAAGTATCATCTTCTTTAGGCTCTAAAAACCTCCATACTTTACCAAAGAATCTTTTACCAATATATACATCACCCTTAGTTGCTTTCTTGTCTCCGTTAATATCAATGTATTGGAAGACCATGTCTCTATTTTCATCAGCAACAACCACAGTATAACTATATAGTCTTGCTTTGTGTTGACCTCCTTTGACATCAAGTGTCTTAGAGGTTACTTCTGTAATATGACAAAGATATTCACCTTCAGTAAAAGGAATAAAATCCTTTTTTTCACCCTTAGTGTAAAAACTTTGTTCTTTTGTTATGTCGTTAAACATATCGTTTACATCTGCCATTATTTGTTTCCTTTCTCTTTTATCATTTTTTGTATCTTTTCGATAACAGCTTCATAGTTGTTCGCATGCAGTTGCATCTTACCTGCCTTATCTTTTAAGTCATCAACAAACTTCTTGCCTAAAGGTTTTGCTAAATCATAAAGATTACTTTCCTCAGCAGGCGTTAATGCATTTGGTTCTGGTAAGTCTTCACCTGCAAAAATATAAAGACCTAAACCATGTAGAGCAATGCACTTTGCTAATGCTCTTTGTAAGCTTGTGTTTATTTGAAAAGCTGTTGGTTTTTCTATTGACTGATTTCTATTATCAAGTACTGGATGTATTTGTGATAAAGAAACTCCATCAACTTCTACCCACACTTCTACAAAATATCCACAAACAGTTTGAAAGAATGGCGAACCATCTTCCGCTTTTGTTACACCCCATCTAGCAGTAGGACAAGCTTTTTTAAGCTCTGCTACTGCGTTTGCCCAAGACAAGTAATTAAATTGACCTTTCTTTTCAACATATTTACTTACGTCTGTTTTGTAGAGCTTCATGAATGTGCTTTGTGTTGTTTTACTCATATTCACTCCTTATGTTGGTGGATTACAATGGATTCTGAATTGACAATAGTTGCACTGCCATTTCTGAACAGGTGAAACTCCAACTCTAAAATCAGGTAATCCTTGTTTGTGTTCATCGTTAATGTTTTTCCAAAAGAGATATGCTCTTGACACAAAGGTAAGAGGAACTTCAACAGCCCTCATATCTGAGTTGTCTTTATTGTAGTAATACAAATACATACCATCTAATTGTCCAAACATTTCTTTTATTGCATATCCATATGTACCAAGTTGCAGCTCATAATGGATTGAAGGGTTGAACTGCTTCGCTCTACCAAACTTCATTTTCCATGACCATGAACCACAAGTCTTAATGTCATACAGATATATTTTCTTGCCATCAGATTCTTTTTGTTTAGCAACAAAGTCGTAAAATCCTCTAACATTTAATTCATTTATTCTAACTTCACCTTCAACATCAAATTCAAGTTCTTTTTCTTTATTTTTATTTTCTTTTTCTGTATTAGTACTATCTATATAGTTACTATTACTATTAGTACTCTTAATAGTGCGTGTGCGCGTAAGAGAATCTTGAATATCCTCGTGTACAACATTTCCAAGTCTTAACAATCTTTTTGTCTTAGAATCAATTGGATTTGTTTTTTCAATTTTCTCTACAGATTCAAAATAAAGTTTCCTTGAACAAGAGCCTGCTCCACTAGCATGATACCAATGTTCATTTCCTTCGTATCTTTCTACTCTGTTTTCTTCTTGTTTAATGTCAAGGCTGTCTTGATAAATGCCTTCTATATCTACAGGACTTATACTCTTCATTTAGATTTACTTTCTACAGTATCATAAATAAAATCCCTTAAACATTCTCCAGCTGAATTATAACCATGGATTAAACATCTACCTCTAAATGTTTTCCATTTTTCTCGGTCTATATCTTTTATAAGATATGTTGTCTTATCACTCATATGTATACCCTCTCTATAGTTATATATAGTACTATTAATATAAAATAATTATTATATTATATCAAGCACTATATTGTTATTTTCTCATCTTTTTTATCATTTCTTTTTTCATTTCTCGCCAGTCTTCTCTGCTCAGTTTGCCATGAGAATCTTCCCATAGCTTTAATGCAATAGCTTTAAGCAGATTGATTTCTGCAAGTATGTCTTCGCGCTTATTTAACACTTGCATCCCTTTTAGATAATTCGTAATTCTCAATGAGATTATCCTTTTCCCTTATCATACCCTTAAGAAGTTCAATTTCCTCCATTAATAGGGCAATTTCGCGCAAATAAACGTCATTTGTTTCCTTATCGCTAAGTTGTGCTAACATTTTTCTTATTATATCCATTTTTATCCTTTCTATTTATTGATTGCGTTGTATATCATTTCTACTGCTAAAAGAACAGCAAATATAGATATTATCCATTCTATCATTTCGTACCTCCGTAGTATTGCTCTTGAGACAGCCCATTATATTCCCATACTTTTACAGATTGTTGAAGCACATAACTCATGTCATCAAGATGTGGAAGGTCGCTTACTGAATACCCTAGCTCTTCACCACCATCATCAAGAAAATCTTGTGCATAATTAAACATTTTACTCATTGTTATCCTTTCTTTTTATTTCATTGTTCGTATTTCTTCTTTTATTTTCTCAGTCATGTCTTTTTTTCTTTTGCTGTAACTTGCACCTCTCAAATTAGAGTTAAGCTCTTGCACTTTTCTTCTGCATCTTGTTATACTATATGGTTTATAAAGGTCTCCATGTGCAAGTGTTTTTAAAAAATCAGAAGCAGACATATGTTGAATTTGTTCACCTATCTGACGAAACCATACTGTTGCTAGAAGAAGGCTATCGTTATCTCTTGTTCTTATGTCTCCCTCAAGAGTTTCTGTTACTACTTGCTTCACTTGTTTTATCATTTTTCCTCCTTGTATTCTGTTATGTGGATTGGTTTTGTCATATCATAGCATTTTTCACACCAATACTGCTCATCGTCTACATCTGTGTTGTATTTGTAGTATGCGTCTCCATCTATTGATATGTAGCTATTCACATCAACCCATATTTTTTCAGTTACCTTGTCAGAGCCACAAGCATCGCATACAACAAGGTCATGTTCGTTTAGTTTTCGTATATCTTTTTTCATTTGTTTTGTTAGTGTTAGCATATCAACTCCTTTTCTTTTCTATTTCTTTTAACTTATCATCAATCATATTTTCGTATTTCTCCACAAGGATTGCTCGTTGATTGTATGTTAAATTATCTGAGTACTGCCCATAATACCAGCACATATGGGCAATCTCATCTTCCGTGTAATAGTCTTCCATTAACATATCTCAAACCCTCCACTTTCAATGCAGAACAATGCAAAAGATTCAACGTTATCAACATCAAACGGATAGTGCTTATTGAAGTTGGTAGATTTACCTGTTCCGTTACAATGTTTACAATCCTTCATCTTAATATTACCTCTATTGTTTCCATTGCAAAAGGTGCAAACATCATCTGGTAAGTCGTCAAGATATTGCTCATATGATGCTTGATACTGTATTGTTCGACCACTTGCAATTTCATCCATAAGAATGTTACCAAGTTTCTTTGCGCCTTCATCGCCAAGACCTGCTCCGCTATTACTATGACCTCTATCAAATAAATCATCATTGATAAGTTCAGGGGCAACTGTGTGACAGTAATTCCATAAAGGCCTCCACCACCAACAATTATTTCTAAAGTAATAACCACTATTAACTTCTTCATAATCAGTTTGTTCTTTCCAGTACTGCTCTCTTAAATCATGGTCAGCATCAAGCTCTTTCCATTTTTTCTTAAAACCTTTAACTTCGTCTTCTTCTTCCATTTTCTTGTACTTTGCAAGAACTGGAAAATCACTTAATGGTTTATTCTGTTTTGGATTTAATCCATGTATATCCATTCCCATTTTATTAATCCTCCTTTTCTATGTGCAAACTTGCTGGTTCTTGGTCTTCATATGGACTATCATACCGAAAAGTCATCTTGAGTTTGTCGTTCAACTTCCAGCCTAACTGTTTCCAAACAACTTTAGGTATGTTAATCTTGTTACCTGAAGTACTCCTGAGTATTACTGTTTTGTAGTGTTTCATTTTATTTCTCCTCTCTTTTGCTGTATTTAGATTTTAAAATGGATTGAATTTTACTGTTCTTCAAACCACTTCTCTGTAAAACACCCAAATCTCTAAATACTTGGGTGAATTTGTTTAGCCATTTTAACATCTCATTCTCCTTTATTTTTGTGTGAATTGTACTCTATTTTGTTGTTTTACTCCATGATTGTATACCATTTCAATATTACTTGTATAACCCTCTGGATTTGCTTGTTTTGTTAGCATATTTGAGCATTTATTTAGTTGGTACATCATTCTGTTATGGTCGTATTTCCTTGAATCAACAGCCTTACCAAATCCCCATATAAACCTTGCAAACCTAACGTGTTTTATGTTGAAGGTTGTTTCAATGTCTTTAATGTATTCAAGTATTAAATGACCTCTTTTTACAGTTAATGCTCTCCACTTTAGCTCTTTAAACGGATTGTTAGCATATCCTCCACCAAACATCATTATAAGCGCAGTTAATGGAAGTTTTTCAGCATTATATATTTTGTTTAACAATATGTAATCCTTAATTCCATCAGTTACTCCAAACTTCAAGTAGTCGCGCATACTCCACTTCTTTGATTTTCCGTTAAGAGAAATCATCGCTTTGTTGCTCACATCTCTAAACTCATTGTAAACAACAGGTAGTTTTAATCTCTTACAGGCTGTGATTGTGTGCTGTCCGTCAAACGTCTCATATTTACCAGGATGTGTATGAGATTTTCTTACAGATACGGCTGATATTATTCCGTGTTCTCTCATGCTTTCCATTATTGATTTTACACTATTGTCGTTTATATCTCTTTGGTGAGAAGGTGAAATAAACATTGAATATTTATGTGTTTCTCCTGTTCTTACGTATTTACTTGTTTGCATCTTTTTCTCCTTTTGGTTTATTATATTTGATATATGTTGAACAATCTATCTGCATCTTCTTTGCTGAATCTATCTTCTACCACACCACAGATTATTCCAATCATATTGTGTCCGTATTGTGTTCCCACTACTTCCATACACTCGTCTTCAAGTTCTTCAAGTGTTGCTGTTTTTAGGTTTGTTTTACTTCTTCTCATTTGTTTCTCCTTTTGTTATGTTATTTACTAACCTATCTATGTTTCCCTCACTTAAACCTGCAATCCACATAATAAAGTTTGATTGCATCTGTTTAAATTTATCTACTAAATAATCTCCTCCATTTGCAATATCAAATGCTGTCCCTGTTACTCCATAAGCATCTTCTGCAAATGTTTTTAAATCAGAATCAACTGCCCATCTTACTAATCTATCTATGTCTTTACTGTTCATTTTGTTTTTCTCCTTATTACTTTCCATTCTCCTTCAGTTATAATTTGCTGAAAAAGTTTAAGTGTTAATCCATTCTCATCAATTTCACCATCTTCCCATAAATCTTCATCAGGTACTTCTTCCCAACCTTTAAATTCATTCATCTTCTTTCTCCTTTTCTGCTATGTGTTCGTGTAATCCTTTACAGATTTCTTCATATATATTCATCTGTATCATTTTATATGGCTCACATTCTCTTCCACAATCTGGAATGTCTTGCATTAAGTGAAAGTTATTCGCTGCATATAAAGCAATATCGTAATAATATATCGGCACAGTTTGGTCTGCAATTTGATGCACCATGTCATCTATATCATATAACCCTGCTTGTATGTCATCCCAATCACAGTCAAGTGTATCACAAGCATCAATGATTAGGTCTTTCAGTTCGTATGTTTCTTTTGTTTCAGCCATTTTAAAACCCTCCTAATATGTGGTCAGATAGAGCTTCTGCAGTACCACAATCGGAACATATATCTGTTTCGTTATCTCTCCTTGATAAAGCAGGAAATTTCATAACATCTTCTCGCTTACATTTAGGACATATTCCCATTAACTTCATTAGCTCTGTAACTTCTCCGTATGGTTTATTCATTATGCCTCCTTTGTTATCATTGAAAATGGAACATTCCATCTTCTATCATTAATAATTACAACTGCTCTTGTTCTGTTGATTTTTTGAATTACTCCATGTTCAACCTTTGAGTTGCTTGTTATTTTCACCTTATCATCAACAGCAAGTTTGTATTTTGTTTTGTTTGCAAGGTATTCACGTCTGTCTTTGATAAATTGCGATATTGCTCGCAAATCTCTTATGTCTTCTATTTTGTTTATTCTGTCTTGTATGTCATCTAAGTACATATTATTCTCCTATTTTATTTTGTTGTAAAGTTCATTTATCAATTCTGGAAATATATCTGTATTATAATCCCATTCATTAAAATCATCATAATCACCTCTTTTGTGCAATATTGCCTGCCAGTACACATGGGAATCTTCTTTCAGATTTAACTCATCAGCAAGTGGATAGAAACAACTTCCACAAGTCCACCCATTATGTTGTATTGTACAACCTGTTTCTTCTGCTAACACTCTTTTTAGTTTAGTTTTATTCATCTGGTTCCATCCTTTCTCCAGCATAAGCTGGGTCATAGTATTCATCTTTTCTGTAAGTATATTTCTGTGGGTCATCATAACATTTATCACAGTATAAACCTGTGTATATCCCATAAGCATCTGCTCTTGCCCACATATGTTCTGATGTTTTTGGTGTATTGTAAACAGGTTCTCCGTATTCATAGTCATCAAAATTCATTGGATATTCTTTATCAGGCTTCTCACAGCCTTTACAATGAAAGAAATATTCTTTATCCATATACAACCTCCCCAAAGCAAGCAGTCTGCACTACTATATCTGCATCTATAGCATCCCAATCACCATTTAATAGTCTGTTTAGTGCTTCTGTGTATCTATATTCAGGTGTATCCATTTTCTGTAATGCATCAATGATTGATTTCTTTGTTATTGGATATTTTTCTCCCGTTTCTGATTCGTGTATATACATTATAGCATCTTTCAGTTTTGTTTTTGTAAGATACTCGTGCTTATAGCCACCAACCTTTTGCATATCTTCTTTATCCTTACAGCTGACATTATTTGCCCAATATGTTATGCCTCCTTCAAATGCAGTGCATAAAATATCCCCAATCAGTTTATCTTGTATTTCTAATCGTCTGTTTATTATGTTCATATCACTCATTTTGCCTCCTGTTCTTTTTTACTGAAACCACACCAATAATATTCCATATCACTGTTGATGTTCCAATTATATTGTTTGTAAAAATCTAAATCTTTACGTAACAGATTTGACTTATGACTATCATGCAGTTTTTTGTTGCCTATCCAATGAGGCATACGTGTATCTACATAACACTCTGGTTTTGCTCGTAGCATTGTATTCTTAAAGCCACGTTTTATCCATTCTTCAATACATATATCCATGTACATCTGTAATGCTTCTGTATATGTATCCCACATTTTAACACATGGGTGATTTTTCCACCCATAATCTTCAATGTATAATGCTTTGAGTATTTGAAATGCTTCTACTCTCTGTTTTCCTAACCTTTTATTATCAAGACATTGCACCGATTCGTAAAAAGATGCATATGGTAAAAATGTCTGCATTTATCCCTCCTGTTTATTTATGAACTCTTGTTTCATTGTTGAATATGTTTCATCGTCAGTTGCATCAATCAATCCACCTGATATTATTCCAAGACATATTCCTGCTGCCTCATCTTTAGTCCAACCCTTTTCTTCTACATATTCTTTATATACTTCTGATATTGTCATTTGCTCTCCTTTTTGATTATTACTGTAATTATATCATCTATTCTTTCTCTGAAATGAAATAGTGTTATTTTACCATTCCATTCCATATCAGCTAATGCTCTGATGTGATTAAATGCATCTTTGTAATTAATAGTGTTATACACTTCATTTGCATCAACTTTATTCGTAAACAGAAACCTATCTTCTTTTGTCATTACACAAACCTCCCTTCAAGTCGTTCAATTGGATAATCAGGATAAACCCTGTTTAACTCATCTACAAGGTCATTGTATTCACATACTGTAAAATCAGTTAAATCAGATACATCTACCCAATTGTCTTTAGTACCATTTGCAAATGTGCTTCTACAATTCAAATACACATTACCTTTCCATTCATTAACAACAAACTCCATTTCTGATATTTTAATGATTGGCTTTCCAACAAGTGTCATCAGTTTCTCTATCAGTTCATCTTTTGTTATTTCTTCATCAAGATGACATTCAATTAAATCAGCAACACTTTCCCATCTTGTCTTTTTCTTTGCTGTTTTCTTTTTTGGCTTCATACAGCCTCCTTTTGTTTATTCACAAGGATAACACAGTTCATCTACTGTATCTCTATCCATACCACTTAAATCAAGAATTTCCCAAGCTAAATCAGGTATTATTCCTTCAATATCATCTGATGTCATTTCATCATGCAACCAATCTTCAAAACATAGACAATCAGGGTAATCGTGTAATCCCATACCTGTTTTTGCTACAAGAAAATCATTTAGTTTGTTTCCTGCTTCATTTATTATTTTATTCATCTGTTTTTCCTTTTCTTTTTGTTTTACA
>TARA_R110002074_G_scaffold75950_1_pt1 | contig 12997 bp, 9 predicted proteins | sample TARA_R110002074 | Tara Oceans TARA_R110002074 (sample SAMEA4397215) | marine metagenome | biome: Polar Biome; feature: [MIX] marine epipelagic wind mixed layer (ENVO:01000061); material: water (ENVO:00002006), including particulate matter (ENVO:01000060) such as... | depth 10-100 m
GGTTTCTTTATTCAACAAGTTCTTGGTGAATAATGCGGGATCAAGGATTCCACAGACGAAGTAGGCAAGCATCACCTTTGGCAGCAGATAGATAAGAAACGCCAGCGGCACAATCCGCTTTGCAATCTTGAGGTATCTGATAGGACGCTCGGGGCGTATTGCGTTCATGGCCTGTGACAACTACGTGTGCTCCGCAAGAAAAGGGGAAAAGTTAGGCTTTGTCAAAGGCATCCGGGACACGTCGCGGTCGGACAAGCGATCGGCTTCTTAGTGTTTCCGCATCGCCGAGAAACTCGACCTCACCGCTGGCGACGTTGTACATCGCTCCGACGATGGCAATCGTTCCTTCACGAACTAGATTCTCAAGCGAGCGGCTTTGTTGACGCAGTTGTTGAACGACACGCATAACATTCAACCGCGATACATCGTCGACGAACGCTCGCTTTTCGGATTCCGACGCCGTAACAGCCAATTTGCATTGTCGTTGGTCAATCGACCGTGTGATTTCGGCAACGATATCGTTGAGGTGTTCACAGTCGTCTACCTTGAGCGATTGCTTGCCATTGCAGCACAGATCAACCGTGGCCGTGACCGCACCGCAACGACTGTGTCCCATCACCACAATCAATTTGGAACCAGCTACCGCGCAACCGTATTCGATACTTCCGATCACGTTACGGCTGAGCACATTTCCGGCGACTCGAACGCTAAAGACGTCACCAACGCCTAAGTCAAAAATCAATTCCGCTGGCGTACGTGAATCGATGCAACTGAGGATCACCGCCATCGGATGCTGCCCCTCGGCGGTCGCGTCGACTTGACGAATGAAGTTGCGAGTCAGTCGCTGGCCTGAGCGAAAACGATGATTGCCGTCTTTGAGAATCTCCAGCACTGCCGCCGGTGTCAACGCGGATTGCAAGTCCCGAGTCGCATGCTCGGTATACTCAATCTGGTCCTGTAAGCGATACTTTTTCCGAAATCCGACCAGACTCAGCTCAACACCTCGCGCGGGCGCGGTCTTCTCTTTGTAGTCACGGATAAGGTCCAGAATATCGGGGTCGATGTAATCGCTCGCGTGGGCGTTGAGCAATAACTTTCCACCGCGAGGCAATTTGTTGAAAATCCTCAATAGAGCCGCGCGATTGAGAAAGCTGACTTGATTGGCCAGTTGCACATGCAGCACATCACCACCAAGTTGTTTTTCGACAATCTCTCTCAGCGGGCGACGAACGTTGCTATTCAGGATGAAACTGATGCTAACCGCCAGGCCAATCAGGACGCCGACCAGCAAATCGGTCAGTACGATCGCGACAACGGTCACCACGAACGGGACGAATTGATATCGCCCCTCGCTCCACATCCGCTTCACAACCGACGGACTGACCAATTTAAAACCGGTGACCATCAGGATTGCCGCCAAAGCGGACAACGGAATCATGTTCAACCACAATGGGAACAATGTCACGCTGACCAACAACAGCGTACCGTGAACGATTGTTGCGAGCTTAGTTTTGCCGCCGGAGTCAATGTTCACGCTACTCCGCACGATCACCGAGGTGATGGGAATCGCACCGATCAGTCCGCCAGCCAAGTTCCCAATACCTTGCGCGAGCAACTCGCGACTCGGAGGCGACGTTCGCTGTTGGGGATCGAGTTTGTCGACGGCTTCCAAATTGAGCAGCGTTTCCAGTGAAGCAACTGCCGCGATCGTGAATGCCGCCGTATAGATAGCTGGGTTGGCAATCTGTGAAAAATCGGGCCATTGCAGGAATGCGAAAAAACCCGACAAGCTTTCTGCCACGGGTACCTGCACGAGTTGGCTCGGTTCGACGATCCATTCGCCGCCAAGCCGCCCGAACACTAGACTCATCGCAACGCCCGTCAGCACGACGGCCAGCGGCGCAGGAACAGGCGAACGTTTTAAAGCTTTACATTTCTCCCAGACCACCATCAATGCAATTGAAACCAAGCCAACAACCAGTGCGCCTAAATGGACGTGATCGAACATCTCGATCAGTTCGGACAACGTGTTTTGGTTATCGCGTTGATTAAACGCCATATCGCCGACGGGATCGGCGTCATGTCCGAGCAGGTGAGGAACTTGTTTTAGAATCAGGATCACACCAATCGCAGCCAAAAGTCCTTTGATGACGCTCGATGGAAAAAACTCCGCGATAAAGCCAGCTTTCACAACACCAAGAATGATCTGGAAGACTCCCGCGATACACAGCGCAAGCAAGAATGCTTCAAATGAGCCCAACACGGCAATTTGGGCGGCGACAACGGCCGTAAGTCCGGCGGCTGGACCACTGACACTCGACTGTGAACCACTGATCGCACCGACCAGAATGCCCCCAATGATTCCGGCCAGCAATCCGGAAAACAACGGGGCACCCGAGGCCAGCGCGACGCCTAAACACAAAGGCACCGCAACCAAGAAAACGACCAGTCCTGACACGATGTCACGCGGTATGGTCTGCAACGTAAGTCCGTTTTGTGTCGGCATGAGTAACTTCTTTTGGAGGATCGATTGGTTAGGAGTTGGGCAAGCGACTCCCAACTCCCCCCTCTCCTTCACTTCGCCACTTCTTCCTAGTGGTCTTCGTGACGAGTTTCAAAGCCTTGTTGCTTCAGCCAACCCATCAATTGGTCAGCCGCAGCGTGGTCGGCGACATGCACGTCACGCCATGTCGGAGCACGGAACTTGATGTCCGAATGGCCGTCATGTTGGTCGACTCGGACTTCGACCCCGAGCTTCTTCAGCAGGTCGATCATTTGCTTCTCATTGGCTGAACCATCGCCGTGCATCTCTTTCCAATTCACCATGCGGAATTCGACTTCCTCAGGGCCTTTGGCATAGCTCGGATCGGCATGGCTGTGAGAAACGTCGAATCCGGACTTCGCAAGAAAACCGGCCCACTGCTCGGCCATCTTGTGATCCTTCACCTGCATTTCTTTCCACTGCGGTTGGCGGTAGGACACGTCGTTGTGACCGGAGTGACTGTCCTGCTTGACTTCGCAACCGAGCTTTTTCAGCGTCGCGGCCAACTGAGCGGCTTGGTTGGCGTCGTCCACATGCTGTGACTTCCACTGCGGCAGATAGAACGCTAGCGTTTCGCCGCCGTGAGAATGATCGCCATGGTCGTGACCATCGTGATCGTGACCGGCGTGATCATGGCCTTCATGACCGGTTTCTTGTGCAGAGAGTGTTCCACCCGCAAAGCTAAGTGCAGCGCAAGCGGTCAAAGCAAACATCATTTTCGTCAATTTCATCTTTCAATCCTTTAACATTGGGTTTGGTAAACAAGTTTCAAAGCACGCCTCCGCTCACGTGCGGAAGCAATGCAAACAACGCGACATCGCTCGGCAGTGCGCAGTACGTCTGCGCAAGGAGACTGACAAGCGTTGGGCGAATCAACAGAATGACAGCGCAGCGGCAATCCACCGTTGCACATCAAGTAGGAGCGAAGAGAGTCGCCGCTAGATTTGCCAGGATTGCAGCAGCGCGCAGTGCAATCCGGCAGTCACGATCCGAGGGTTCTCCTCGGCATGAGAGTCAATTGCCAGCACTACGCGGGGGCGACGGCGTGGCATCGACATTTCACACGCACACGAAAGGCTCGTGTGGCAATTCCACTGAAGTGAAATGAGCCTCGCATCGACGTAAACACAGCGGGCTTCGTCGCATTGCTGAGAATGATCGCAGGGAGGCCGATCGTGATGCTGGTGCACCAGCACCAATTCACTGATCGAATCGCCTAAATGTGCGGCTTCCCCGTGATGTGCTGTAGTTCCGTGATCGTGTTCGAGTGATCTGTGGCAACTGATTTCGTCATGCCCACCGCAATGCGATTCATGATCATGGTGAGCGCAACATCCAACCAACGCATGCACATTGAATGCAATGAATGTCAGTAGATGGATGCAGGTCGAAAACAAAATAACAGTCTTGGCAAAATGAGCGAGTTTTTAGGCTTGACAGCGACGGTGATTATTCGCTCCGACGGATTCGGAGTCAATAGCAATCGGAGGCGTTGATGGGATGCAGGGGGATGTAAATGATCAAGCCTGACGCAGTGCGTTGACGATGGGGACCGTGGCCGCTTGAATCGCGGGAGCCATTCCGGCGGCAACGCCCACGACCAATGACACAGCCGTTCCTGTCGCCGCCAAGCCAATGGAAGGGCGAAAGGCAATCGTCGCCCCCTCGGCTCCGATTGCGAATCCTCCGATGGCCAATGCTGTCATTGCCAGGGCGGTTCCGGCAATACCGCCGACGACGCATAAAATCGTGCTCTCGGCGAGTACCAGACGCATCGCCCGCAGTGGTCGAACTCCAATGGTTTGCAATACCGCGTATTCTTTGATTCGGTCCTGGACACTCATGACGGTGGTGGTGGCGACGAGGGACAAAACGAGTCCCACGCAGGCGTAGCCGAGCCAGTGAGCGAAACCAATCAGGTCGACGAGGTCCGAAAGCGTGCTGGCCTGGAACGCGCCTTTGCGTCGTGTTTTGGTTGCGACCGATCCAGCTCGCAACGTGGCGTCGATTTCGCTTGCGACTTGGTCGGGATCAGCATCGTCGGTCAGCAAGACTTCGTGTTGCGTTACCAGCCCGGCTGCATCCAGGCCGCGGGTGTACTGAAGAAACGCGAGACTTGTATATATCAGGTTTTCTTCCGAAGGCACAGTCGACGAAAAAACGCCAGCAACCTTCACAGAAATGTCGCCGATGGAGAACTGGTCACCCGTTTTCAGCCCCCGCCGCTGAGCGACATTGCGACCGACAATCGCCGCGTCACGTTGCTTGGCGAAGCTTTCCCAATTGCCCTCGGTCAAAGTCAAGGGCCGTGTCGATTTGATCTGCTGTGGATCGGCTCCGTTGAAGACGACGATATCCAAACTCGCGCGACAGTTGTTGGTCCAAACCTGAATCGGCATCACGTCGCGAACGCCGGAAATCTCCTTGATCTTGCGGGAGTAATCCTCCGGCAATCGGCTCGTCGTTGGACAGAAACGATTTTCTTGAAACACGATCAAACTTCGGTCGGCGTCCGATCCGGTTGTCAGCCGATGCAATCCTTCCTGGACCGAGCCGACGAAACAGAACACGAACATCGCGACCGCTGCGCCGGTGACGGTTAGCAGCGTCCGCGTACGATGTCGCCAGAGTGTTTTGAGGACGTAAGTGAACATTTTTGATTGTCGATTGGAGACTGAAGATTGTTGATTGTAAAACTGCTATGCGGCTCCTGACTCCTTCACTTTTTGCCTTCCAATCTCCCCCTCTCGCAGACTCTCTTTCTCCCTCTCGCTTTCCAAAAACTTTCCTCGGTCCAGAACCATCTGCCTTGATGCGATCCTTGCGGCATCGCTGTCATGCGTGACCATCAGCAGGGTAATGTCGAGTTCTTTGTTCAGGCGTTGCAGCAGAATTTGCACTTGCTCGCTGGTTTCCGTATCCAAGCTACCGGTCGGCTCGTCGGCGACGACGACTTTGGGGTGAGCGACGATCGCGCGGGCGATGCCAACACGCTGTTCCTGTCCACCGGAAAGCTGCCGCGGATAGTGATCGGCTCGATCGCTCAGACCCACCGCTTCAAGCGCCAATTCGACTCGCTGCCGACGTTGCGTCGAGGATAACTTCAAGAGCAACGTAGGAAGCTCCACGTTCTCATAAGCGGTCAGTACGGGAATCAAGTTATGCGTTTGAAAGATGTACCCGAGATTCGCCGCTCGCCAATCAGCCAGTTTACTTCGTGACAGTTTCGTTACTTCAGTCCCGGCCACAGTAATCGTTCCCGAATCGGGACGGTCAATGCCGCTGACCAAATTCAAGAGCGTGCTTTTGCCCGTGCCACTCGGCCCCATCAATGACACAAACTCGCCCGCTTCGATGTCCAAATCGATGTTGTCGAGCGGCGTGATTGTTTCATCACCTTTGCGAAAACTCTTGCTAACGCCACGCAATTCTACTAATGCCATTTTCTTTCCTTCGGAAATGTCAAGAGTCGAAAGTCAAGAGTCAAGAGCGGGGAGACGAATGCTGGATTGTCGGTCATCATTCTGGCTCTTGCCTCTTGACTCTAGTCCCTCAATTCAAGCCCATTGTTTGATCGTCGCCGGTGACATGCACCGGACTACCTTGTGTTAATCCATCCGACCCGCTGGCAATCAATTTGTCCGTGACCCGCAGCCCCGACTTGATCTCGACCAAGCCATCAGAGCCATTGCTGCCGACTTCTACTGATCGTTGCCGGGCTGTTTCGTCCGAGTCGACCACCCAAGCGAATGAACCGGACTCGCCGGACTCAATCAGTTGTTTCGGTGCAAACATCCGCTCCGCTTCCGTCGCCTCGCTAGCCGATCGTTCGACTTGCGGAGCTAGAAATGTTGCCGTGACCAACATTTCGGGACTGACGCTGGGAGGTGGATCAATCAGTTCGACCTTCACTTCCAACGTGTTCTTTTGAATGTTTGCCGAACTGGTCGATTGAAGGACACGGCCTTTGATGGGAGCGGGAGAAGAAGCCGTTTCGATTTCCACTGGCTGTCCCGGCGTGACCATCGGCACGTCTTCCAACCGAACGTCTGCTCGGACTTGTAAGCGATCGGGATCGTACATTTCGATCACCGTGTTGGAGCTTTGGCCAGCCGTGGCATCCAACCCCATGACGCGAGTGCCCGGCGCAGCGACCAGTCGCAACACGCGTCCGTCCATAGGGGCGCGAACGACGTTTCGCTCCAGAGCCAATTCAGCTTGCCGCAGTCGCAGTTTCGCTTCGTCTCGAAGCGCGACGGCAGATTCAACCTTTGCCTCTGCTTCCTGAAACTGCCGATTCTCTTCGACCAACAACTCGCGTTGTCGTTGCAAGGCGGCCACTTTCCGTTTCAGCGTATCGACCTCCGACTGCAAGTTGGGTTGTCGCTGCCGCAGCTCTTGCATGTTCGCATGTGCGGCGGCATGTTCACTTTCCGCCTGTCGGACGATCCGTCCCGCAATCGCGTTTTCAGCCGCCTGCTTCCCTTCCATGCTGCTGTGCGCAAACTTTACCTCGGCTTCGGCCGCTTCGATCAAGAACGGCAATTTCGCCAATTCCGTTTTTGCTTTCGCGAGTGTGCTTTGGGCGTCTGCCAAAGGCACTTCGAGATGCACCGGATTGTCAATCCGAATCCTCGCAGCGTTTCGTTCAGCGATCGCACGGTTCAATTCTCCTTCGCGGATCGCCAGCGAGTTTTTGGCCTGCTGGACCATCAGCTCGGAATCAATGGAGATCAACCGCGCAATCGGTTCGTCCTTTTCGATAGTTTGTCCGCCGACTACCAGCAGCTCTTCGATTACCCCGGGAGTCAACGCTGCCACGCTGATCGCCGTCGGTCGCGGTTCAATCCAACCCGGCGATTGAAACAGTGTGGTCCCCGCCTGCTGCACCTCCGCTCGCTTGACAATTACAGGCACGACCGTCACCGACCGCTGCGGCATCAACTGTCGTCCCGCCGCCGCTGCCAGCAGGCCAACAAAGCCAACAATAATTGCTAGTGGCAGCACATAACGGGTGACCCAACGCTTGCGGCGCGGCTTCGTCGCCGCCGACTCGCTCGCGGGCGCGCGGTCGAGAGCCAGTTGACTGAGATCGAGGGGAGCGCTCATGGCTAGTCCTTCTTTACGAAAATCTTACTTGCCGCAACGGTCAGATTGCCTTGTTCGTCGCGCCGAGCTTTGCCTTTGACAACGACCGTCGACAACTCTTTGACATTCAAAAACTCACGAGCATCCTGCGTCACCGGTTTGCCAGAGTCATCGACGATCTTTACGGTCGCGATATTCTGCTTGACCGCGTCGGTTTCGCAGCAGTAATCCCACGGCGTCGGGCATCCTTCCTCAGGCGCACAGTACGGAACTTTGGGATCAACTATCGTGAACGCGGCAAGCCCTTTAACGAACGGCTCGCTCGAACCGCCAATCAAGCCGACGAGTGTGACGTCTTTGCCGTCTTCGGTTTTCTCGCGAGCTTCACCAACCGGCATCGCACCAGCTGGTTCCGTTTCAGCTTCATACTGCGTCTTTCCAGAGTCCAAATCATACCGATTGTGACTCGGCCCCTCTGCAACTCCGGTTCCATCTTTGCAACCAATCGCCAGCAGGACCAACAACGACAGGCCAATGTAAATAGTCGATTTCATTCTTAATCTCCAAGAGAAATGGGGAATTGGGAATGAGGAATAGAGAAATCGAGAATGAAACACGTTCCTCATTCTCTATTCCTCATTCCCTATTTTTATTCAAACAGCTTTCAAACTCGTTGCGACTTCGGCTCGCAACGCTTTCAGCGCCGGGGGTAACGCACCCAAGACGCCCAACAACAACCCAACGCCGCAACCGATTAGGATTGCCACGCTGTCGATGCGTATCGTGAACGCACCCATCGTGAATCGCACCGCCATGCCATTGAGCATCGTCAGTGCGATCACGCCAGACAGCAACGATCCCGCTGCCGCCAACAAAACGCCTTCTTGAACCAAACTGATCAAGATCGCTCGACGGCGATATCCGACCGCTTGCAACGTCGCAATTTCGCGAATCCGTCCAGCCACCGCGCCGTACATCATGTTCAATCCGGCAAAAATGCCGGCACCCGAAACCAGCACAACAACGAACCACGCCAACAAACGCACCGGTTTGTAGTGCTGTTGAAGCGATGCGTAGTAAGCCGTTTCTCGGTTCGCTCGCAACTCAAGGTCGGTGCGTTCCTTGCAGAACAACTCGACCTCGGCTGCCGAACTTTGGGGCGACAACAACATCGCCACCAGGCTTAAATCTTGTCTCTTGGTAGCTGTCTGAAAGTCGCTGAGCTTGCACCAGATTTCAGATTCGTAGGCCGCACCGCCTGCAGCAAACCGTCCGCTGATCTGCCACTGGCGACCTTCAAATTCAACGCTCTGGCCGATCGCCATCGCATCGTCCGAACTACCGAGTTTGGCCGCCGCGAGCCTTCCCACCATGACCTCGCCTTCGCCTGGCCAATCCCCGTCAATCAACTTGACGCGGCGGCGAACCAGCGGAGTGGACAACGTTACGCCGCGAACCAACCCCAAACCTCCGTCGCCATCATTGGTCTTCACTCGTGTCCCCAAATACAACTCCGGCGAAACGTTCGTGATCCCGAATCGCTTCACGGCTCCGTCCAAACTGGCGGTCAATAAAGACGGAGTCCGCGCGGCGATTGACGAGTTTTCGATGTTCTCTTCCGAGTTCACGGAGTACACCAAGACGACATCTTCATCTCCGCTCACAGTCAACGACTGCTCCAAACCACGGATGAACCCGACGACGACAAAGACCAGCATCACCACCGTTGCCAACGCAACGAGCGTCAATGCCGTCCGCATCGGCCGCCGAGCCAAATTACGAACACCGTATTCCCAGGGAAGAAGCATGTTTAATTGGAGATTTGAGATTGAAGAGTGAAGATTTGAAAGCGAGGAATGAGGAATGTCGTTTTCTCAACTGCCATTCCTCATTCCCTATTCTCTATTCCTCATTTCTTCGGCTTGGAAGTAAAAGTCCCCTCTGGCGTGACCATCTTCGTCGGCGTTTTGCCGATGCTCTCCATGATCTCCCAGATACCTTTCGGGCTGAGCCGAACGCGGTCTTTGGGGGTCAACGTGACGGATTGCTTTTCGATGCTGCACTGCACCTTGGCGATTCCTTCCACACCATCAAAACGCTTGGTGATCTTCTTCACACAACCGCCACACATCTCGCCCACCGTCATCACGGTGTTCGTTTTTTCTCGCTCGGCACTCGACGCGACCGAGGCCGTCAAAACAGAGGCGACCATCAATACGACCCCGGCAACGAGGCCGGTTCTTCGGGACAAACTCAACATGCCAAAACTCCTTTTGGAAAGGCACACACGGACAACACGACCCAATCACGCGCGAACGTCGCGCGCAGACTTCGAGCCATGAAAGATTCAAAACAGAGAGACGGAGAAAGAGTCGATCTTCATCAGAGGCCGAGTGCGTTCACTCAGCCCGCCTGCGAAGAGAATGATCCGTCTAGATCAGCCAAGATTGGTACGCAACGCGCACACTTCGGCCACAGAAAAATGGACTCGGTGACTTCAGCCGCTGATGCTCAGCGGCAGAAAGCATCGACGACAGACAACCTGCCGGCTGAAGTGACGCGGGAATGAATCCCACGAAAACTGTCGTGAGACTTGGCGATTGGACGCCAGCTTCAACGACTGCACCATCACATAGACAATCTTGACAATCGCATTCTCCCGACGGAGGCGATTCAGGCGATGATGCATCGTGCGAACAGCATTCGCACGACGCGGACTTCTGGACGTCACCACCGCAGTTGTTCGCCTGACAGGCGAAACAACGAATCGGGCAAGCCAGCAAGCTGACGAGCAATACGATGGTGAGAGTGAAGCGGAACATCGCCGGATTTTACTTAGAACAAAAGTCTGTGACTAGACCAATGATCGGTCATCCGATCATCAAACTTGGGCTTTCTTACTGTCCGAATAATAGAAAACGCTGCGTTTGCCGACCTTCTTGGACTTCGGCAGCGTCGCCCAAGAAACTGCCCGAATCAATGGAAACGTCCGACGTCGGCAGTTTGGCGAGCACGTCATCATAGAACTTCGCGAACCAGGCTCCCCGAAGTAGTTTGCCGGCCATCAAAGATTGTGGTGTCCAAAATTCGACCCTTGGATGTTCGTCCAGATTAAGCAGTTCGACGTTTTGGATCGGCCAATCACCAATCGCTGCAAGTCGCAGATCGTCTAATTTCGCAACCTGTGGATCGTTGCCGCCGGGAAGTCGGTTGAGCCGTTCGAGCCGTGCCGCCAATGCCGAATCGTCGATTTCAATCGGTCGCATCGCACCGACGAGCCCAATGATCGGTTTGCTCGGGTCCAACTTTCCCCACCACAAACTGGTCTCGGGGAAGACGGTCGCAAACGTATCGGCAATCATTGTGAACTCACGCTGCCCCATCTGATAAACCGGCAGCCAGAGGCAAAACAGTCCATCGTCGTTCAAATGCTCGGCCGCGGCAACGTAGTGCTCGCGAGTGTAAAGGTACCCGGTCTGACTTTCCCACGGCACAAACAAATCCGAAACGATCACATCAAACCGCTGTTCCGTTCCCAATAGAAAATGCCTTGCATCATCCGTCGTCACATGCACGCGATCATTGTCCAAGACGTGGTCGTTTCGATGGCCGAGCTCCCGTGCAGCAGCGGTCACATCGGCAATCAACTCGACGATCTCAATTTTCTCCGTTTCAGGATGCTGAACCGCGCCGGCAGCCGTGACGCCGGTTCCCATGCCGAGAAACAGAACTCGCTCTGGATCGGGGTGCAATAACATCGGCAACCTCGCCTGCCGACGCTCACGCATGGCGGCGGCTCCGGTTCCGCCGAGTCGATAGTGCAAATTTTGGCGGATATACCAAGCGTCGCTCTCTTTGCTGCGAGTCACGTCGATCCAGCCATAAGCCGATTCCCGACGCGTCAAGAACACTTCATCTCGATCTCGACCCAGTGTTGACCACGATGGCATCGCCGCCGCGGTCATCGCGATGCACAACACGCCGATCGTCAAGGCGGCCACACTCGAATATCGTTGCCGCCGAGGCCAAACCAAAATCGACACGGCGATCATCAGCACCGACGTGGCCAAAAAGCCGCCCCATAATCCGATCGTGGGAAGCATGATGAAGCTGGCCGAAAGCGAACCCAACGCCGCTCCGATCGCGTTGACCATCGCCAACGTTCCGATGACTCGCCCGGTCGCCTCTCGATCGCTCAGGACTTGCCACGTCGCCGGGAAAATCATCCCGCAAACGGTCACGGGAACAACAATGAACCCCAGCACCAATCCAAAGCCGCGAAGCAAATGTTCGACGAACGAGTCACCGGCCGTAAAATAACCAAGCCTCGTCACATTGACGAACAACGCCAAAGTAACGCAACAAGTGATTGCACCGAAGACACCACACCAAAACAGAATCGTCTCCGCTCGTACTCGCCTGACCAACCATGCGATGATCGCCGAACCCAACGCCAACGACAACAGGAACACGGCGACGACATTGCCGAACGTGTAAGTGCTGTTGTGAAAGACCAGTGAAAATAACCGTGTGTAAAGAATCTCGAGCGCCAACGTGATGAAGCCGCTCAGCCCCGCAACCGTCATCATCGTAATCGAACTCGCCGAGGGGCTCCCCTTCACCGAGCCGCCGATAGGGTTTGGTGGTTGCCTGACTTCACGCCGCGATAGACCAATCGCAAGCAAACCGATTCCCATTCCGACGCCAGCCGCCCAGAAGCTACTATGGCTAACGCCAACTCGAACCAGCAACAGATAGGTGCAAATCAGCGTTCCCGCCATCGCTCCGGCGGTATTCCAAGCGTAACCAATCGCTGCGCGACGCGACGGATTGCCTGATACGCGCGACAATGCTTGCGACATCAATGGCAACGTCGCACCGAGCGCAATCGCGGCGGGCAAAAAGATCGTGATGCCGATACCGGCGCGGCTGAACCATTGCCACGCCTGACTCTCGCCGTTCATCCACCGAATCACCACCGGCGACTGCAGCGCGTCGAACAACGATGGCACAAGCAGCACCCAAACCGCCGCCATGATTTCACACCCGCCGAACCACCGCAGCGGACGTCCGAATTGACAAAGCCGACTACCGACACCGTATCCAATCGCAAGCCCGAAGAACAGACTCGCCAACACCACGCTGCCAGCCAACACCGTGTGGCCGAACAATAACCCCGCCTGCCGGGTCCAAGAAATTTCATAGACCAGCGTCGTCGCCCCCGATGTCAGGAACAACCCATACAGCAGCGTCGTGGTGCGACGACTCGCGATGCATCGCATTGTGTGCTCCATCCTTGATCCTTGATCAGTCGTCGCGACACGCGTCGAAATACGTCCTGTTATTAATGATGGAATAGGTAGTGCC
>TARA_R110002074_G_scaffold49386_14_pt1 | contig 12996 bp, 10 predicted proteins | sample TARA_R110002074 | Tara Oceans TARA_R110002074 (sample SAMEA4397215) | marine metagenome | biome: Polar Biome; feature: [MIX] marine epipelagic wind mixed layer (ENVO:01000061); material: water (ENVO:00002006), including particulate matter (ENVO:01000060) such as... | depth 10-100 m
TGGTTGACCCGTTTGGTCCAGCTCATTTCGCTGATGTGAACCAGACCTTCGATGCCTGGTTCCAGCTTCACGAACGCACCGTAGCTCATCACATTGACGACTTCGCCAGGATGAACTGATTCGACCGGGTACTTGGTCTCGATGTTTTCCCAAGGGTTGCGGTCTTTTTGCTTCAGACCCAAAGCAATTTTTTGCTTTTCGCGGTCGATGTGCAGAACCTTGACTTCGATCTCTTGGTCGATCGAAAGCATTTCGGTTGGGTGACCGATTCGTTCCCAAGCCATGTCGGTGATGTGCAACAAACCGTCGATGCCGCCGAGGTCGACGAACGCACCGAAGTCGGCGATGTTCTTGACGATACCTTTGCGGATCTGGCCGACTTCCAGCTCTTGCATCAAGTAAGCGCGATCTTCTTCACGCTGACGTTCGATCAAGCTGCGGCGGCTGATGACGATGTTGCGACGAGTGTCGTCGATCTTGAGCACTTCGGCTTGGACAACACGACCGATGAAGTCGCCGATGTCGCCGGGACGACGAATGTCGACTTGCGAACCAGGCAGGAAGACGTTGACGCCGATGTCGACGAGCAAGCCACCTTTGATTTTGCGAATGACGGTACCGGTGACCACTTGGCCCTCGGCAACCGTTTCCATCATCGCTTCCCATTCGATGATCTTCTCGGCTTTTCGCTTGGACAGCGAAATCATGCCATAAGGATCGTCGGCTGCACCGAGCTCATCCTCCATCTCTTCGATCAGAACTTTGACCGTGTCGCCGATCTTCGGCTGGTCCTCTTCGGGACCCCACTCATCCAGTCCGACCGTGCCTTCACTTTTGAAGCCGACGTCGACGAGAGCCCACTCGTCGTTCAGTTCAACAATTCGTCCGTCGACGATTTTGCCGGAGTTGTAATCTTGCTGCTCAGCAGCAATCGCGTCGAGAAGCCATTCTTCGGCTTCGTCCTCCGGGGCAAGCAGCGCCAAATCGCCGAGGATGTCGTCGTCTTCGAGGGAGCGGATGAGGTTGCGGTTAACCATAAAAACGTTACCGATGGTGAAATCGTATCGATCGGGCTCCGGCAAATGACCCGTCGATCCGTCACCTGGGTTGGTGGTGTGGATTGTAAAACTACAGCCGGAGGGGGGCGTCCCCGCGGACTCGCCGCGGCGCCTAGCCGAGAAGCCTACCAAAGTCGGAAATTCGTCACAATGCGTTTGTTGGTCTGGACACCCCGCCGGCGATTGTTTTACAGGCGACGAACGTGAGGCATGACACGTGATCTGAAGACCCGTGGACGGATCGCAGCCACCTGAACACCGAAATCCTCGGTCCATCGGCGGCGATCCTTCACCGACACCAACCACCCAATTGAGATATGAACCTGAATTTTTTCGACTGGCTACGAGACGGCGTTCGCCAATCCGTCATTCTGGGCGTGAGCGACGCGGTCGAGCAAATCGGCACTCCTGATGAGTCGTCCGAAATCAACCCGCAAGTCGCGGCGTTGCTGCAAGAACCGACGACGGGCAAACAAGCCCTGCCGGCCAAGAAGGGCACCCGCTCGACCGGCCGAAAAGCCGCTCCGCGGAAACGCCTCGGCAAGTCGCTGCAGGAATTGAATCCGCCGGCGAAGTGATCTCGCCCGAGAGACCAACTCCGCTGCCGAAAAACGCACGCTGGCCTCACCAAGGCCGGCGAAGCCAAATCGTCGGGACGCAGAGCCTGACCGGCACGCTCAATAGGGCCACAAAGCGAGCGCTCCACGTCGACTCACGTGGTGGCGCCTTTTTGGCCAAATCGGGTTAGAATCAGAATCGAACGTTCACTTCCCTGCCGAACGATCCTTTCCTTCGCTTCCCAATGAGACCACGCCCGATGTCAAAAGGCCGGATCACGATCCAGGACATTGCCAATCGAGCAGAAGTCTCCAAGAGCACCGTTTCGCGAGTCCTCAACAGCCCGCTGATTGTCCAAGCCGACAAACGCGAACGGGTGATGGCGACGATGGCGGAACTGGGCTACGAACCCAACCAAGTCGCTCGATCGTTGGCCGGTGGCCGCTCGATGACGATCGGGATCGTGACCCAAAACATCGGCACGCCGTTTTACGACTCGGTCGTGCAAGGCGTGATGCAAGGGCTCAACGGAACGGGCTTCTCACCCATCGTCGGCGATGCGATGCTGAAACAAAACCTGTTTCTCGACGCCGCCCGAACTCTGATGGGACGAAATGTCGACGGATTGATTTTGATCGCGGGCGACATACCGTCTGAAAAAATCGAAGAACTCGGCGAGCAAAAACCAACACTGGTCGTCGCGAGAGAAATGCCGAATTGGAATGGCGTCAACATCGCAACGAACAACTTCCAAATCGGCGCCAACGCGACGCAAACGCTGATCGATCACGGACACCGAAAAATCGTTCACATCTCGGGGCCCGCGGATCACATCGATGCGATTGGCAGGCTCGCTGGATTCCAACACGCGATGCAGCAAGCCGGAATCGAGGTGACCAACGATCACATCATCCACGGGGACTTCCACGCGGAATCCGCCGCGGACGCGATCGAGACACTGGCTCAGCGCGGTGTGCCCTACACCGCGATCTTTGCCGCGAATGACCTGATGGCATTCGGTGCACGACTGGCTCTCCATCGCCGGCAGGTTTCCGTTCCCGATCAGGTCTCGTTGATCGGTGTGGATGATCAACCGGAATCGGAGTGGATGACCCCGCCACTGACCACCATCCGCCAGCCCGGTAAAGAGATGGGGCAAGCCGCAGCAACTGCCATCATCGCGATGATCAACGGCGACCAACCAGACTCGCCAACGCTCGGCGGCGACGTCGTCTTGCGAGAATCGGTTCAGCAAAGAACTGCGACGTAGCTGGACTCGAAACTAACAACGTTTGTAGCGTCAGGGCGCGAGCCCTACGGCATTGCGGCACCGGGCGGCTTGCGCCGCACCGCTATGTGAGGGCGGTGTTTTAAATGGGTTATTTCTCGGTGGAGGACCACCGAGCTACAGTTGCAGCCCCCCTCACTTCAGAACAACCACTTCTCCAGGTGCATCATCCACACCAGCACCAACATCAGCAACGTAACCAACGAAACTGTCATTCGCGTTGCCCACTTGTGACCTGATTCGACTCGCAACCCGCGAGCGTAAAGCACAAACGATGTCCCGATCATGATCGTCAGCACGTTGACGCAAACCAAGATCAGCGGACCAAACACCGGCCATCCACGCTCGGTCGATTCCCAGACATTGAACGATGCCTGCAAACCCGCGGTCGAAATGGGTGGCACCAACGCCGCCGCGATCGCCGCTCCCGCCAAAGCCGACGACAAGTGACTTCGCGTGCGAGCGTATGAAGCAGCCATGCCGCCGACCAAACCTACGCAAAAATCTAAAGGCGATGGATTGCAACGGCCCCACATCTCATCCGTCACGACCGGATGATGCACTAACCGAACCAGCAATCCAAACAGGAAGCTCGATCCAAACGCGCCCGCAAAACCGATTCCAATCGAGAGCATCGAACGCCGGAATAACGGCCGGTTCCCATGAGCCAGCGATAACCCCGCACCCATGATCGGCGTCATCAAAGGTGCAATCAACATCGCACCAATGATCACCGCCGCCGAATTCTGCAGCAAACCAAACGCGGCCAACATTGCCGCCGCAGAGATCAACCCAAGGAACTCCAAGCTAGGCTCGGATCCTTCCTCGAGAGAACGAGCCAACTCCAACCGTGCCTCACGATCCATCGGCTCGGCCACATGACCGGCCCAATACCGAACGCTCGCCGACAACGACTGATTCCAACTCTCTTTCTGACTGACCAACGCCACCGAGGCCTGCGTCGATTGACCAAGCAACGCTCGAGCAACTTTGTAGTGCGGCTCAGACGAAGGCTTCGATCCAAACGGCACCCAAACCAAATCGCCAGGGTCACAGCGTTGCCGCTCCAAACTCAGTGCCTTCTCGATCGCCGCATCAATTGGGTCTGGATGCTCTGACTCGGAATCAGACGGCGACTCACTTTGCTTGGCTAGCTCGGTCAACCATTCGTGATCTAAATGCAATCCGGGATCCATCCCCAACAAACGCCGCGAGATCCACCGCGTTACTTTGTCAGACGAATCGTCGATCGAGAAAACATGATGAGACGACTCCGGCGGCGTTCCCTTCGAACTCAGCCAAACCGATTTGATCGCACACCGATCGAACAAGGTCGCCTGGAACCGGTCGTCATCCACATCGTCGACCATCAACAGCAAACGCGAATCCCACTTGGCCAGCTGCAGCGAAATCGCTTCGACATCGGCTTCCACTCGCTCGACGCGATTGGGTGACTTCGTGGTTGATTGCTTCGCCGACCCAGCCCCGATGCTCTCCAGCTCCTTTTGACTGCGAAGCTCCAGCGTTCGGTGATCCAACCCCAGCACCAAAATGTCCGCTCGCAACTTCATCGATTCCGCGAATTGACGGAGCCAGGGCAGCCCATCGGCCAACTGCTTCTGCGAACCGACCAGCAACGTGACGCTCATGCCCGCGAACCCAACAAGCTTGCCGCGGCTTCGTCCAACACAAACGTGACGCTTGGATGCTGCTGAAGAAACGAGGCCGGCATTTGCGAGGTAACCGGTCCGCGAACGGCTCGCTCGACCGCCTCCGCTTTCGACTCGCCCGTCGCGATCAAAACAATCTCACGAGCTTCCAAAATGGTCGCGATTCCCATCGTGAGAGCCCGCCGCGGAACGTCCTCGGGTGCTTCAAAAAACCGTGCATTCGCGGCGATGGTTTCTTCCGTCAAATCCACCACCCGTGTGCGACTGCCCTCCGTCGCACCAGGTTCGTTGAACCCGATGTGCCCGTTCGCACCCAAACCAAGCAATTGCAAATCGATGCCGCCGGCTTCGGCGATCAATGCCTCGTATTGCTGTCCCGCTTTCGCCAGATCATCCGCCGTTCCATCGGGCAAATGGGTTCGCTTTGGATCAAAGTCAGCCTCACCGAACAAACGAGACCGCATGTACGCGTGATAGCTTTGTGGATGAGCGGGCTGCAACCCAACGTATTCGTCCAAGTTGAACGTGGTTGCCTGCGAAAACGACAGGTGACCAGCTCGCACCTTCTCAACCAAAAGCTCATAGGTTCGTTCGGGCGTGCCACCTGTGGCCAGGCCAAGAACACTTGCCGGTTCGCGACGAACCTGCTCGACGATGCACCCCGCCACTCGTGCGGAAGCCGATTCGTGGTCGGCGACAATCTCTAACTCAATCACGTTGATTCCGCCCACCCGTTCAAAAAGGAATCCAGAGTCACGCCCACTGTTTTTCTGTTTCAGCAACCGCCGCGGTCAGCCATCTTCGCATTGAATCGCCGGGCAAATCAGCCAGGCAATCACGAACCCACTCCGGCACAAAGACGCGAACGCGTTTGACATGATTGTCGAATTGCCGGTTGGCCAACACCGACGCAACAGGCGAGACATCACCCAGCGTCGCGACCTCGCCCGACCGAAGCACGATGTCGATGTTGATGTCGACCTCCAGCTTGACCGGAGGCGCATCGATCAGGACCAACTCCGGTTCAACGGGCTTTCCAATCGCATCGCTGATGGAATCGGCCAACGGCCGCGAACAAGACGCGAGCCACCAATACGGACGCCTCGCCAGCATCTGGTGCATGTCTTCGCCGGACTCAACGTTGAACTCCGCCGCTCGCTTGAGCAACTTACGAGTCGGCCCGAACAATCCATCTGCCAAACTCTTCACCGGTCCACCACGCTGATCCGCAGCGTCGACAAACTGCCTCACCCAAGCTGACTCGCTCAGATCCATCCACTCGGCGACGTCAACATTCTGACCGTCGACAGTTTGCTGCAACTCGTGAACGGCTCGCTGCAACATCGCGGTGGCGGACCGAACCGTGTGATGCCAGTAGACTTCGCTGAACATCACATAGCGACCGAAGACCATCATCTCCGCCGCCGTGCGTCCCTTTTCGTGAATGGCCAGCTTCGGCCGATGCGGGTGCCGAACCAACGAAGCGATGATTCGCATCGGATCAAAGTTTCGGCCATACGGAACTCCCGCATGAAGACTGTCGCGTTGCAAGTAATCCAACTTGTCAACATCGATTGGCCCACTCAGGCAGCTCGCATAAAACGCGATGTGCTCCGACGGAGTTGCGGCTGGATACTGATCGATCTTTTTCGGACACAAAATCGCCATGACGTCGTCGGCGGTGCACGACCAGTCCGCCAGCAGTGCATCGGCAAGAGGCCCGGAACGCAACATCGCTTCAACACGTTCCTCGTGCCGTAGCATACCGGACTGGCCCATGTCTTCGATGGGATGGCAAAACGGCCAATGACCAGCGTCATGCACCAGAGACGCGACGATGAACGCTTCCGATGCACGAACGTCTTCAGCGTCTTGGGTTGCTGGGCTTTGATTTGCTAGGCTCGGCTCGCCGACCTGATTCAAGACTCGCAATGCCCAGGTGTAGACGCCGAGCGAATGCTCCAACCGACTGTGCATCGCTCCCGGATAAACCATCGACACCAATCCGAGCTGGCTGATCGACGCCAGCCTTCTCATCGGGGCGGTGTCGATCAATCGCTGAACACGCGCCGAGACGGGGACATCGATCGCCGGCGGAATCCGCACCCGTGACGGCCCGCGATCCATCAAATGCACTTCAGGAACACACACAGATTCGCGGTCGCTCAAACGGACAAGTCCTGAACCGTGCCATTCATTTGCCTGGTTCGATCGACGAATGTTGTTTCAGCCGCCCTGGTGATCTCCACCGGGGAAGGCAGTTGCACGAGATCGTCAACGAACTCCTCGTCTTCCCAATCCGGGTCCAGTTCACGGCGTGCTCCCGGTTGCCCCGCGAGCGAAACGCCTGCGACCAGAGCCAGCAAAATCACCGTGACGAAGTACAAACCGGATTGAGCCAACCCGTTGATGAACTCCAACTCAAAAGCCCCCACCGAAACCGCCGCCCCGATCAAGATCATGACGGAAAACACAATCCCGGCCGTCGTCCAAGACATCTCGTTGGCATGGTCCAATTCCAACACGTACGCAGGAACGAACGCGTAGACCAGCCAAATCGCTGCGTAAATCGCCGAGCAGATCAGGACTCGGTTGCGAAGCTCAACCCCAGCGTAGGGTTCCAATTCAGCGTCGTGAACGAAGCTGTACCCTGTTCGCACCACGGGCGGCGCAAGCAATAAAATCCCGATAATCTGAGCCCAAAGCGGAGCCCCACCCATCGCAAAGCGGAACCCGAGAGCCAGAAAGAGCATCCCAATGACAACGCCTGCTGCGATGTAGAGGTGCCGCCGCGTAAAATCGCGGTCAGTCCGAGTGATCGGCTTGAGGACGCTTTGTCCCTTTGAATCCTTCGGCCCATCGTCTTCGGGCGCGTGGATCGTGACAGCTTCGGAAGCGTCGGGGACCCGAATCGTCTTTTTGCATGCCGGACACGGCCCCTGCTTCCCAGCAAACTTGTCGCTGACTTGGAACCGTTTCAGACAATTTGGACAAGTGACTTGAATCGGCATGGGGGGCGGCGAACCGGTCGAATCGGGACGAAAATATCAGACGGCGGTGCACATTGTGACGGCCGAAAACGAGCGAGGTGTGGGTTGTAGCGAGAGCTTAACAGAAAATGAATCCGATTACGCCAGCACTGGCGAGTTCGCCGACCCACAATCCAGGACACCAACTAATCTTCACGGCATCCCCGGGAAGTTGCTCCTCCGCCCGCTTAGCGTGCTATGGATTGAGTAGCTTTTCACACCGCGACTCGGGTGCCCCAACGGGGGCGATCAAAAGTTGCGGAGGGGGAAGCGAATTTGGTTTAGGAAGCTAAAATGGACCTGAACCAGATACCTTGAAGTCCTGCAATGCGTGCAGCCCCACCAGGTCGCACCCGATACCGCAACTTTGAGAACTTAACAATCATCCAGATGTGGAAAGTCCGATTAGGCGACGAATTCACTCTGGCTGAACTTTCCGGCCCGCCGGCGGTGACAATGAAACAAGTGTCACCCAAGTGGACGAAGTCCGCGCTGACCAAACGATTTCCTGGTCGAAATGACCGGCACCAGTCATAACCCGCCGCGTAAGCAAGGCCAGCCAAGCCTCCCGTAGGCCAGGTCTCACCTGGCACCCCAACCGATGCTTCCGCCAGGAAGCGAGCCGTCCCCACCGAAGCATCCGCCAGTGGCCCTGAGCCCCTGCGGCCCTTTCCCACTCCCCAACAATGCCCCAGAAGATCTTCGTTGCTGGACACCGAGGCATGGTCGGATCGGCCATCCTTCGCCGATTTGCCGACCGCGATGAGCTGCAAATCGTCACTCGGACTCGGACCGAGCTCGATCTTTGCAACCAAGCCGCTGTCAACGAGTTCTTCGAATCGGAACTCCCCGACACGGTTATTTTCGCGGCAGCCAAGGTCGGCGGGATCCACGCCAACGCGACCTACCCCGCAGATTTTGCCTACGACAACACCATGATGGCGGCCAACGCCATCCACGCAGCGTTTCAAACAGGTGTCTCACGGTTTCTGTTTTTAGGTAGCACCTGTATCTACCCGCGGATGGCACCTCAGCCGATCCAAGAAGACGCTCTACTGACTAGCCCGCTTGAAGAAACCAACGAGGGATACGCCCTGGCAAAAATCATGGGGCTGAAGCTCTGCAAGTACTACCGACAACAGCACGGCGCACTCTTCCATAGTGCGATGCCGACAAACCTTTATGGCCCAGGCGACAACTACCACCCCGACAACTCACACGTGATTCCAGGCCTCATTCGCCGCTTCGACGCCGCCGCACAAGAGAACACCGACTCAGTCACCGTTTGGGGCAGTGGAAAGCCAAGACGTGAATTCCTGCACGTTGATGATTTGGCCGCCGCCGTGGAACATCTGCTCAAGCTTGATAACCCTCCGAACTGGGTCAACGTCGGAACGGGAGTCGACCTCACAATCGCCGACCTCGCCAAAAAGATCGCAGAGGCAACGGGCTTCAAAGGACAAATTATTCAAGACGCCAGCAAACCAGACGGGACTACCGTCAAATGCACTGACATCAGCCGAATCCGGTCCACCGGTTGGCAACCGACCATCAATCTGGACGATGGCCTCACCCAAACCGTCGCCGACTATCGACAACGAGCCCAATCCGGCGAAGTCCGCTCAATCTAGTCCTCACCAATTTGATCTCGCCGCCACCCGCAATCACACCCCGCCGCGTCATGTTTGTCCATTTTGCTGTAGGTTGGACACTCTTGTCCGACATCCACAACTCCGACGGGCAAGAGTGCCCATCCCACACCGTGAAAACGCCGTAGGCAACTCAATCGACAAGCCGGCCAACAAGGCGTCCATCCTTCATAACCCGCCGCGTAAGCAAGGCTTCTTTCCTTCATAACCCACTGTAGATTTAGCCGATGGGCGTTAGCCCCGAATGGCGTCTGATTAACCGCCGCTAACGCGGTACGGCTCATTCAATCAACAGCCCGCGTAAGCAAGGCATCCCCTCACACTCCGTACCCGCATTCGCCAGAATCCGGAAAACCCTGAACCTGTGGCCCTGAGCCCCTGCGTCCCTTTCCCACTCTTTTCCTACCATGACCAAAACCGCACTCATCACCGGCATAACAGGCCAAGACGGCTCTTACCTCACCGACTTGCTGCTGGAAAAGGGCTATCAGGTCCACGGGATCGTTCGTCGAAGCAGCACCTTCAATACCGACCGGATTGATCACGTCTACAAAGACCCGCACGAGTCGTCCAACCTGCACTTGCACTATGGTGACCTGACCGACGGTCAAAACATGACCAACCTCGTCTTGGACATCCAACCGGACGAAATCTACAACCTCGGTGCCCAGTCACACGTGCGGGTTTCATTCGACTCGCCCGTTTACACGGTCCAAACCGTTGGCCTCGGCTCGCTAAACGTGCTCGAAGCCGCTCGCCAGCTCAACAAGCAAAAACCGACTCGCGTTTATCAAGCCAGCAGCAGTGAAATGTTCGGCGACGTGATCGAAACACCGCAGACTGAAACGACACCGTTTCAACCGCAAAGCCCCTATGCCTGTGCCAAGGTTTACGCCTTCCACCAAACGGTGAACTATCGGCACGCATATGACTTGTTCGCCAGCAACGGCATCCTGTTCAACCACGAATCACCACGTCGAGGCGAAACGTTTGTGACTCGCAAGATCACTCGTGCCGCCACACGAATCAAACTGGGACTGCAAGACAAGCTGTATCTTGGCAACCTCGACGCCAAACGAGACTGGGGATACGCCAAAGACTATGTCGAAGGCATGTGGCGAATCCTCCAGCATGACGAACCCGATGATTTTGTCCTAGCCACCGGCGAAACCCAAACGATTCGTCAATTCCTCGACTACACCTTCGAAGCCTTGGACCTGGACTGGAACAAATACGTCGAGATCGACCCACGCTACTTCCGCCCCACCGAAGTCGACCTTTTGTTGGGTGACTACTCGAAAGCCAAAAACAAACTCGGCTGGGAGCCAGAAACCAGCTGCAAACAACTGGCAGAACTCATGGTCGAACACGACCTCGAACTCGCCAAGACCGAACTGGCACAAAAGTCACTCTCATAGCACCAAATGTGGGATAGGCTTCCAGCCTATCATTCCCCATATCACCTGTTGGCGACGAAGGCCTCTTCGTCGCCCCCAACACCCCACCGAACCTATTAGCCGCAGAGCGTTAGCTCCGGTTCCCTGGCAGCCGCCCTCACCACAACCCGCCGCGTAAGCAAGGTCCACCCCGTAGCCAGATTCGGCCATCCAACATCGTGCACCTCTCCCGAAACGAAGTTTGGGGAGAGGTCGAGCGACGCCGTTCAGGCGTACGCGAGGGTGAGGGCCGAGCTTGGGAAACGGCGCGCACTACGCTCCCCGGAATTCTCGCTGAACGCTCGGATACCGACCCTCCCCAACTGCGTTCAGGTCGTGCAGTTTTGAAGTGCTGTGTTGCCAGGCGTTTATTATCACCCTCCCCCTGGGAGGGTCGAGCGAAGCGAGGGGAGGGTCGAGCATCGGAACCAGCGCGTAACCCTCCCCGGCCCGAAGCGGGCCGACCCTCCCAAAGGGAGGGTGAAATGAAACTGCACAACCTCTGCGTTCAAGAGGGTGACTTCAACCTTGCGAGCACGGCACTTCAGAACCGCACGACCTCTTCGGAGTGAAGGCCTCGGCACACCATCCTGAGTCCCTTTGACCTTCACGCACAGCCCAGAAGCCTACCTCTCTTTCTCTTCACCGAAGCCGCCACAACTTACCTTCATGCCAACAGACTTCACTTCACGGATTCAAGATCGTAGCGCCACGGTGGGTGTTGTTGGACTCGGCTATGTCGGTCTTCCCCTCGCACTGGCCTACGCTGGCGGCGGGTTCAAGACCGTTGGATTCGACATCGATGACAAGAAGACCTCCGCCATCAACGCTGGCACCAGCTACATCAAACACATCGCTGCGGACTCCATTGCCACGGCGATCCAATCCGGCAACCTCGCCGCCACAACAGACTTCAGCCAAATCCGCGAAGTCGACGCGATCATCCTGTGTGTCCCCACGCCACTAGACGAGCACTTTGAGCCCGACCTTTCGTATGTTGTGAGCACGATCGAATCGATCCTGCCGCATCTGCGTGCAAGGCAAACGATCAGCCTCGAAAGCACGACTTACCCTGGCACCACCGCCGAGGAACTGGTCACTCGCATTGAAGCCGCCGGCCTGACCGTCGGCACCGACGTGCATGTCGTCTACTCGCCCGAACGAGAAGATCCCGGCAACCCCGAGTTCGCCGCCACAAACATCCCCAAAGTCGTCGGCGGTCACACGCCAGCGTGCCTGAAGGCAGGCGAAGCCCTCTACGGCAGCGTTTTCGATCAAGTCGTCCCGGTCAGCAGCACACAAGTCGCCGAGTTGACCAAACTGCTCGAAAACATTTATCGCAGCGTCAACATCGGGTTGGTCAACGAATTAAAACTTGTCGCCGACCAAATGGGCATCGACATCTGGGAAGTCATTCAAGCCGCCAGCACCAAACCCTTCGGCTTCAAAGCCTTTTATCCTGGCCCCGGCCTCGGTGGTCACTGCATCCCAATCGACCCGTTCTACTTGACTTGGAAAGCCCGCGAGTTCGGCGTTCACACTCGGTTCATTGAACTGGCCGGCGAGATCAACCGAGCGATGCCGACACACATTGTGCGACGCTGTGCCGATGCCTTGAACCAAAACAAAAAAGCCCTCAACGGCAGCAAGGTGCTACTGGTTGGCCTGGCCTACAAACCCAACGTCGACGACGACCGAGAATCCCCCTCCTACGAACTCCTGGATCGCCTGACCTCACAGGGTGCTGAGGTCGACTACCACGATCCGTATGTCCCCGTCATTCGCCCATCACGAGAACACTCGCACTGGGCCGGCAAACCCAGCGTCGCCTGGGACCAAGCAACGATCCAAAACTACGATCTAGTCCTGATTTCGACTTGGCACGATTGCCTCGACATTCACGAACTCGCCCAGTGGTCCAAATTCATCGTCGACACCCGCAACGCCACCGCCAAACTGCCACCCGAACAACAAACCAAAGTCCTCAAGGCATAGTGGGATAGGCTTCCAGCCTGTCATCCCCGCATCACATGTAGGCGACGAAGACCCTTTCGTCGCCCCCAACACCCCGCCAACCCTCTCAGCCGCCGAGCGTTAGCTCCGGTTCCTCACCAACCGATCGACAGATTAGACGCCATTGCCACTCCCAACGGCCACCCCACAGCGTAAGCAAACCCCAATTCATCACGCTCCCTCTCCCAGATAGAGGTCGTGCAGTTTTTCAAGTTGTTATTTCGCAAAGCCTTTCTCATCACCCTCCCCCTGGGAGGGTCGAGCGAAGCGAGGGGAGGGCTCAGCATTGGATCCA
>TARA_R110002074_G_scaffold11030_6_pt1 | contig 12979 bp, 12 predicted proteins | sample TARA_R110002074 | Tara Oceans TARA_R110002074 (sample SAMEA4397215) | marine metagenome | biome: Polar Biome; feature: [MIX] marine epipelagic wind mixed layer (ENVO:01000061); material: water (ENVO:00002006), including particulate matter (ENVO:01000060) such as... | depth 10-100 m
CCGAGCGTGGCGTCGCTGTAGATCACGCAACGCTCAATCGGTGGGTCGAAAAATATGCAGATCCCATCGCCGACGAAGCCCGTCGCCGAAAGGTGCCAACCAGTCAATCCTGGCGGATGGATGAAACCTATATCAAGGTTAAGGGTAACTGGATGTATCTCTATCGAGCAATCGACAAGTTCGGGAAAACCCTTGATTTCATGTTATCTGAGCGTCGCGATGAAGCAGCCGCGACCGCGTTCTTCGCTAAAGCCATCGGCAACAATGGCTGGCCGAACAAGGTTATCATCGACAAAAGTGGATCGAACGCGGCGGGACTGTTCAACATGAATTGCCTGCTGGTTATGAATAGCTGGTGCTGCTTGATTGACGTTCTGCAGGTGAAATATCTCAATAATATCATTGAGCAGGACCATCGCTTTATCAAAAAGTTAACGCGCCCTATGCAAACCTTCAAATCCTTCAATTCAACGGCAGCCACTCTGGCAGGCATCGAAGTCGCTCACATGATCCGCAAAGGGCAATTCGGCCGACCCGGGCTGTCCGGATTCGCGCAGTTCGGCGAGCTCGCGGGATAATTGTGTCCAGTTGAAGCCTAATCTCGCTCCGCGCAAAAATTTGCGACACTACCCAGTGTAATCACTGGCGCGGGCTATCTACCGTTTGGCGATTTCACAGCATCTAAAATAATACATTTGACAAAATCCAGAGTTTATTGAATTATGTAAAAGTCTTATGAATCGAGGAGGTTCATTTGCGTGTCACTTGTACTGCTTGGGAGGGCGGAACCATGTCACAACCGCTTCTTGATGTCCGCAAGTTGAAAAAATCCTTTGGCGGTGTTGCCGCCCTGAAGGATGGACAGTTTCGTCTTGAACCTGGGTCAGTCCATGCCTTGTGCGGTGGCAACGGTGCAGGCAAATCGACGTTTTTATCCATCGTTATGGGCATCCAGCAACGCGACAGCGGTGTGATCAAACGCAATGGCCGTGAGGTAACTTTTATAACGCCCAAACAAGCGCTTGCGGCGGGTATTTCGATTATCGAACAAGAACTTAGCCCGGTGCCCGCAATGTCGGTTGCCGAGAACATGTTTCTGGGGCGTGAACCCCTTGCCAGTTTTGGTCGTATCGATTTCAAAAAGATGAATGCAGATGCCCAGACCATTCTGGACCGGCTGCATTTTTCAATTAAAGCCACGGACATCATGATGGACCTGTCTGTCGCCCGCGTGCAGCTTGTCGAAATTGCCAAAGCCCTGAGTTACGAGGCCGAAATCATTATCATGGACGAGCCGACATCAGCCCTTGGCGACACCGAAGCACAACAGCTTTTCGACGCGATCGCGACGCTGAAATCGCAGGGCAAAGGTGTGGTTTACGTCAGTCACCGCTTGTCCGAAATCTTTGATATCGCCGACACCTACACTGTGTTTCGTGATGGCCAGTTCATCGCTGACGGCCCCATGGCCGAAACAAACCGGGATCAGTTGATCCAGATGATCGTGGGACGCCCCCTGGCCGAAGAATTTATCAAGGAAAACATACCGACCGAGACACCGATGCTGACGTTGTCGGGCGCAGGTTCGCACGCGCGCATTTCAGACATTAGTCTGACGGCGCACGCCGGTGAAATCCTTGTACTATACGGGTTGATGGGATCGGGGCGCAGTGAAGTCTGCGAACGCATCTTTGGTCTGGCTGCGCAGCCAACCGGGCAGATGTCGATCCATGGCAAAGCGGTTGACATCAATTCCCCCGCGCAGGCGATTGCGCATAAAATTGCGTTCGTCACAGAAGATCGCAAAGGCAGCGGGCTGATTTTGTCGGATCACGTGCGCGCAAATATTTGTCTGGCGCAGCTCAAACAGCTGAGCCGCGCAACCGTGATGCGGACCCGCAAAGAAGCCGAAGCCGCCAAGCAGATGATTGATAAGTTTGCAATCAAAACAGCAACCGACACGTTAGAGGTGTCCAATTTGTCGGGTGGCAATCAACAAAAGGTCGTGCTGGGCAAATGGTTCCTGACCGACCCGCAGATCCTGCTGCTGGATGAACCCACGCGCGGCGTCGATGTCGGGGCCAAGCGCGAAATTTATAAAATCATTTCGGATTTCGCGGCCAATGGCGGCACGGTCCTGATGGCGTCGTCTGAAATCGATGAAGTTTTGGGCATGGCAGACCGCGTTATCGTACTGCGGGAAGGCCGGATTGCCGGTGAAATAAAGCGCGCTGATCTGAGCGCCAAAAAGCTGGTGCACTTGGCCGCGTAAACGATCTGCCAACAGGAGAATTATTTTGACGATCAACAACACCACGATGCAAAATCAGGCAAAGACCCGAATGCTGAATTTTGTCCAGAAGTATGGCATTTTGATTGCTTTGATATTGACCTGTCTGGTTCTGTCTATCGCAAGCGAATATTTCTTGACCCCGCGCAATATCCTGAACGTGCTGCGCCAGTCGTCGATCAACGGCATCCTTGCGATAGGCATGACTTTTGTGATCCTGACCCGCGGCATTGATCTGTCCGTCGGGTCGGTCGTGGCCCTGGCCGGGATCATCGCGGGATCGCTGGCATCTACGTCCGGTACGGCGGCGGTGGCGGGCGGGCCTTATCCGGCATTTATCGCTATTTCGGTCGGCCTGATGGTCGGTGCGGGCAGTGGCGCTGTGTCGGGAATTATCGTATCGTGGTTTGCGGTGCCGGCGTTTGTCGCAACCTTGGGAATGCTGTCAGCGGCGCGCGGGTTGACGTTGCTTTATGCGGACGGACGTCCTGTGCCCGCGTTGACGGATGAATTCCGCTGGATCGGGACAGGCGACATTTACGGGATTCCAATGCCCATCGTCATATTCGCGATCGTATTTTTAATCGCTTACTGGGTTCTGAGTTCAACACGGTTTGGCCGCCACGTCTATGCGGCGGGCGGCAACCCCCACGCGGCCGAAGTGTCGGGCATCAACGTGCGGCGCGTGCGGTTTTATGTCTATGTCATCTCTGGCGCATTGGCTGGACTTGCCGGCATGATCCTTGCGGCGCGCACCGGATCAGCGCTGACGCAGGCCGGGATCGCCTATGAATTGGATGCGATTGCCGCCGTGGTGATCGGGGGCACCAGCCTTTCGGGCGGTGTGGGCCGGGTCACGGGCACGCTGATCGGCGCGCTGTTGATCGGCGTTGTGAATAATGGATTAGACCTGCTGGGCGTGGAATCTTATTACCAACAGGTCATCAAGGGATTGTTGATTGTGGCAGCTGTCATGCTTGACCAGGCACGCCACAAGACTGCGTAAACCGCAGATCGACAATAAGGACGAACAAGGGAGAAACCAGACTATGACATTCAATGGAGGAAAGACCCAAATGAAAAAATCGTTTATCGCATTGGCCACCGCGGCTGTGATGGGCGCAAGTCCCTCACTTGCAGACGAACATGCCCCTAAAATCGGCGCAGCGGTCTACGGGCTGAACGCCGAATTCATGCAGATCTGGTCTGCGGCACTGGAAGATCATCCAGCGGTAGCGAATGGCGACGTCGATCTTACCATCTTTGATGGTCGGTATGACGCGCTGGTTCAACAGGACCAGTTCGAAACAATGATCACACAGGGATTTGACGCTATCATTTTTGTGCCGATCGACATCGAAGCCGGCGCAACAGCCGTCGAAGCTGCGCATGAAGCGGGTATTCCTGTTTTCGGGTCCAACACCCGCGTGAACACTGATCTTTTGACAGGCTATGTCGGATCGGACGACGTGCAGTCCGGCTACATGGAAGCCAAGATCGTATTGGATGCCATCGGTTGCACAGGCAACGTCGTGATCATCGAAGGACCCATTGGCCAATCGGCACAGATCAGCCGTCTTGAAGGCAACCAGATGGCGCTGGCCGAATGTCCGGACGTGCAGGTTCTGGAACAGCAAACCGCCAACTGGTCACGTGCCGAAGCACAAACGCTGATGGAAAACTGGCTGACAGCCCACCCCGACGGGATCGACGGCGTGATTGGCCAGAATGACGAAATGGCATTGGGCGCGATTGAAGCGATCAAAGCCGCTGGTCTGGAGGTTGACGACTTTTCAATCGCAGGCATCGACGGGATCACCGACGCGCTAACAGCCGTGAAAGAAGGCACGATGTCTTCGATCCTGCAAGACGCGCGCGCGCAAGCGCAAGGCGCGCTTGATCTCGCGATCAACGCTGCCCTCGATGGTGAATACGAACCACAGTCAGACATCTGGGAAAGCTACACAGACATGCCATGGAACGGCGGCACAGACGGCGAATATTCCGTGCCGTGGACACCGGTAACGGCTGAAAATGTCGATGCGCTGCTTGAATTGCGCAACTAAGATGACACCATCGGGAGCGGTCCTGCCGCTCCTGATACTTTATCCGATCACGACAGAAAGGCCCCGTGCATGACTTCATCGCCAGATAAAATTGACTTCGACTTTCCGGTATCCGGCAAGGTCGTAATCGTCACCGGGGGCGCATCGGGCATCGGTGCGGCCGTGGCCCAGGCTTTCGAAAGCAAGGGCGCGCGGGTTGCCTTGCTTGACATGAACGCAGACGCCGCAACGCAGACCGCAACAGGACTTCACGATGCGATTGCCGTGCAGTGCAACGTCGCCGACGCAACCAGCGTGGCCGCCGCGGTGGCGCAGGTGAACCATCATTTCGGGCGCGTTGATATTTTGATTAACAGCGCCGGGATCGTCGACCTGGCCCGCGCCGAAGACATTTCTATATCCGCATGGCAACGCACGCTTGATGTGAACCTGACCGGCACTTTTCTGATGGCGCAGGCCGTCGGACGTCTGATGATTGCCCAGAAGGGTGGTAAGATTATTAACCTTGCGTCGCAGGCCGGATCGGTCGCGATTGAAGAACACATCGCCTATTGTGCGTCGAAATTCGGGGTCATCGGGCTGACAAAAACCCTCGCGCTGGAATGGGGGCGCCATGGGATCACCGTCAATTCAATTTCGCCAACTGTCGTGTTGACCGAGCTTGGCAAAAAAGCGTGGGACGGCCCCAAGGGTGAGGCGATGAAAACACTGATCCCGGTCGGCCGTTTTGCTGAACCCGCAGAAATCGCCGCAGCCGCGATCTTCCTCGCCTCTGATGGCGCAAACATGATCAACGGTGCCGACCTCGTCATCGACGGTGGCTATACAGTTAGATAGGACAGCAAACTTCATGCAAAGATTTATTAACGACCCCGATGATCTGGTTGACGAAACAGTTCGTGGATTTATCAAAACACACAGCGATTTTGTGCATGTGGACCCGGACAATCACAGGGTCATCGTGTCGAACGCGGCCCCCGTGGCGGGAAAGGTCGGTATCGTCACCGGGGGCGGGTCGGGCCATGAACCGGCGTTTATCGGCTATACCGGACGCAACATGGTTGATGCGGTCGCAGTGGGCGAACTATTTTCATCCCCGACGGCAAAAAGTTTCGCAGATGCGATCAAGGCTGTTGACGGCGGGGCAGGTGTCGCGGTGCTTTATGGCAATTACGCGGGCGACAATATGAATGTCAAAATGGCGACACGCGCGGCGACCAAGGCCGGCATTGATGTGGCGACCGTTGTGGCCAATGACGATGTCTGTTCCGCCCCGATGTCAGAGCGGGACAAGCGGCGCGGTGTCGCGGGCGAAATCTTCATGTGGAAAATCGGGGCCGCAAAGGCCAGCGCGGGCGGTACTTTGGCTGAGGTTCAAGCCGCCGCGCAGCAGGCCATCGATGCGACGCGGTCTGTCGGTGTCGGCCTTGGCCCGTGTACGCTGCCGGCTGTCGGGCACCCGAATTTTGAAATTGCCCCCGGCAAAATGGAAGTCGGCATCGGTCACCATGGCGAACCCGGTGTGCGCGTTGAGGATTTGAAAACAGCCAACGTTGTTGCGGATGAAATGACCCAAATTGTGCTGGATGATCACGACCTGCCTGCGGGCACGCAAGTTGCGGTGTTGGTGTCCGGCCTTGGGGCCACGCCCGTCAACGAATTGTATGTTCTGTATGACCAGATCGACAAACGCATCACCGAACGTGGGCTGACAATCTACAAAAGCTATGTCGGCAATTATTTTACCTCGCTTGAAATGGTGGGGGCGACGTTGACGGTGATGGCGTTGAATGACGAATTAAAAACACTGCTGGATAGCGATTGCGCCTGCCCGGCTATGATCGGAGCCTGAAATGTCATCTTTTGAATCCACGGCGGGGGCCGCACTTATCAAGGAAGTTGCGGCAGTTATCGTCGTAAACAAAGCCTACTTGTCGGAAATCGATGGTAAAATTGGTGACGGTGATCACGGGATAAACATGGCCAAAGGATTCGCACGCGCCGCAGACCAACTTGGCGGTGGGGAAACATTTGACCAAGCGCTGCAAATCCTGTCGGATGTGCTCGTCAATGAAATTGGCGGGTCCATGGGGCCACTATATGGGCTGATGTTTGCGGATATGGCCGATGTGGCCGAAGGGTTGGACACGATTGATCTGGCGGCCTTTTCCAGAATATTGCGCGCCGGTCTGGAAGGCGTGTCCGAAGTCGGATCCGCGAAAGTCGGTGACAAAACCATGCTGGACACGCTTGTGCCTGCGGTCACTTTTTTAGAACAAGCTGTGCAGGCGGGAACAGATTTTGCCCTGGCATTGCGCGAAATGAAAGCGCGCGCCATAAAAGGGCGCGACAGTACTGTTGATATGGTCGCCAAAGTCGGGCGTTCTAGCCGTTTGGGGGAAAGGTCACGTGGTGTTCTTGATGCTGGCGCGACATCTTGTTGCCTGATCCTTGAGACGTTGTCAGACGGGATTACGCAGCGGTTGACGACACCTTAAAACGTGCGTCACAAAGCGAGGACGAATGATTTTTTCGGCAAACCACCTTGCAGGCATTCTGCGAACAACCTCGTCGCGTCTTCGTATGGCGTCGAAGTATCTGTGCGAGCTGGACGGGCAGATCGGCGATGGCGACCATGGAACGACAATGGTGTTGGGGTTTGAAGTTGTTACCCAACGCTTGATTGATCAAGACCTGTCTCGTGCGACGCCCGGTGATATTTTCGCCCTGAATGCCGAGGATTTTCTAAATGCTGTGGGGGCAACGGTCGGGCCGCTGTATGCGTCTGCGTTTCAGGAAGCTGCGACATTCGCCAAGGGACATCCCGATCTTGATATCGCTGACACGCCGTTGATCCTGGTGGCTATGGCGGACGGGATTGGGGCGCGCGGCAAAGCGAAGCCCGGTGATAAAACGATGATGGATGTCTGGTACCCGGTGGCCCAACACATCAGGGCCGCACGGCTGGACGGCACGACGTTGTCGCAAATTGCACGCGATCTGCGGGTGATTTGTACCGATAGCGTTGCCGCAACAAAGGCGATGGTTGCATCCAAAGGCCGCGCTGCCCGTCTGGGTGAACGCAGTTTGGGTCATGCAGATCCGGGTGCGAGTTCAGCCGCTATCATCATCGGAAGTTTTTGCGATTTCTTCGAAGAGCACGCACCCTGATGTCAAGATCTGTCCCGAAATCACGCAACTCAAATCCCAAGGACATCGTCCCGCAAATGTCGCTGCGGTATGGTAACGACTCACTGCTGTGGGCCTGCTGGTTATACTACGAAGAGGGTTTGAACCAAGGCGAAGTCGCGCAAAAAATGGGCGTATCGCGGGCGTCGGTGAACACCTATCTGGCGGATGCAAAGGCCAAGGGCATCGTCGATATCACGATTCACATTGACCAATTACAAACCCTGTCGATTGCCAAAGCGTTAAAAGACCATTTTGGCCTGCAAGAATGCCTCGTGATACCCACTGAAGGGGCGGACGGATCTTTGATCGACCGACTTGGACGGGCAGGGGCCTTGGCGTTGGAGCATGTCTTGCAATCTGGTGATCGCATCGCAGTGGGGTGGGGCCGGACGTTGTTTTCCGTAGGCAAAGCGCTGGACGCAAGCACATTGCAAGACATCCACGTTGTGCAAGGCATCGGATCGGTTGGTGTGAATCAAGATTACACCCCCGAGGCGTGCGCGCATTTATTTGCGCAAGCCCTGCACGCCAGATGCACCCAGATTTCGGCCCCTGCGATCGTGTCATCGCGGGGTATGCGCGAAACGATGCAGCTTGAACCGCTGATAAGTGGGCAATTGTCGAACTATGATCTGGTCAATCGCGCGGTGTTTGGTGTGTCGTCCCTAAGGCCGCAGTCAACGCTTCACACATCGGGGTTCTTTGATGATCCGCTCTTGCAAAAGGATCACTATGCCAAAGCAGTTGGGGCGATCTTCGGGCAGTTCATCGATGATCGCGGGCGTCCAGTTCACGGCCCGCTTGATGACCGGATGTTTGGCATGTCTCTGGAGCAGGTTCTGACGGCCGATCAACGGATTGCCATCGCCGGTGGCTTTGACAAAGTTCCCGCGATTTTGGCAACGCTGCGCGGGGGATACGCCAATGTTCTGGTGACCGATATGGCGACAGGGCGCGGTATTCTGACGGCTGACGGTCAAAATTTCGATGCGCGCAAAGTGGCCGCTGCCCCACGCGGTGAGGAGCCCGCGCCAATTGTCAGAACGAAGGTCAAAAAACTGGTGAATGCCCCTGCGGATGCAGTCAACGAGGCATTGGAGGGAATAGTCGCGGAACACGCCGACTATATCAGACCGATTGATAAATCGCACCGTGCCTTGCAAACAACGACAGCGCCAACGCCCGGAAAGGTCGGTCTAGTCATCGGCGGTGGGTCAGGCCACGAACCGAGCTTTTATGGTTTTGTTGGTGCGGGGCTGGCGGATGCCGTCGCGATTGGCAACATTTTTGCCTCACCGCCGCCCGGGCCTGTTCTGGAATGCACAATCGCTGCGGATCAAGGGGCGGGCGTGTTGCATGTTTTCGGAAACTATTCCGGCGATATCATGAATTTTGGAATGGCCGCAGAAATGGCCAAAGCCAAAGGGATCGACGTGCGTACAATTATTACGACCGATGACATCGCATCGTCTGCCGCAGAAGACCACGAGGGGCGGCGCGGCGTGGCTGGTAACATCTTTACCTTCAAAATCGCAGGGGCGGCCTGCGCCAAGATGCTGACCCTTGATGCTTGTGAAACCATTGTACGCAAAGCAAACGCACGCACCTATACGGTCGGAATTGCAACGGAATCCTGTTCACTGCCCGAAACCGGTCGCCCCAGTTTCTTTATTGGCGAAGACGAGGTCGAATTCGGCGTTGGCATTCATGGCGAACCCGGTGTCGAGCGGCGTCAATTCGGACGCGCCGATGAAATGACTGACCTTATGGTGGATAAAATTCTTGCGGAAATGAACCCAGATACGGGTGACCGGGTCGGGCTATTGGTGAATTCGCTTGGTGGGACGCCATTGATGGAATTGTACATTGTCAATAGACGGGTCCGTCAGCGGCTGAACGCACGCGGAATTGCGGTTCATGCCAGTTGGACCGGAAGCTATTGCACATCTCTTGATATGGTCGGCGTATCAGTGTCGATGCTGCATTTGGACGATCAGCTGACGCCGTTGCTGGATGCGCCATGTGATGCTGCAATGTTTCGGGTTGGTTAAAGAACGAAACAATTCGAAATCTGTCCAGTCAAACATTACAATAGCCAAGACGGTCTCGCACGCCTTTTAAACAAAGTGATTGCTTAAAAGTGGTTCTGTCGCAAAGTTTTCGCGTTTGAGTGAGACGGCTGGATTGTGTTAGATGCTGGCCTTTGTTCTTGAAAGCGAGCGGTGCATTCAATCGGTCATCGCAACATCTCTGCTAATTTATAGGCAGGAGTTTTAAAGCCAAGTGTTTTTCTTGGGCGCGTATTTAAGCGCTCTGCAACCAAATTCAGATCATCTTAAGAATGCGCAGCCAGATTGGTTTTCTTTGGGAAGTATTGGCGCAGCAAACGGTTGGTGTTTCGTTCGTACCACGTTGCCACGCATTGCCCCGCAGGCGATTGTGAAGGAATCTGCCAAGGGGGGCTTTGTGGGTCGCAGAAGTACACATCGACTTTTGTTGCCAGAGTAATCTGTTTGTGCTGTGCAATTTCAGTACCGCGATCCCATGTCAAAGTACGCATCACCCCTTCCGGCAAAAAACTGGATGCGCCGCTTCAATGCCCCCACAACGCTGGCGGTGTCTTTGCTCTCGACCTTGACCAACTTAACAAACCTGGGAGCACGTTCTACCAGTGTCGCCATATGCGAATTGCCCGAACCGGAGATCAAATCGCCCTCCCAATGTCCTGATACAGCGCGATCCTCAACCTCGGCGGAGATATAGCTAAAAGTTGGTGATGGCCCCTGAGGGGCGGCATATCATGGCGTTGTTCACGCGCCGCAATTCTCTACTGAGAAAAGGATATGCCACATGACGACAAATACCATCACCCAGCTGAGTGATCCACATGGATTTTCACCTGACCCGTTGACGGAGCTCCTACGATCAGGCGCGCAACGTCTCATTGAGCAAGCGGTTGAGGCCGAACTTGGGGTTCTGCTGGAGGCCTATGCCTTTGACAAAACGGAGGATGGTCGGGCTCGGCTGGTGCGCCACGGCCATCTGCCTGAACGTGAGATTGTGACTGGGATCGGCGCGGTGCCGGTCAAGGTGCCGCGTGTGCGGGACCGGGGCAATGATGCGGAGAAAGTCCGGTTCACGTCAACAATCCTGCCGCCCTATTTGCGCAAAGCCAAATCCATCGAGGATCTGCTGCCCTGGCTTTACCTCAAGGGCATTTCCACGGGCGACTTTCACGAAGCGCTCGCAGCTCTGCTTGGCCCGAATGCCGCAGGGCTGTCCTCGACCACAATCTCTCGGCTCAAGGCTGACTGGTGGGGTGAGTACGAGCGCTGGCAACGGCGCGATCTCAGCACGCGGCGGTTCGTCTACATCTGGGCGGACGGCGTCTATTTCCGCCCGCGAATGGCAGAGGAAAAACAATGCGTTCTGGTGCTCATCGGAGCAGATGAATGGGGCCGCAAGGAGATCATTGGCCTTGCCGACGGCTATCGCGAAAGCACTCAAAGCTGGCGTGAACTGCTCCTCGATTTGCAGCGGCGCGGTCTTACCCATGCGCCTGATCTTGCTATCGGAGACGGTGCTTTAGGGTTTTGGCATGCGCTGCGCGAGGTCTTTGGTACCACGAAAGAATAGCGCTGTTGGTTCCACAAAACTGGCAACGTACTGAACGCGATGCCAAAGTCAGTTCAGGCAAAAGCCAAAGGCCACCTCCACGATATTTGGCAGGCCGAAACCCGCGTGGATGCTGAGGCCGCTTTTGATTTCTTCGTGGCATCCTACGGCGTGAAATACGACAAGGCCGTGGGAAAACTGACCAAAGACCGCGACGTTCTCTTGGCCTTCTATGACTTCCCAGCCGAGCATTGGAAACACATCCGAACGACGAACCCAATCGAGAGCACCTTCGCCACTGTCCGTCATCGCACCGGGAAAACCAAGGGATGCCTCAGCCGCAAAACCGGCCTTGCTATGGCGTTCAAATTGATGATGTCAGCCCAGACAAAATGGCGAAAGCTCGATGGAGCCAATCGCATGCCTGAAATAATCGAAGGGGTTGAGTTCAAGGACGGGAACAAGCAGATTCAAAACGCCGCCTGATCACGCCGTCACCAACTTTCGGGCATAGCTCACCTCGGCGGGGTAACCCCCCGAAAAATGGCTGTGTTGAAAACTCGAATTTTCTCGGCTGTAGATATGTACGGACTCTCGGGACGCTTCTTGTAAATTCCCTGATTGGGGATGGAGGAAGTATTCATGACGAACGAAGAACGCAAACTCAGAGTGCTCCAGCACGCCGAGAAGATCGGCAATGCTCGTAAAGCTTGTCGGTATTTTGGGGTCGACATGTCCAGTTTTTATAGATGGCGCGATGCATTTCAAAAGCATGGTGAAGTTGGGTTGAAGAATGCCAAATCAATCCGGAAGAATCCAGCCAATCAAACACCTCCTGAGATTGTCGAGAAAGTGCTTTATCTGCGGCGCAAGTATCACATCGCCGCCAATTAGGATTGTCTGGTATTTAGCGCGCTATCACGGCATCAAAATCTCAGACGCTGGCGTCTACCGCATCCTCAAGCGCAACGGCCTCAGCCGACTGCCCAGAGGGACACGGATGCGCAAATTGCACATCAAACGCTATCAGAAGCAAGTGCCAGGACATCATATTCAAGTGGATGTTAAGTTTTGACATTCAAAGGAAAAGTGGAGAAAAGGTTCGTCGGTTTCAATATACAGCGACCGATCCCTCTCGGGACATTTCTTTGCAATGCCCTGCCGGGCAGCGGATGCAACCGGTGTTCGCGCCCTTAAGTTCTATGAAAAACCCACGCAGGCAATTGCCATCAACTTCATTTACCATATCATTTAAAAGTTTCCATTCCGCATTCGCGAGGTGCGGACGGATAATGGTCACGAATTCCAGGTCCAGTTTCACCCTCCACGCATAGATGAGCGGGATGCGCCGTGATCATACCCCCGATCAAGGTATTGGCGGTATTGATGAGTTTTCTGCGTGCAGTCGACATGCTTTATTCTCTATCCTTGTGAAACGTGATGCCGTGCCTTTGGGTCAGCACAATGATCGTGCGTTCAAATTCTGCATCTGCCCGGTCTATTTCCCAACCCAGTGCTATTGCCGCGATCGCGCCTGTCTTACGCACGACGGCGCGCGTCGCCTGACCTGTGATTACAATTTGTGTGCGGCGCAGCAGGATGTCTTCTAGATGCACAACTTGTTCGTTGCGCACGATCCAGTCAATCTCCGCTTCACTGAATGTCGTGTTCTCGATGAATGCGGGCGCTGGACCCTCGTGTTCGGCGATATGACGGGCCGTGGTGCCGTAGCGCGACAGCAAGTCCATCATTCGGTCCGGATTCGCACCGGTTCGTCGGGCGGTCGTGGCTATCCAGTCGGCAGCCTCAGACGAGG
>TARA_R110002074_G_scaffold153396_2_pt1 | contig 12968 bp, 10 predicted proteins | sample TARA_R110002074 | Tara Oceans TARA_R110002074 (sample SAMEA4397215) | marine metagenome | biome: Polar Biome; feature: [MIX] marine epipelagic wind mixed layer (ENVO:01000061); material: water (ENVO:00002006), including particulate matter (ENVO:01000060) such as... | depth 10-100 m
TGACGGAACATGATAGTCGTGTCGGCAAGACCAAGCGCGCGCGCCGCCTTCACATATTCAAAATTTCGTCCGCGCAAAAATTCAGCTCTCACCACGCCGACCAGCGAGACCCAGTTAAAGGCGAGGAGAATGCCGAGCAGGATCCAGAAACTTGGCTCAATGACGGCCGCAATGATAATGAGAAGATAGAGCGTTGGCATGCTGGTCCATATTTCGATGAACCGCTGGAACAGCAAATCTGTCCAGCCCCCGAAATAGCCCTGCACCGCGCCAGCCGCCACACCGATGACAGATGACGCGATGGTGAGCACAAGCCCGAACAAAACGGAAATGCGGAAGCCGTAAATCATGCGGGCCATGACATCGCGGGCCTGATCGTCAGTGCCGAGCCAGTTTTCGCGCGATGGTGGTGAGGGCGCGGATGCGGTGAGATTGAGATTGATCGTACGGTAATCGTAGCGGATGACGGGCCAAATGATTGTGCCGTCGGCTTCTTTGATCAGGTCTTGTACAAAAGGGTCGCGGAAATCGGCTTCTGTCTGGAAAAAGCCACCAAACTCCGTTTCGGGATAGGCAACGAAGACGGGCGCGTAGACCTCGCCCTTGAATGTGACGAGGAGCGGGCGGTCATTGGCGATGAATTCGGCAAAGAGCGACAGTGTAAACAGGCCGAGGAACAGCCACAGGCTCCAATAGCCGCGTTTATTGGCTTTAAAATTCAGCCATCGCCGCCGGTTGATGGGCGTCATATAAAATTTAAACGCAGGAAGAAGTCTCACTCTCAAACCTCCCGCGTTTCAAAGTCTATGCGCGGATCAACCCATGTATAGGTGAGGTCGCTGATGAGTGTCAGGACGAGGCCGAGCAATCCGAACACGTAAAGCGTGGCAAAGACCACAGGATAGTCGCGGTTGACGATGGATTGGTAAGAAAGCAGGCCCATTCCGTCGAGCGAGAATATCTGCTCGATCAGCAGCGAACCTGTGAAGAAAGCGCCGATGAAGGCCCCCGGAAAACCCGCGATAATGATGAGCATGGCATTGCGGAACACATGTCCGTAGAGCACCTGATTTTCGCTAAGGCCCTTGGCGCGTGCCGTCGTCACATATTGCTTTTTGATTTCGTCGAGAAAAGAATTTTTCGTGAGCAAGGTGGTGGTGGCGAAGGAGCCGATGACGAGTGCCGTGATCGGCAAGACGATGTGCCATAGATAATCGACGGCCTTCATCGCGATGTTCATATCGGACCAATTGTCCGATGTAAGTCCGCGTAAAGGAAAGATATTGTAAAATGAACCACCTGCGAACAAGACGATGAGCAACACGGCAAATAGGAAACCCGGGATGGCATAGCCGACGATGATGGCGGTGCTGGTCCACAGATCAAAGCGAGACCCGTCGCTCATCGCTTTGCGGATGCCCAGTGGAATGGAGATAAAATAGGTTATGAGTGTTGTCCAGAGACCGAGCGAAATGGACACAGGCAATTTTTCGGCGATAAGGTCGAGCACGCGGACATCGCGGAAATAGCTCGACCCGAAATCAAACCGCGCATAATCCCAGACCATTTTGCCGAACCGTTCGTACCATGGTTTGTCAAAACCGAACTGAACTTCAAGTTGTTTGATAAATTCTGGGTCAAGACCGCGCGCGCCGCGATACTTGCTGCTGAGCGCCGCATCAAAGCCGCTGGCTGCCGATTGTGCAAAATCGCCGCCCGACGAACCGCCAATGCGGGCGGTTGCAGAAATTTCGGTGCCGGACAATTGAGCGATGATGCGCTCGACCGGGCCACCCGGCGCAAATTGTACGAGAAGAAAGCTCAATGCCATGATGCCAAAGATGGTCGGCACCATAAGCAATATGCGTCGGATGATATAGGTCGCCATGTCGTCCGATTTAGCCTTTCAGTCCGAGCTTCGCGGCCTTGTCTTGGGCAATCCACCAGGTCCGCTCGACCGCGCGGTCGTAAAGCGCCAGCGTTGCGGGCCGTTCGAACATATCCCAATAGGCGATCGTATAGCTTGCCTTATACCAATGCGGAATCCAGTAGTGTCCCGCCCGGAGCACGCGGTCAAGCGCGCGGGTGACCACAATCTGGCTTTCGCGTGTTTCCGCCGCAATCGCTTGTTCGATCAACGCATCAATGGCCGGATTGTCGATGCCGCAAAGGTTCCGGCTGCCGGGTGATTTGCCGAACTCGGAATTCCAGAACCCGCGCATTTCGATACCGGGTGTAAGCCCCAGCGAATAACGTTGGGTGAGCAGATCGAAGTCGTATGTTTTCATCCGCTTCTGGTATTGAGCTGAATCAACCAGTCTGGACTTTGCGACAATTCCCAGAAGCCGCAGGTTCTTGATGTAAGGTCCTTCAATGCGCTGAATGGTCGGGTCATCGTCAAGAAATTCGACGGTCAGCGGCTCGCCCCTGGCATTGCAGCGTACACCGTCCTTGATAGTCCAGCCGGCAGCTTCCAGAAGTTTCACGGCCCGTTGAAGCATTTGGCGATCCTGCCCGGAGCCATCGCTCAGTGGGGCGGTGACAGCAGGACCGAACACCGCAGGCGTGAGCTTGTTGCGGAATGGCTCCAGCAAGGCGAGCTCTTCTGCCGACGGCACACCTTCCGCGCGCATCGGCGAGTTTTCAAAGAAGCTCGAGGTGCGTCGGTAAAGATTGTAAAAGAGGTTCTTGTTGGTCCACTCAAAATCGAAAGCAAGTCCCAGCGCTTCGCGGACACGCGGATCGGCGAATTTTTCGCGCCGCGCATTGATGAACCAACCTTGCGCGCCTGATGGCGTGTGATCGGGAAGCGTTTCAAGTTTGACGCGCCCGTCCTTGACGGCAGGAAAGTTATATTGCGTCGCCCAGACTTTCGAAGTGAACTCCTCGCGGAATACATTCTGACCCGAACTGAAGGCTTCAAAACCCGCGGTGCGGTCGCGATAAAATTCAAAGCGCAAACGCTCGAAGTTCCAGCACCCGCGGTTGACGTTGAGGTCGCGCGCCCAATAGTCGTCGACGCGATCATAGTTGATGCTGTCGCCTGCTTTGAACTTGCCGATTTTATAAGCGCCGCTGCTGAGCGGAGGCTCAAGCGTTGTTTCGTCAAATTCTCGCGTTGCGTAAAACGCGGCCGAGAAAATAGGCAAATTGCTGGCGACATAGAGCGGCATGTCGCGCGTTTGCTCGCCGCTGAACGTAACGCGCAGGGTCTGCGCGTCTACGGCTTCTGCACTTTTCATCTCGCGCAGATTGAGTTTGATGAGCGGATGACCTTTGTCTTTGAGCAGCATGAATGAGAAGGCCGCATCTTTCGCGGTCAGCTTGCTGCCGTCGTGAAAGCGGGCCTCAGGCCGTAGTTTGAAAATATATTCGTTACCGCCTGCTTTGGCCTCCGCGCTCGCAGCGACCAATCCGTAAACTGCATCGGGTTCGTCAAAGGCACGCACCATCAGGGTGTCGAAAATGAAATCGAGCCGCGGCGGTGAGTTGCCTTTCAGCACATAGCCGTTGAGCGTGTCGAAGGTTTGCAGAGATGCATTATAGGCGCCGTTGAAGGGCACTTGGCTCAGCGTTCCGCCTTTGGGCGCGTCCGGATTGACGTAGTCAAAATGCGGAAAGTCTTTTGCATATTTCAACTCACCGAAGATTGACATCCCGTGGCGCGGGCCGCTTGCGGGCGCCGCGGCGCGGGCGTGACGCGCGGACGCGAACAGTGCAAGCGCCGCCGTGCCCCCCATCAGCGCCAGCATGTGGCGGCGCGTCAGATGAGTATTGCTCATGGTGCGGTTCCGTTCGCCGGTGTCGCCGTTTTGTCCTTACCTTTGAACCACCAGATGTCCGGAAAGCCGTTGGAATAGGCAGGCATGGGATCGGGGTGCGCTAATCTTGCCCAATAAGCGATTCTGTCAGAGGGCAGATACCATTGCGGCACGACGTAATGCCGCGATAGCAGCACGCGGTCCAGTGCACGTGTTGCTGTGATCAGCTCGGCGCGGCTCTTGGCAAAGATCACCTTATCGATAAGCTTTTCAATGGCCGGATCGCAAATGCCGATGACATTGCGCGTGCCCGGTTCTTTGGCCGCATCGCAGCCCCAGAATTCGCGCTGCTCGTTGCCGGGCGACAGGGATTGGCCGAATGTCTGAACGATAATGTCGAAGTCATAATTATTGACGCGATTTTGATATTGCGAGCTGTCAACAGTGCGTTGCACGACATTGATGCCGAGACGTCCCAGTGATTGGCGATACGGCGAAACCACGCGCTCAAACGTCGGATTATCAATCAGAAATTCAACACTTAGCGGTTCGCCTTTGGCGTTGACGCGTTTGCCGTCGACAATTTTCCAACCCGCATCTTCAAGAAGTTTAGCGGCGCGGCGCAGGTTGTCGCGATTGTTGCCCGATCCGTCTGTCACTGGGTTCTTGTAGGGTGTCGTAAAAATCTCAGGCGGCAGCCCGGCGCGCAATGGCTCCAGCAGTTTCAACTCATCTGCTGACGGCAACCCGCTGGAGGCGAGCTCGGTATTGGCAAAATAGCTGTTGCTGCGCGTGTACTGACCATAGAAGAGTGTTTTGTTCGCCCATTCAAAATCAAAGGCAAGGTTGAAGGCCTCGCGCACACGCGGGTCCTGAAAAACGGCGCGGCGCAGATTGAAAGCAAAGCCTTGCATCCCTTGTCCGTTTTGCGTTGGCAATTCCTCGCGCACGATGCGTCCGTCTTTGACGGCTGGAATGTCGTATCGTGTCGCCCAGTTTTTGGAACTGTTTTCGATGCGCAAGTCAGCGCGGTCGCCGGTAAAAGCAACAAGTGCCACATCGGGATCGAGATAATAGACAAAGCGTAACTGGTCGAAGTTGTTGGTCCCCACTTTGACCGGCAGGTCTTTCGCCCAATAATCCTTCACGCGTTCATAGGTGATGGAATTGCCAGGTTTGACTTCCGAAATGCGATAGGGGCCGCTGCCGAGCGGTGCTTCGAGCGACGTCAGTGTGATGTCGCGTGCTTTGCCGTTGGCCCCTTTGGCCGTCCAGAAATGTTTGGGCAGAACCGGCATCTGCCCGAGGATCAGCGGCAATTCGCGGTTGCCCTTGATTGAAAAGCTGAACTGCACTTTATCGAGCGCGATCACTTCAGCTTTGCTGACGTCGAAATAATATTTTTTGTAGTTCTGACTGATCGTTGTCAGCGTCTTGAAACTCCAGACCACATCTTCTGCGGTGATCGGTGTGCCGTCATTGAAGCGAGCTTCTTTGCGCAGTGTAAATGTGGCGGATGAAAAATCGTCAGGATAGGACACGGCACTCGCGATCAGACCGTATTCAGACCCCGGCTCGTCAAGGCTCGATTCCAGCAGCGTGTCATAGATGAAGTTGAGCCCGACCGCTGCGTCACCCTTGATGATAAAATTGTTGAGACTGTCAAAGCCACCGACGACGGCATAGCGCAGCGTGCCACCCTTGGGCGCACCCGCATTCACATAGTCAAAATGTTTAAAGCCTTCCGCATATTTCAGATTGCCGAACAGGGAAACGCCGTGCCGCATGGTGTCGGCCTGTGCATTGACGCTGAACATCATCAAAGTTGCGGCCGCTGCTGCGAGAAGACCGTTCGTCCTGCTGGAATTGCCTCGTCTCATATCGTCTCCCCTGATGCGCGCCTTGTGCGCACGCATTGAACTTCGCTATGCATTGTGGCCATTTTTTGCGGGGAGCGCGAGGTGCGAACGAGTGCCGGTACCTAACAAATAAGTCAGGTGCACAATAAAAAACGCCCGGACCATTGTTCCGGGCGTTTCAAGTGTTCTGTGTCTCAAGTGTTAATTAGTGATGCGCGTCGCCTTCAGGCGCGGCAGCTGCAGCAGGAGCAGCCGGAGCCGCGGCCGCAGCAGCATCCACTTTCGGCTCCGGCTGGTTTGAGCCCAATGTGTTGAGATAGACCAGCAGGTCAGCGCGCTGTTCGGCCTTCTTGATGCCGACAAAGCCCATCGCCGTGCCCGAGACATAGCCTTTGGGGTCATTGATGAAGTGGTTGAGTTCATCGAAAGTCCAGGTACCGCCCTTGGCCTTCATGCCGGCTGAATAGGAAAAGCCCGCCACGCCAGCGACCTTGCGGCCAACAATGTTGTAAAGGTCAGGACCTGTCTTGGTGCCGGCCCCTTCTTCGAAATTGTGGCAAGCCGCGCATTTCTTCGATTGTTTCTCACCGGCTGCCGCGTCAGCCTTGGCGAGCAATACCGGCAGCGGCACTTCTGCTTCGGGTGCGGCAGCGACGGCTTCTTCGCCTTCCGCAATCACACCTTCGACGACGAAGGCCTGCGGATTGGCCGGATGGGTCTCATAGAGGATTTCGGCGGCATTCTTGATGCCCAGCACGAGCAGCAGTGAAAAGAGGACCGCTGCTGCGATTTTATTGAGTTCGAAACTATCCATTTGTTCACGTGCCGCCAGAATTCAAGGTTGGGAGGGGTTTCATCATGCGGCTAGGATAACGTCTCGTTGCCCCGGCCATAACCCCCTAATTTGGCGCGGAGATTAGCCGCTTCCGCGCCTTGGCTGCAAGCCGTATAAGACGCTTGGCGCAGATGGGGCGGGCTTGGCCGCACGTGACGCTAAAACGACACAAAATTGCGGCGATCCGTCGCAGAAATTTGGGTTTTTGCGCGAGCGCGAGGGAGTTTCTCTTGGGTCCCGCCACGCGACCCATAGGCAGAGGAGCTTTGATGAGCCGTTCCGACCATAAGGCGCCCGCCGCAATGAATCCGATCATAGTGATTCCCGCCCGCATGGCCTCAACCCGTCTGCCCGGCAAGCCGCTTGCCGATATCGCCGGTCGGGCGATGATTGTGCAGGTCTGGGCGCGCGCCATTGAGTCAGGGCTCGGTCGTGTGGTGGTCGCCGCGGCAGAAGAGGAGATAGCCGCAGCCGTGCGGGAGGCCGGTGGCGAGGCGGTGCTGACTGCCCCCGATTTGCCCTCCGGCTCGGACCGTATCTGGGCGGCCCTCCAGGCGGTCGATCCGGACGGGCGCCATGACGTCATCGTCAATGTGCAGGGTGATTTGCCGACGCTCGACCCCGCGCTCATCCGCATCGCCGCCGAGACGCTCGTTGCGGCCGGTGCCGATATTTCGACGCTTGCTGCCGAGATCAGAGTCGAGGAAGAGCGCACCAATCCCAATGTGGTGAAGGCGGTGATCGCTCTGCCACCCGCTGCCCGCGCAGGCCGCGCGCTCTATTTTACCCGCGCCACTGCGCCGACGGGAGAAGGTGCGCATTACCATCACATCGGGCTATATGCCTATACGCGAGCAGCATTGGCGCGCTTTGTTGCCTTGCCGCCATCGCCATTGGAGTTGCGCGAAAAGCTCGAACAATTGCGCGCTCTCGAAGCAGCCATGCACATTGAGGTGGCCCTCGTTGACACTGTTCCTCTCGGTGTCGATACTCCCGCCGATCTTGAAAAAGCGCGAACCGCGCTGACATACCGGACATAAATCAGTGGCAGACAACACCATTGCCTTTCAGGGCGAGGCCGGCGCAAATTCCCACATCGCCTGTCTTGAAGCCTTTCCCGACATGAAGGTGCTGCCCTGCGCCACGTTTGAAGACGTGTTTGCGGCCATCTCCGAGGGACGCGCGCGGATCGCAATGATCCCGATTGAAAATTCTGTGGCCGGTCGTGTTGCCGATATTCATCATCTGATCCCGGGTTCATCGCTTTATATTGTGGGCGAACATTTTCTGCGTGTGCGCCACCAATTGCTCGGTCTCAAGGGTGCGAAACTTATCGATCTTAAAACAGTTGAGAGCCATGTGATGGCGCTCGGCCAGTGCCGTCAGGTGATCCGCGAGCTGGGCCTTTCGTCTATCGTCGCGGCTGACACGGCAGGTTCGGCGCGCATCGTCTCGCAGGCGGGTGATCCCGCGCGCGCTGCCATCGCTTCGTCGCTTGCCGCTGAAATTTATAACCTCGATGTGCTCAAGGCCGACATCGAGGATGCGGAGCACAACACCACGCGCTTCATCATCATGGCCAAAGAGCCCAATGACGCTGAACCCGAAGACGTGCCGGTCATCACGAGCTTCATTTTTCGGGTGCGCAACGTGCCCGCCGCGCTGTACAAGGCCATGGGCGGCTTTGCCACCAATGGCATCAATATGACGAAACTGGAAAGCTATCAGCTTGAGGGGTCGTTCAATGCCAGCCAATTCTACGCTGACATCGAAGGTCATCCCGCCTCGCGCAATGTGCGCCTCGCTCTTGAAGAGCTTGAGTTCTTTACCAATGAACTCAAAATCCTGGGCATTTACAAAGCGCACCCCTATCGCGCGGCGCTGGCCTCGACCCCTCGCTAGGGCAATAAAACAATCATCCAATACTTTTTTGGACTGTTCTTTATTTTGAAATCGTGTCCAATCTGACCTCCGTGACAAGATGATGACACGGCATCAGGTGGCTGTTCGCGGTCGCTTTTATGTAGGGCGTGCGATGAGTGAAATCGGTTTGGCGTTTCGGCCGACGACGAAGATTCTGTTCGGGCGCAAGGGCGATGTGTCCATGGCGACGCTTTTTCTCGTCAATGTCGCCATTGTCTATTTTTGTTTTGGTACGTTTGACTATTACATCGAGAACGCGCTTTTTGAGTTCTGCCAGAACGCCTATCTCTTCGCTTCAGCTGGGCTATATTTCGTTGCGGCGCGCCGTGCGGGTGATCCGGTATCGAGGCTCTTTTGGCTTGCCCTCTGCATGTTTTGTATGAGCGTCCTGTTCCGCGAAATGGACCCGCGCGGTACAGATCTGGAGTTCCTGCTTGAACCAATCTTTGACCTTCGGCTGCACTATGTCTTCTTAGGCGCAATCTGGGCAGCGCTCTTCGTTCTGTCGTGGTCGTATCTGCGCTTGCTGTTTGGGGCTTTGTGGCAGTGGCTTTTCAGCCTCTCTGCCGTGCTGATGTTGCTGGGCATTGTGTTTTACACAGGTGGCGATATCGCTGAAAAAAGTTTTTTCTCAGGCGATTACATGATTAGCGAGATGATCGAAGAGTCGATGGAGCTCTTGGGCACGCTAGTCATTTTCTTCTCGGCCTACACAGCATTACGCCGACAGGCGTAAAACCTGTCGGCGCGATGACATCATTGCTCGGCGAAAGTTTTCACAAGCTGATGAGCAATAGCAAAAGGCGGCGGCAGCCAGAAGCTGCCATCTCCTTTACCTGCCAGCACAGCTTTCACTTCTTCGCGCGTAAACCAGCGCCCTTCCGATAGTTCAATACCGTCAACTTCGAAGCTGTCGTTTTCGGCAGCCGCCATGCAACCGATCATCAGTGATGACGGGTAAGGCCATGGCTGCGTTGAATGATAGCTGACCGATGCTGTCGTCAGGCCCGCCTCTTCGTGCAACTCGCGTGCGACGGCTTCTTCGATTGATTCGCCGGGTTCGACAAAACCGGCGAGCGCTGAATGCATGCCCTTGGGCCATATTTTCTGGCGGCCGAGGAAGCAAGTGTCGCCATGCGTGGCGAGCATGATGACGACAGGGTCGGTACGCGGAAAATGCTCCGACTTGCACGACGGGCACTGGCGCTTATAGCCGGCCTCCGCCATGTCGGACGGTGCGCCGCAGGCGGCGCAGAAGCCATGGCGTAGATTCCAATCGATCATGCTTTTGGCTTGAGCAAGGATAGCAAGCTCTGTCGGCGTGATCTCTCCAGCCATGGCGAGCCCGCGTAGGTCTTCAAAAGCCCCGAGACCCTTCAGCGCGGGATGATTCTCATGGTCCTTCAGCCCCGACACATCGAGCGCGAAGAGCGATTTGCCGCGCTTGTTGATGCCGAGAAAAACGATGAGGGGCTTCTCGCCGCCTAACTCGTTGAGCAGGCCCATGCGGAGCCAGCCCACATCCTTGCCGGCTCCCTTGGTCTCCTCAGGCAGAACGAAGGGCGATAGGCGGTAAAACGGCACAAACAGGCTGTTGGCATCGGCGATCTGACCGGCGACCCATCCTGCGTCGGCCCGGCGATAGCTTGCGCGGTCCAGCGGATTATTAGCAAAAATGTTAGGATTCTGGGGGATGCCCATATGCTGACGTGTCCTTTAGGCGAATTTTTTGAAGGTCTTATGCGAATTTCGGTGGCAGAGGGTGGCATGAGACGCAGCAAGGCTCAATCCTGACTGCTGAATTTGCTCCAAGGCTTGCATCGGAAGCCTTTTGCCCTGATATACTGCCCTCGGGAGGTTGGCGACGGACGAAGCCCTCGCCAACCCGGTCAGATCCGGAAGGAAGCAGCCGCAACGAGTTAGCCTCGGGTTGTTCGTCCAGCCTCCCACCTCTTTTGTCTGTCCCCATGCAAAGGGCCAGGCTCCCAAAACAGGGAAGATGATGGACGACAGCGTAGAAAATACGGCGCTTGAAGCCATCACCAACCCCGATGAGGAGCCCGGCTTCGCGCTGCTAGGCGGAGAGGCCAAGCCGCCCTCCCGTGCTCAAGCTTCCGCCTATCAGGTCCTTGCCCGCAAATACCGTCCGTCGAGCTTTGATGATCTTGTCGGTCAGGAGGCGATGGTTCGCACGCTTTCCAATGCGTTTGAATCCGGTCGCATCGCGCATGCCTTCATGCTCACCGGCGTTCGTGGTGTCGGCAAAACGACGACGGCGCGCATCCTTGCTCGCGCCCTCAACTATGAAGGCGAAGGCGTCACAGGCCCGACGATCCACATGAAATCGGTCGGCGCGCATTGCGATGCCATCATGGAAAGCCGCCACGTTGATGTGATCGAGATGGACGCCGCCTCGCGCACCGGCATCGGCGATATTCGCGAAATCATCGAGAGCGTGCGCTATCTGCCGGTCTCAGCGCGCTACAAAGTTTACATCATCGACGAAGTCCACATGCTGTCGAACGCGGCCTTCAACGGGCTGCTGAAGACGCTTGAAGAACCGCCGGCGCATGTGAAATTCATCTTTGCCACCACCGAAATCCGCAAAGTGCCTGTGACGGTGCTCTCGCGCTGCCAGCGTTTCGATCTGCGCCGCCTGAGTGTCGATGAATTGTCGGGCCTGCTTGGCCGCGTCTCGGCCAAGGAAAAAGTGGCCGTTGATGACGCTGCACTGACGTTGCTCGCGCGTGCCGCCGACGGGTCGGCGCGCGATGGCCTCTCTCTCCTCGACCGCGCCATTTCGCACAGCGCCAATGCCGATGATGTGACGGATCTGCAGGTGCGCGAAGAAGCCATCCGCGACATGCTGGGCCTTGCCGACCGCGCCCGTATTTTCGATCTCTTCGACCTGCTGATGCAGGGCGATATTGCCGGTGCCATGGGCGAGTTGCGCGCGCAATATGCCGTCGGTGCCGATCCTGTGGTCGTGCTGTCGGACATGGCTGATCTCACCCATTGGCTGACACGGCTCAAACTTGTCGAAGCCTCCGCCGATGATCTGGCGATGTCGGAAACCGAACGCCTGCGCGGGCAGGACATGGCATCCAAATTGCCGATCCGCGTTCTTTCGCGCGTCTGGCAAATGTTGCTCAAGGGCATTGTCGAAGTGCAGGGTGCCGCGCGTCCCATCGCGGCGGCGGAAATGGTGCTGGTGCGCATTGCCTATGTGTCCGATGGCCCGAGCCCCGAAGAACTTGTCGAACAATTGAAGGGTGGCGGCGCTGTCACGCGTTCATCGCCCTCAGGCGCGCCGTCCGGTTCCGGCGGCGGACCGCGCGCGCAGCTGCGCACGGTAGCGAGTGCAAGTGAAGCCGACCGGCAGCCTGCCTCCACACCCGCTGTTGCCGCATCCCCCGCCGCACAGTTCGCGCGCTTTGAAGATGTGGTCGCCTATTTCGGCGCTCAGCGCGATATCCGCATGAAGACCGCGCTCGAAGCCGGTGTCCGTCTTGTGCGTTTCGAGGCCGGCCACATCGAAATTCAGCCACTTGCCAATACACCGGGCGACATTGCGCGCGATCTGTCAGACAAGCTGACCAAGGCATCCGGCCGACGTTGGGTCGTCTCCCTCGCCACCGCAAAAGCTGATGCCGCGCCGACGCTCAAAGAACAGAAGCAGACGAGCGACGACGCGCTCAAGGCGAGTGCCGAGGCCGATCCGCTGGTGCAGGCGACCCTTGCTGCCTTTCCCGGCGCCAAAATCGTCGATGTACGCGACCCGCGGGCAAGCGACGATCTCACGCCTGCCTATGATGATTTTCCGAACGACGACGAAATGGATTTTGACGCGTGAAGAACCTTGCCGACATGATGAAGAAGGCGCAGGAGCTCCAATCGAAAATGGAGACGATGCAGACCGAACTCGAATCCGTCGAAGTCGAAGGCACATCGGGCGGTGGCATGGTGCGCGTCACCATGAGCGGCAAGGGCATTGTTAAGCGCGTCAGCATCGCGCCTGACCTGATGAAAGCCGATGAACGCGAAATCCTCGAAGATCTGATTGTTGCGGCCTCTGCCGACGCCAAGTCAAAATCCGAACGCGTGGCCACCGAGAAAATGAAAAGCCTGACCGGCGGTTTGCCAATGCCCCCCGGTTTCAGCTTGTGATGCAGGCCGCATAGTCATGGCAATAACCGGACCCGAAATCGAGCGCCTGATTTCGTTGCTCGCCAAATTGCCGGGCCTCGGGCCGCGCTCGGCGCGCCGAGCAGTGCTGCAGCTAATCCAGAAAAAAGAAACACTGCTGACGCCGCTCGCCATTGCCATGTCGGACGCCGTGGAGAAAGCTTGCATCTGCTCAACTTGCGGCAACGCGGACACGCAAGATCCTTGCACCATTTGCCGTGATCCCGCACGTGATCCATCGATCTTGTGTGTCGTGGAAGATGTCGGAGATCTCTGGGCGCTGGAACGCGCCGTGGCGCATAAGGGGCGCTACCATGTGCTGGGCGGTGTGCTCTCGGCGCTTGATGGTGTCGGTCCGGATGATCTCAATATCGGCATGCTCATCGAACGCATTGCCAAAGGCGA
>TARA_R110002074_G_scaffold74412_2_pt1 | contig 12962 bp, 16 predicted proteins | sample TARA_R110002074 | Tara Oceans TARA_R110002074 (sample SAMEA4397215) | marine metagenome | biome: Polar Biome; feature: [MIX] marine epipelagic wind mixed layer (ENVO:01000061); material: water (ENVO:00002006), including particulate matter (ENVO:01000060) such as... | depth 10-100 m
TCTGATACAAAAATTCGCCCTTCGTGTGCGGATTAAGAAGTCAGGTGCGGCGGCTATCGAAGAGTTCTCAGATGAGGACAAAGAACGGATAACCAAGTCAATACACGCAATTATTAAAGGCTCAAGATTTGTTGAAGAGGTGTTCCAGGCGGCTGGGTATACCGGCTCAAGACTCGAACCGAAATTTATGTTCGAGCCGGCTGAGGGTTTAGACGCCGGGGGATTGCTGGAAACTTTAATGTACTACAGCAACATGGTTGGGAGAGCGGACCCCCAAGACGGCGGTAACATAAACTTGCTTAGCACTACTCAGAGTTTACTGGGTGTAAAGAGCACGTCCCAAAATACCTTCACTGGTTTATACGAGGACATCGTAGGTAAGTTCGCCGATCCCATGGTCGCCAACAGAATTTCAATCTTGATCGCCGGTCACGGTATGGCTGATGCGGCAAAGCTACACTGGGTCAAGTTAGGTATTGCGGCTGATGAGGCTCTGCATACTGCTATGAGCAACTACATTGTAGGCGAGTCGCTTAATCCCGAGGAGATTGTGCGTGTGAAGCGCGCCTTCGAATCTTTGGGCTACAACCCGGCCACGGTCGAAGGCTACAGTCTTGACGGGATTAATATTTATGTCCCGAGAGCGGCCCGAAATAGGTTGAACATGGCGCTGTCTCAGGCCCAAGACCCGGCACTGCTGAAAGTAGATGAGATGGATACAATGGCGGCACTGAACGCGATTTGGGCTGCCCCCGAGGAAATCATGTCGGGCGGCGGGACAAATAAGAAGGTGGCGCTTAGTTTTGCGTTGTTCTATCGATACTTGAAGACACGCATGGTTCGCGGCCACTTTGTATTGAAGTCTCGTTACTTCTGGATGAACACCTTTGACCACTTCAACCAGGTTGCGTTGGTTACGGGCTATCGAACGGCGTTGGCCTCGACTATACGGATGTCAACGCAAAATGTTTTGTCTAACCCTCTTGGTCAGGCAGCGGTGTTTGCCGCACGTCAGGCTGATAGGGGTGAGGCGACTGAGGCTTTTCGTAAAGTACTCCAAAATGGTGGCGACAAAGCGGCTCAGTGGGCCGGTAAGCTGACTCGTGCATCAAAGTGGGACATTAACGTTAACGGCATATTAGAGGGCTCGGATGAGATTATCCTGATCGCGGGTAAGCCATATCGTAAGAGTCAGATACGTCAGATTGCTTTAGAGGCTGGTATCTTCGCGTCATTCGACACGAGTCAACTCGGAACGAAGATTCAGAATGTCGGTAACCTTTTCTTGACGCAGCAGTCAAAGAAGGGTCGCCTCAGTCAGATGGGCTTAGACATTCTCGAAGACATGAAGGGTGCATCAGAGGACATCGCAGAAGCTTGGGCAGAACGTGAGCGCCTGGGCTGCATGATTACTTTGATGGAGCAGGGTATTGACCCTACAACTGCGGCGAAGATTAGCATCGAGGCTCTCTACGACTATGCGGGTAGCATGTCGAAGGCTGATCGAAACTTCTTGCTGAACATCTTTTTCCCCTTCTGGGCATTCCAGAAAAACGCCAACCGTCAGGTGTTCAATACGATATTCAGCCCCGAAGGTGCTTACCGATTGGGTGTCATGCGGAGAGCCTACGACAAGGGCAGCGAATACCTGAGCTACTTGACATACAATGCCGGCGTCGATGAGAACGGCGTGACTATCAATGCGCTGCCGCCCGAACTCCGGCAGACGTACTTCGCCTTTAAGAATCAGCTACAGGAGATCTACGACGGGAATGAAAATATTCCACCAGGAATGAATGAGCAAATACGTATGTTTATTGCTCACGCAAGCGTCGGGTACGCCGATGGTCAGATGCTCGCCGCTGACCCAGAGATTCAGGGGAAACTCTTTGAGATCGCGAAGTCTCTCAAAGGAGAGGGTGGCGAGGGCTTAGTCTTAGACCGCCGAGCATTGGCGTCGTACTACACACCACGACCACAAAAAGCGGGGCTCCAGACCTATCTTAGGGACCGGATCGGAGTGGCTGTGCCTTACTTCCCCGAAGATTACCCTGAGACGACGGCAAACTTTGAGCCACCAGAAGACTTTCAGCGGAACACAAAGCTGTGGAACGACCTGTATAGGCAGACTAATCCGAGCGCGCCTTACCTGGCGCTCTTTATGCCTGAGACGACCTACGCAGCAGGGTTCAACCACTTCTCGTATCTGATGTCGATGAAAATTCTAACTCTTCAGAAGCTGGAAGATATGGGGGATACTTGGTTTACGGATGAGGACGACGGGTCCGATGCGATTAGCCCGCTTACGCCGCTCAATGCACTGCTAAACTATGAGAGGGCGCCTGTTAAGTCTGATATCGAAGCAAGTTTAGGCATGGGCGGTTCGCCGATACCGAAGAAGATCGCACCCTTACTTGTGCATTTCTTCGAGTATCAGATGATTGACCTACTTGAGTTAGATCAAAAAGACGATGTATTTGACCTGCAAATCAAGCAAGAGATAGCTGTTGAAGAGGGTAGAGAAGCCAAGGCGTTGCCGAGAAAGCGTCCAGGAACTGAAGTAATGACGGGCAAGAAGTACTACATGATGCCCGGTGTCGCGCAGTTACTGTTTACTAACAGCCCTCTTGGTGAGCTTAATGACATCTTACTGAGGGCAGAAAAACTGCCTGCGGAGCGGGCTGCAGGTCTGCGCGGAGATATCACAAAGTGGGCGCGCCTTATTAGTGGTCTGGACCAGCGAGAGATCGCACGTCACCGTACAGCGGCGTCCGAAAAGTATCGGGCAGAGGAAACCAGTGCAGTTACGGGTAAGAAGGTCCGGGCTAACGAGCCCATAAAATGATGATTCCGTTTTCTGGCTACCCAATGCTCATTCAATTTTTAGTGTTACAATGGTGCCAGCGAAGCACCAGGAGTTCTTCCGATGATTAAACAATTCTCCAGTTATGGTTATTCAGTCTCAACGGCAGATGTAGCCATCGGCACCGGCTACACGGCATTCCCGATTACGGCTCTTGCCGCAAATCAAAAGTCTTTCACCGTCCCAGATGATTGTTTTCTCGAGTCAGTCGAGTTTGAGCTTAGCTCAATCGCTGCGAGCGATACAGTTACGTTGTTTATTGCTCGAGACTCTGCCGGTTTGGTTCCGATCACTTCTGACGCGCTTAGCGGTGCGACCCAGACGGTGACCCTAAGTGTGGGTGCCTCGACTACAGGCGGCGTATCCTTCACTATCAATAAGGACTATCACTTCGACACTGTCGTTGGTAATGCTACTAGCGGTACAATCTATGTTTGCGCGAAAGCTAATGCGGCTTGTGTCGCTAACATCCGACTCAACTGGAGGGCGTAATGGGTAACCTTACCGGTAGCCTATTTAGCGATACTGGCGGCAGTATTGTTGTTACTGATCTTGAGGTCGATAGCGGAACACTGTCTATCGATGAAACCAACAACCGTGTTGGTGTTGGGTTGACTGACCCTGATTCCAAGATCGAAGTTTTGGCTACAACTACTCAGCAGAAATGGTCTTACGATGCTGATAGTTTTGCCACCCTGACTGTTGCTGACGCCAGTCACACCACGATTGCAACGGGTGAGTCTGGAGACTTGATTCTCGATGCGGCGGATGACGTCATCCTTGATTCTCATGCGGGTAAGTGGCGCTTCAAGCGAAATGGCACGCTGACCAATATGGTCTCGGCTCTTGCGTCTGATGGGTCGAAGATGATCTTCGACAATCAAGTGTCCGACGCCGGTTATGATTTCAAGTGTAGTGACGGTGGTGTGGGCATCACAGCCTTTTCGATTGATGCGGCCAATGCGGGCGCGGCGACGTTTAATTCAACGGTTGCGGCTACTGGGTTTAATGCGACAACTACAACAACATCTGGGTGTTTAATCGACCAGAATTATAGTGTGACCACCGCGTCTAGTACTGTCGGGCTGGACATCGACTTCGATAAGACGGGGACCAGCACGTCGAATAATACGATGATCGGTGTTCGTGTCGACATGGACAACACGACGGCCACGAATGGTACTAATACCATGACGGGTCTTCAGGTCACACCGACTTTGACACACGCGGCAACGGCGGGCACAACCTTAATTAAAGGCGCTGAGATCGTCGCAACTGGTAGTACTCCTGGAGACACTACGACAAGAGCTTTGGATATTACGGCTACCGGCGCTGACTATAACCAAGGTATGTACATGAATGTCGCTGATGGCGGCGTTGATATTAAACTTGTGTCCAGTGCAGACACTGGCGACTTCTGTACGATTGCTACAACGGCTCACGGCGCGACAACAATCACCACAGTCGATAACTCTGCCGCGGCAGCGCACCTAACGCTGGCCCCTGATGGAGACGTGATCATTGGCGGCGCCACTCCGAAGCTTGTTATTGGTGACGCTGGCGCAGAAGACACCATGTTGGTCTTCGACGGCAACGCAGTTGATTACCGAATGGGTCTTGACGATAGCGAAGATTTGCTTGAGATCGGGGTAGGCACAACGCATGGAACTACGGCGGCGCTTCTTGTCACCCCTAATGCAGACGTTGAGCTTATCGGAACCCTGGGCGTCAACGCACTAATCGCAGACGAAAGCTCTTCGGGTATCCACACAATGTTTACTGCCGGCGAAGCCTTGGTGCGGGGTGAGGTCGTTTACTTCAAGGCTGGAGACTCCAAGATGTGGAAGGCTGTTGCGACTGCTTCGGCCACTTCTCGCTGCGTTGCCATGGCAGCAGATGACATTTCCGCCGATGCTGTAGGGAAGTTTCTACTTCAAGGCTTTGTCCGAGATAACGGGTCTTTCCCCGCCTACACCGTCGGTGCGACTCTGTTCACTCCCGAGGCAGAGACGGCGTCTCAAAATGTCCCAGAAGAAGCTGCGCCCGACACAGACGGTGATTTTGTTCAAGTGCTTGGATGGGCCGTTACAGCAGATATGGTTTACTTCAACCCAAGTAATGACATTATCGAGGTCGCCTAATGCCCGATATTGAAGCGATAGATGGGGTAGCTGCCGGTGATGTTGAGGGCGTCAATGGTGTCGCTAAGGCCAATATACAGGCCATCAACGGCGTGGGCATTGCTGCGTCGGGCGCTACGGTTTGGGTTATGGTCCAAGATGACCGCAACATCGCACATGCGGCAGCGTCAGACCTGACAAGCTGGACCGATTACGACGCGTTTGCCGGCACTGGCGCCTCTCTTTACCCGAGCGGGAGCGTAGACCACATCCACTTAGCCTATGGAAAAGACGGGTCAGGGAACCCCATGTGGATAGGCACCTATGCCACAAACAACTGCGAGCTTGCTTACACCGACGACCCCACCGACGGAAGTGTTTGGACGGGAATCGGCAAACTCGCTGATGGCTCCACTGACTTCCCTGACCGCATCTACGCCATCCAGTGGGGTAACGGTGTGTGGATTGGTGTTGGACAGATGAACCAAGATTCGGTCCTGCGGTCTACGGACGGCGTTGCATGGTCATTAGTTGACGTATCTGGCTGCACCGACTTCGTGTCTGGTGGAGATTCCTACGGCCTGGCCAGCGATGGCGCAGGCACTTGGTACTTCACCCAACACAATCGGATCTACAGGAGCACGAACGATGGCGCTGCTTGGGCGCTTCACCACACGCTGTTGTATGAGGCTCATGGCGATGGGAACGTTGATGACGACCCCGGCGATATTCGCGCCCTTGCCTTTACTAACAGCACGCTCGTAGCCATAACGAAAACTACGGGACAGGTATTTTCGGCTGCCGCATCAGATACCACGGACTGGTCAGCGGGTGCCGTGCTGAGTTCATCCGCCAACTTCGGCCAACAGGTTCGCGTTGCTGCTGGTGGTGGTCGTGTAGTTATGACATACAATCAGAAGAAGTGGACGATGGACGTGTCGGGCAAGACCATTACCATTGATGAGAACAACGTTGACCTTTCTGGCGATGCAACGACGCACGGTAATGCTACTTGCGCAGGCACTGACGGAACCACTTTTGTGTCGGGCTGCTTGACGGGCGACGTATTCAGCAGCACTAACGGTGGAGACACCTGGACCGCAGTTGCGACGAACGTTGGGTCCAAAGACTGTATCGATGTCGTCCCGAACGTATACTTACCTGTATAAGGAAAAATCATGAGTGCAAATCTTAAAATCGCTAGTTTTTCTGCCGCCGTCTTACCGTATAAAATCGTCAGTGATACGAGTCTTACAGCGGTACCCCTTATCGATGTGGTTCAAGGTAGCGGCACTCTCCGCGATATTACCTTAGATTTATCGACAGGTATCAACCACAACTACTTTCTTAAGTTGTGGTTACAGTCAGCGTCAGTCACAGTCGGATCTACCGCACCAGACATAATCATTAAAGCTGACCAGGATCAGACAATTCGCATGGCCTTTCCTGGTGGAATACCTTTTTCGGCTCTCTCAGCAGGACTTTATGATAGTAATGCTGATACCTCGACCGCAATGACCACCACAAACAACAGTGGTACTGTTATCATCACGATGGTAGTTTCGTAGGAGTCAACCATGGCAATTAAAGTAACGAATGTTCCGAAGCGATTAGCTGAAACGCTTGTCATCGACACCGCCGCGGATGCCACTGGCTCAGGGTCAGGCGACAACATCTTCACGGGAGTGACAAAAGCGAGCAAGTTCTATTGCTGGAAAATTGACGGCTCTCTGGTGCCCACGGCGTTTTATGTCAAGGTCCAAGAGGCCACATCATATACGTTAACCAACGACCCCGTTTACCGATTTTACTGCCCGGCTAACTCGCAGGTGACTTACCTTTTTCCGGCGGGACAAACCTTCAGTACCGGAATTAGTTTTATCGCAACAACAACTACTGCTAGTAATAATAGTGGTCAGGATGACCCTGGTGGGTCAGCTATCGTCACAGTTCTTGGAGGAACTTGATCATGAAGAATTTTATTAATTCACTTTTTTGCTCTCAGAAGCGCGTCTCTTGGCGTCGTCTTGCTGTTCTTGCTCTTGGTACCGGCCTTCTTGTCGCCGGTATGCTTGACTCCGGTCAGTGGCTTTACCTTGGTCTGGCCTACATCGCGGGTGACAGTGCTGAGAAGGCTATGAGCGCTATTGGCCTCGGAAAGAAGTGATAAACGATGGCCGCGTCACTTACCATTACCGGATTCCACGATGCTGTTGACTACAAGATAGTCAAGTGCACTTCGATAGAAGACGCAACGGTAGTCGTGAACGCGACTGGAAGTAGTGGAACTCTGTACGCAGCGTTTTTAGACTCGGCAGGTACGTCTGCCGCAGTCTCACTACACATCTTAGACGGCAAAGACACGGCTCTCACTGAGATTGCTATTAAAGGCGCGGGCACTTCTGTGCGGTCAGTGCAGATACCTACAGGGTTTGCTTTTGACATGCTGAACTTTTGGGTCAGTGCGTCTAGTGCCGAGGATAATACAACGGATTTTGCGGGCACTGTTGCCGTCACGTTAATCTGCACTTGAGGTAGTTATGGCTGTCACAAAGACAACTACAATCAGTGCCTTAGGCGGTACTCTTGTTATCGATTTTACTGCGGACACTTCAGTTGAGCCCCATGTCACGGGCAATAGTACAGGTACGCTGTACCTTGTAGAAATCGACAATACCGCAAACGCAACTACATCAGCGTACCTAAGAATTAAAGACGCTCAATCGGCGCCAACCCCGGCGACACGTGTTCCGACCTGGATACTCTCCGCTTCACCGGGCTCAAAAGCTTCTTATGCTTTTCCAGAGGGGCAAGCATATGGAACGGGCCTGACTTTATGGTGTACAAGTAACAACGCCGTGCAGGATGCGACATCACCTTCAAGCGCGGTCATTGTGCGCCTCATAGCGTCGTAAGGATGGTTATGACGGACTCGTTTACTTTGATTTTTGTCGGCCTCATTGCAGCCATAGCAGCCTTTCTGCGCCTAAAGGGGTCGGGTAAAAAAGAACGCAAACGCCCAAGACCACCAAAAAATAAAGTGGCCGATGTCGCGCGCAGCATAAGTGACAAAGAGGCTCAAAAAGACTTGGAAGCTATCAAGAGGGATCTCGAGGGCGGCTCGCCTGCGGATGACCTTGCAAGTAGAGGCAACGCGAGAAGAAGAAAATGATTGCGACCTTACTAATATCTTCGGCGTTTGCAATGGACCCGCCTCCTCGCCCTGACGTCCCAAAGCCTGTTGCAGGGCAATGCGCACGAGTGATTCCGATCAATAAGGGTAAACCGTTTTCGTCGGAATTAACTATCGATGTATCGATCTCGGATTGTTCGGCTGTTGCGGTGCCACTGTCTGATTATGCGGATTTGTTAGCGACTGAAGTTTGGTCAAAGAACCTTAGCGCACGTTACCAAATCGACACAGCCGAGCTATCTCGAGAAAGAGATTGGTATAAACAGAGGTTAAACCTTGAACTTGAGCCAAAGCCGTGGTTGCAGAGGCCCGGAACTCAACGTTGGCTTGGTAGGATAGAAACGTTAGTGGTCGTCGGTATTGTCACGGCTGGGTTAGGGACTACCTACTACTACAGTTCTGGAGCGGGAAAATGAATATGAAAGACTGGATGATCCCCGGCATCACTGTTGTGTTTGCTGCGGGTATTTCTGTTGCGTCGCTTGAGTCTGCGGCTCAAGATACTGAAGATCTCAGTAAGCGCGTGGTTGTCCTTGAATCTAAGTCAGGGAAACAAGAGGTTGTCGACCTGAAGATTGAGGGTGTAGAGAACCGTCTTGATAAGATGGAGGTATTGATGGCTAAGATGTTGGAAGTACAGCAACAACAAGCCATTAACCAGGCTAAAATTTGCCAAGCTACTCACGCCGATTGTGACTGATGAGACCTATTCTTTTAGATCATGTTGATGCGCTTGGGCATGCCGTATTTGAAGAGGGTGAGTACAACCTGAACATCATCGGCATTCGAAGCAAGGACCACAAGGCCAACAGCTTTGATGATCGTATGTGCGTTGTCTTTCGGGATGAGCAGGGGTGGGTCACCCGAACATGGGAGTGCACTACGGAGCCAGGTATTTATTGGCTTGAGAACCCGAGTAACGTGAGTGGTACCGCCATTCTCGTACCAGGCCAATACCGCAGCGTTTACAAGATCGGAAAGCATCGCGGCAAGTATGACGCCCTTACTCAGCAGGGGGGCTCTGTAAAAGTCTACCGAGACGACAACAAAGACGACATCATTGATGCCGAAGTCAGTACAGAAGAAGAAGGCTACTTCGGAATCAACATCCACAAAGCCGGCGCAGACTCAACGCAAGTAAACAAGTGGTCGGCTGGATGCCAAGTGTTCAGCCATAGCGCAGACTTTGATGAGTTCATGTCTATCTGCTACGCCGCTAAAAAGAAGTGGGGAAACAGCTTTACCTACACGCTCATTGATGAGCCGGCACTATAGTAGGCTAAGCAGTAGTCCTACAATAGAGAGACTCAATGCGGACACGGAGAAGAACAGGGCTCGTCTACTGGCACGCCAACTGCGCCCAATATCAGACCACTTCAGGGCGTAGTCCAGATGATTCTTCTCATCCCACTGAGGTACGCGTTCAAAGAAGTTGTCGCACTTTCGGTGCTCCCACACCGACTCCTCCGGTAGACGAAGGCGATACCAAAGACACATACCGGCCCATTGCTTCTCGCTGAAGTCTTTCGGGTACTTAGCCCATAGTCCGCATCGTCCACACCGTGCCATGATGGTCGTCTTATACTTCTGGGATGTCGTGAACAAACTTATCGGCGCACCGATCTATTAGTTTTTCCGACGCGTCTGCGACATTATCGTCGAGCGCTGCGGCGATCAGGGTTTCGTCGAGGAATAACCCGTAACCACCGTCAATCGGATTGACGTCTAACCCCTTGTACCCCAAATCTTCTAGGGCAACGATTAACTGAGCGGCGTTTTCTACAGCCACGTAAAGTTCTGCGAGTCTTTCAGTTGTATCCATTGACACAATATAGCTCATCGGCGAGACCAGCGACCGGGACCACTTCTCGCATCGATTCTTGCGCGCTCCCCTAAATCAACCAAGTGAGCTACCCAACTTTCATATCGAACAGGCTCATTCTCGGCAGTCTTAGGTGATGAGGAGAACGCTTCCGCAAGACCCTTTACGTGTCTCATTGTAGGTAGGCGCGCACCTGACTCGATTCGACTAACCTCAGACTGACTCAAGCCTGCGGCTCGAGATAGGTCAGCTAAGGTCCACAATCTTGATTCCCTTGATTTTCGCATGAAGCGGGCAAATGCGCTATCGGACATGTTATCTCCGGTTGAACCACAACGGTAGCCCATAAAGAACACCACGTCAACTTTAGTCCTTGACACCCTGTCATGGTTGACATATGTTCGAGTCATGAACGGGCAACCCCACATCAACTATTCCGTAGCCTCAATGCATGACCTGAGCTTCCTCGAGAGAATCGAGGGTTTAGTTCCTGGTACACTTGTGTACGGTCGGATGTCTGGGTACCGCAGAAAGTTTCGACTAAAGAACTCTGCTCCTGAGCAGCGAGGCCAATTCACATCATGCGAAATATATGCACCCTTGCACGCTGCTTGGTTGGTCGAGGGCTTGCTCGCGCACAACTTAATGGCTTACACCTACTCGGATTTGGGTGGTACTGGGTCGATTACTGGTTGGTCACCCGACCCTGCAGAACTACAAAGCCTCCGCGATAGTGGTCGAGAGTTAGCGCATCGCTCTACCCTTGACGGTGAACTTCGAGAGCACGTCTTAGATATCGCGACTCCCTACCAGTTCATGGGTGTGGCTTGGTGCCGCACGAGGCCCTGGTCGATGAATGTTTGGGCCTGTGGTTCAGGTAAAACTCTGGGCGCTATCATGGCATCCCTTTGCCGGACGGGCCCTATTCTTGTCGTATGCCCCGCCAAGGCGCGCCATGTTTGGTGGAGTCAGGTTCAGGAGTACACACATATAAAACCGTTTCGGGTACGTCCGTCATCTGGGCGTAGGAAGAAAGACCAAACCTTCGATGAGTACATCGAGGAGTGCGGGACATCAAAGCGCCCGTTTGTAATCATCGGTGCTGAATCCTTAGCTGACAATTTTGATATTGCGAAGAAGCTCAAGCCAAGCATCCTAATACTCGACGAGATTCACACACACGGCAGCCGCAAACGATGGACGGCTATCCAAGAAGCTGACGGCAGCGTGTCCTTCGAGCGGCGAAAGACCGCAGCTAGCAACCGCGCGAACTCTGCTATTGACCGAGAGAACCGTGCTGTGGCCGCGATGGACTTGAGCCGAATGAAAAGTCTCAAGCTCCGCGTTGGCCTGACAGCCACACCTCTCGATGACGGGCGTCCTCGGCGCCTCTGGTCTCAACTGGATTTACTTTCTCCTGGCGGATTCTCTCATAGCTACTCGAACTTTGCGCACCGCTACTGTGCCGCCAGGCCGGGTCAGTACGGTGGTTTAGACGATACCGGTGCCAGCAACTTGGATGAGCTAAAGGCTCGGTGCTCATTCTTCGTACATGAGGTTCCATATTCTGAGTCGCACGCAGCGTTACCCGATACGAGGGTACAGGTTGTATACCTAAGCTCAACGGAGTTGAATCGGGCAGACAGGTGGAGCGATGACCAGACATTCGGTCAAGCAATGCGGGGTATGGTCCGGGAAGCCCGTGCAAACCCGCTGGCAAGAGAGCGTGTGGTTGAGGCCCGGCTGTCTGAAGCGTGTAGTCGGAAGCGTAAGTATGTTGTTAGCGAAGCGATAGAAGGCTTAAAAGGTGGGGGTAAGGTAGTCATCTTTACCGCCAGGCGGCGAGAAACAGAACTGTGGGAGCATGATCTGCGTCGAGCCCTTAAGCGCGGAGATGAAGCCTTAGGTGAGGTTCCAGTCTGGATGGCACACGGGGGTGTGCCCGAGTCAGATCGTGACATGATGGTTGATGCCTTTCGGGAGTCCAGCGGACCCTGTTGTTTAGTCGCAACAGGGCAAAGCGTTGGAACAGGTGTCGACGGTATGCAGACTGCGGACCTCGCCATTTTCGCTATGCTTCCCTGGAAACCCGGTGACTTCGTACAGTGGAAGGGTCGGTTCGACCGACTTGGCGGTAGCGCCACACTATTAAAAGTCGTTGTCGCTGTAGGTACTTACGACGAAAGAGTCGTAGAGATTCTCGTTGAGAAATTCGGACCCATTGAGTCCTTCCTAAAGGCAGACGAACTTGAAGGCTTAGGTGACAAGCTGCTCGGCATGGAAGACGAAGAAGCCCTTGTAAGCAGTATTATCAGCAAGTTGGAGATAGTGTAATGGATTTAGACGATGAGCGACTTCACCGTAGGCGAGTGCCTTGGGCAACATTGGCTAAGGAAGGTGTCGACCCTCAAAAGATAATGATCGAAGCTCAGAAGCGGCGGCTGTGGAAGCTTGCTCGGAGCGCCAAGTATCGGATCGAGAACTTGAGGAGAGCCGCAGAAGTATGAATAAGATTCTTATCGATGCAGGTAGATCGTCTCGTGGCTGGTCTCGTATCGGATCATTCTTCCGGTGCCCCCAATTGTTCGCGTATCAGAACAGACTGAACATGAGTTTGATTCCTGCCAGCGCTTTGACTCGCGGAAGCATGGGCCACGTCATCCAGGCACACCAACATGCAATCTGGGGCGCACGGTCCTCTGAGGGCGTGTGGGTTGACGAGACACGGTACTATGACCCCAGTGTCTTTCTGGGTCCGGAAGAATCTGTACATGCGTGGTGCGACGCCAATGGTGGGCATGAATACATCGAGCGTATGGTTGAAACGTTTCATCGGTATATGGACAAGCATCCTGAATGTCCGGGTGACGTCGTCGCAGTAGAGTACCCAGTCACCGCTGTGCTGGGTACGAAGGATAACACGTGGGGCTTGTGGGTTGTACACCCAGAGGACCAGCACTTTAA